>MTKZ01010221.1_pt1 | contig 25028 bp, 20 predicted proteins | sample 1042781 | NCBI WGS metagenome assembly MTKZ01 (sample SAMN06212207, study PRJNA360539) | anaerobic digester metagenome | biome: Wastewater treatment plant; material: sludge; isolation source: anaerobic digester fed with sludge from wastewater treatment plant | place: Denmark: WWTP Viborg ... | reverse complement strand
TCTTCTTCCCCGTGGTGACCACGCTGGGCTATGACCCGATCTGGTTCGGCGTCATCGTCGTCCTCGTCACGGGCATGGGGGTGATCACGCCGCCGATTGGCATCAATGTCTATGTCGTGGCCGGCGTCGCGAGGGACGTGCCCCTTCAAGTCATCTTCAGGGGTGCAACGCATCTGCTGATGGCCCTGCTGGTCACAGCCGTCCTGCTGATCCTTTTCCCGCAGATCGCAACCTATCTGCCTTCGCTCATGAAATGACGGCAGTCCAGGCTTGATCTCGCAATTGTCCCTGTGTTAGGTTGCCCGCAATGCCAAAGGAGCACTCGATGGACTTCTTCTTCAATCCGAAGGCGATCGCCGTGGTGGGGGCAACCCCGAACCCCTTCAAAGGCGGATTCTCGATCTTGAAAAACCTGATCACGGGCTACAGAGGGCGGGTCTGCCCCGTCAACCCCCGCTATGATGAAATCGAGGGGCTGCCCTGCTACCCGGCAGTAAGCGCCATTCCGGACCCGGTGGATCTGGCCGTCGTCTTTGTTCCGGCGAAAGCCGTGCCGGAGGCGATCGCGGACTGCATCCGCAAGGGCGTGTCCGGTGTGATGATCGAATCGGGCGGTTTTGCCGAAATCGGACCGGAAGGCCGCGCCCTGCAACAGACCGTTGTCGACATGGCGAAGAAAGCGGGCATTCGCCTCTGGGGACCGAATTGCATGGGACTGGTCGATGCCGTGCGCGGCCACGTCTTCTCCTTTCTGGACCCCGGGGCCCTGCAGGCGGGATTCATTCCGGGAAATGTGTCTCTGGTCGTTCAGAGCGGGATGCTTTCGGCCGGCTTCCTCGTGGACATCATGACAAACGGCGTTATGGGCATCAGCAAGGTCTGCTCCGTGGGCAACAAGATCGACGTCAACGAATGCGATCTGCTGCCGTGGCTGATGGAGGATCCAGATACCGCTGTGATCGGGCTCTATCTGGAATCAATCCCGGAGGGTCGGCGGCTGATCGATCTGTGCCGGAAAAGCGCAAAGCCGATCGTGGTTCTCAAAGGCGGCAAGAGCGAAAAGGGGGCACAGGCGGCGATGAGTCACACGGCAAGTCTGGCGGGAAATCAGCGCATCATCGCCGATGTCCTGGCGCAGACCGGCGTGATCGAAGCCTGTGACTTCAAACAGATGATGGACCTCTGCCGTTCGCTCGCAATCTACCCCGAAAAACCGTCCGGGGCCGAAAACCGCATCGCGATCCTGACCTTCAGCGGCGGTGCAGGGATTGTCTCATCCGACTTCGTCGAGCAGATGAATCTGAAGGCAGCCGTTCTTTCCACGGAAACAAAAACAAAACTGAGGAGACTCTTCCCGGACTGGATGCCGGTGGCCAATCCGGTCGATCTCTGGCCGGCTATGGAAAAGCATGCCGGCAGCGACTTGAACATTTACAGCGAGGCGCTGCGGGCGACTCTGGCCGATCCGGGTGTCGATGCCGTTCTCCTTCATATCTTCGTCGGAAATTTCCGGATCAAGGTGAATCTCGAGGACATCGCCGCGCAGTCGCGCGACGCGGGCAAACCGGTGTTCATCTGGATGCTGGGCCGCCGGGAGCAGGCCTTTCAAACCCAGGTGGCCGCCCGCCAGCAGGCCATCCCGGTGTTTCAGGAACTCCACCGGGCCGTGGAATGCCTTGCCGCCGTCATGCATCGGAAAAGGCGGGCGGCTCCGGGAACCTCGCTTCAAGACGCGCATGAACCGTCCCTGCCGCCTTCGGTGCTGCGTCAGCTCTCTGAATGCGCTGCCGGGCCTCTCGACGAATACGCATCAAAACGGATCCTGAAGACTTGCGGCATTCGCACGGTTGGTGAAGAAATCGTCGGCGGTCAGGGGGCGTGCGCCAAAGCCGCGGCACGGATCGGATTTCCGGTGGTCCTGAAGGGCCTTCAGCCTGGCGGCATCCACAAGACAGAATTGGGGCTGGTGCGTCTGGATATCAAAAGCAAGGCGGAGGCGGTCAGGGCCTTCAAGGCATTGAAAGCGAAAATGAACGGCAGGGGACAGGTGCTGATCCAGAAACAGGTTGAGGGAAGCATCGAACTGATCCTGGGACTGATGCGGGATCCCCAGTTCGGCCCCTGCGTCATGATCGGCCTGGGCGGCGTCATGGCCGAGGTTTTCGACGATGCGGTCTTCGCCATGGCCCCGCTGAGCCACGATGAGGGGCTGAACCTCATGGGACGCCTGCGAGGGCAGAAACTGCTGAACGGGTTCAGGGGCGACCCGCCGGTGGACCGGGACGAGATCGCCCGGATGCTCACGGCGCTGGGCAATCTCGGTCTGGCCTTTCTCGGGATTCAGGAAATCGACATCAACCCGATGCTGGTCGGTCCGGCGGGCGCCGTGGCCGTGGATGCCACGATTATCCTGTCCTGAACGCTCAATCCATCGCTTCGAACGAAAAAGGTCATTGTCTGCGACAGATCTGTCCCGAAAGAGGCATTCATGAACTGCAGCGATCTTACCCTTTATGACCTGATTGCCGGAAACGCCGCACGGCATCCGGACCGGGATGCCGTCATCTGCGGAAAAAGGCGGATAACCTTCTGGGACTGGCGGAAACGGTGCGACCAATATGCCGCCGGCCTTGTCCGCGAAGGGCTTTCCAGAGGCGACCGGATCGCCGTGGTTGCCGGAAACGAAGACGACTTCCTGACTCTGCTTGGAGCGGCGGCAAAAATCGGCGCCATCGCAGTGCCCGTGAACTGGAGGCTGAGCGAGGAAGAGATCGCCTACATTCTTCAGGACACGCAACCAACCCTGCTCTTTGCCGGCAGCGAACACGTGGATCAGGCCGGAAAGGCCGCGGCAAAGGTGAATGCCATTGCCAAGCGCTACCACTTTGGGTCGGGCATGGGAAAGGACGACTTTCTGCCCTTCGAAGCGCTCCGCCGCGAAGACGGATGCGGAGCGTCCGGCTTTGCACCAGGACATCTCCCCTTTCTGATCATCCACACGGCCGCCACCGGCGGCAAGCCGCGGGGATCGGTCCTCGCTCAGGCCAACCTCATTGCCGCAGGCCTGCAGATCGCGCATCTGCTGAAACTCGACGGCCGGGATGCGAACATCTGCATCCTGCCGCTGTTTCACATCGGCGGCCTGTCCATGACCGTCGCGACGATGCTTTCGGGCGGAAAAACCGTCCTCGTGGACCGTTTCGATCCTTCGACCGTGTTGAGCCTGATCGAACGGGAGCGGGGCACCTTCTTTGCCGCCTTTCCCCCGATCCTGTCGTCGGTCCTGGACTTTCAACAAAAAGAATCCTTCGACACGGCGAGTTTGCGGATTGTCTGCGGCATGGATCGCCCCGAAACCATCGAAAGCTTTCTGAAGCACAACCCGCAGGCGTCATTTTACAACATCTATGGACAGACGGAGGCAATGCCGGTTTCCGGAGTGGACCATGCAGAGCGGCCCGGCAGTATCGGCCTTCCGGCCATCCTGACGCGTGCGGCCATCTTCGACGATTTGGACCGGGAGGTCCCTTCGGGGCTGACGGGAGAGATCTGCGTCCGCTCGCCTTCCGTTTTTCAGGGTTACTGGAACCTGGCTGAAGAGACGGATCAAACCCTTCACAGCGGGTGGCACCACACGGGTGACCTGGGCCGCAGGGACGCGGAGGGCTTCCTCTGGTATGCGGGGCGGAAGCCGGAGAAGGAGCTGATCAAATCCGGCGGCGAAAACGTGTACCCGGCGGAAGTCGAACAGGCCATTCTCAGTCACGGGTCCATCGAAGAGGTCTGCGTCATCGGCGTTCCTGACCCGGAGTGGGGGGAGGCCGTCAAGGCCTTCTGCGTCCTCAAGAAGGGACATGCCCTCAGCGCCGAGGCACTGATCGACTTCGTGGCAACAAGGATCGCCCGGTACAAGAGACCCCGTTATGTCGTCTTCATCGAAAGCCTGCCCAGAACAGCCGGCGGCGCCGTCGATCGGAAAGCGGTCCGGAAAATCTCCGTCTGAACGACCCGTCCCATTTGCCTTTCCGGATCTCCCTGCCGACGGCGACGGGCGCACCTCCCTCCTTGATGACAAACATCGGCCCGGGGAACGGTGCGAACCCGGCCGGCAAGGACATCCCGGATCATAAAAATTCTTGCCCAGGTGAGCTGTGTGGCAGGGAAACCCGAGGAGGATTCCAGACATCCGCAGCTACGATCTCTTTGGATCGGTATTCCTTTCCCTGCCTTGCCGTACCAGTTCGACAAAGAGGATGACGGCGCCCACAGAGATGGCCGAGTCAGCCACGTTGAAGGCCGGCCAGTGGTGGGAGCCGACATAGACATCGAGAAAGTCAATCACTTCCCCGAAGCGGATCCGGTCGATGAGATTGCCAACGGCGCCGGACAGGATCAGGGAGAGCGATAAAGTCAGAAGACGCTCTTCCGATTTGTTCGTCCGGACGTAATGGAGGATCAGGAGAATCGCCGCCATGGTCACGCCGACAAAGAATACGTTCCGGAAAAGCGGCGAGGCTCCCGCCAGGAAACCGAAGGCCGCGCCGGGATTGCGGACATGGGTGATGCTGAAGAAGCCCGGAATGACGGAAAAGGAGTCGTGGAGCGGCATCGACGCGTCGATATAGATTTTGGTCGCCTGATCGAAGAGGAGCACCAGCGCGGCGGTCACACCGAACGGAATATATTTCTTATTCAAGGTTCTTCAGGCACCTTTCGCAGACCGATGGATGTTTCGAATCGGCGCCGACGCTTTCGCTGTAGATCCAACACCGGTTGCATTTCCGTCCGGAAGCCCGGGACACACCGACGGAAAGGCCCTCGAACTCCGCACTGCTGAAGGGTTCGGCCAGCCGATCTTTCGTCGCCGCGAACGTCACCTGCGAAACGATGAGGAGCGACCGGAGATCCTCCGCATGCTCCTCCAGGAACGGCCTGAGCTTCTCGGGCGGATGGACGGTGACGGCGGCATCGAGGGGGTGCCCCACGACCTTGTTCTTCCGTGCGATCTCGATCGCCTTTGAAATCTCGCCCTTCACGGCAATCAGGGTTTTCCATCGCTCGCCCAGATCCGCGTTCAGGCAAGCCTCATCGACATCGGGGAATTGGGTCAGGTGAACGCTTTGCGCTTTTCCCTCGTGAGGCGGCATGGCCGCCCAGATCTCCTCCGCCGTAAAGGTCAGCATGGGGGCAAGCAGGCGGGTCATCGCCTCGAGAATTCGGTACATGGCCGTCTGTCCGGAGCGCCGCGCTCGCGAGGCCGCTCCGGCCGTATAGAGACGGTCCTTGAGCACATCCAGATAGAGGGCGCTCAGGTCCACGGTGCAGAAGTTGTACAGGGTGTAGTACACCATGTGGAACTGGTACCGGTCGTAGGCGTCCCGGACCCGGCGGATCACCTCCTGGAGCCGGTGCAGGGCCCAGCGGTCGATCTCCTCCATGTCCGCCAGCGGGACGGCATCCTTCCGGCTGTCGAAATCGTAAAGGTTGCCCAGGATGTAGCGGCTGGTGTTGCGGATCCGCCGGTAGGCCTCCACCAGCCGTTTCAGAATCTCATCGGAAATCCGGATGTCCACCGTGTAGTCCTCGGCTGCAACCCAGAGCCGCAGGATCTCCGCCCCGTACTGGTCGATGATCTCCTGTGAATCGATGACGTTTCCCACCGATTTGGACATCTTCTTGCCTTCTCCGTCCACCACGAATCCATGGGTAAGGACGCTTCGGTAGGGTGCCCGGTTCCGCGTGCCCACCGATTCCAGCAGGGATGAATGGAACCAGCCCCGGTGCTGGTCGCTACCCTCCAGATACATGTCCGAAGGCGACCGGTGATCGGGCCAGACGCCGGTCTCCAGCACGGCGGCGTGGCTGACCCCCGAATCGAACCAGACGTCGAGGATGTTGGTTTCCTTCTTGAAAGCGCCGTTTCGGCAGTGGGGGCAGACCGTCCCGGCCGGCAACAGCTCAGCGGCCTCCCGCTCAAACCAAACGTCGGCACCGTGCTCCCGGACGAGCGCCACAACATGATCCAGCACGGGCCGGGTCAACAGTTCCCGGCCGCAGTGGCCACAATAGAAAATGGTGATCGGGACGCCCCACAGACGCTGGCGGGAAATGCACCAGTCCGGCCGGTTTTCCACCATGCCGTAGATCCGGTCCCTTCCCCAAGCGGGGATCCACTGGACTTCGTTGATGGCTTTGAGGGCATTCTTCCTGAGGTCGTTCTTTTCCATGGAGATGAACCACTGCTCCGTCGAACGGAAAATGATCGGCTGCTTGCACCGCCAGCAGTGGGGATAGGAATGCTCGATGTCCACAAGGCCCATCAGCGCTCCGACCTCCTTCAATTTCCGGTTCACGGCGTCGTTGGCGTCGAAAACGAACTGACCGGCGAAGTCTGCCACGTCGGGCGTGAAATTGCCGTCTTCGTCCACGGGCGCGTAGTTGTCGAGACCGTACTGCATCCCGATCTCGTAGTCCTCCTGCCCGTGACCCGGGGCGATATGAACGCAGCCGGTCCCGGCGTCCAGGGTTACAAATGGCGCCAGGATGAGTACGCTCTCCCGGTCGATCAGGGGGTGGCGGCATTGCAGACCCTCCATCACCTCTCCGGGAAACTCATCGACGATCTCGTAGGGTTTCCCCTGATACCCGAAAGCGTCCATACAGTAGTCGATCAGGTCCTTGGCAAGGATCAAGACCTCCCCTTCAACCGCAACGGCCGCATAGATGAATTCTTTGTGGAAGGCAATGGCCAGGTTGGCCGGGATCGTCCAAGGGGTCGTCGTCCAGATCATGACGTTGACCTTTTTCCCGGCCAGCTTGGGACGAACCGCCGCAATGTCCGAAACCATTGGAAATTTTACATAAATGGACGGCGTGTGATGGTCCGCGTATTCCACTTCCGCCTCCGCCAAGGCGGTTTTGCATGTGGCGCACCAGTAGACGGGTTTCTTGCCCTTGTAAACGCTGCCGTTCAGGAAGAGTTTCCCGAACTCCTCCACGGTGATCGCCTCATAGTCATAGGTCATCGTCAGATAGGGGTGGGACCATTCCCCGAAAACGCCGAGGCGCTTGAACTGATCCCGCTGAACGTCCACGTACTTTTCCGCGTACTTCCGGCAGAAGCGGCGCTTGTCCGCCTGGGACAGCGCATTTTTCTTTTCGCCCAGTTCCTTGTCCACCTGATGCTCGATGGGAAGGCCATGGCAGTCCCAGCCGGGCACGTAGATGCTGTCGTAGCCGCTCATGTTCTTGCTCTTGATCACCATGTCCTTGATGATTTTGTTGAGCGCCGTCCCCAGGTGAATGCTGCCGTTGGCGTAGGGGGGACCGTCATGCAGGATGTAAATCTCCCGGCCCTTCGAAACTTCCCGGATCCGCTTGTAAATTTCCATCTCTTCCCACATCTTCAGCATTTCCGGCTCCTTTCGGGAGAGGCTGGCTTTCATGGGGAAGTCGGTTTTCGGAAGGTTCAGACTGTCTTTGTAGTCCATGGGACGCTCCTTACAAGTTGATGATGAACCCGCTCAAAATGGATGCGCGACGAACGCTTCCACATTTATTCAATAATTTTTGAAGTTTAACACAGATGGGGCCTACTTTCAATAAAAAAAGCCCCCCGCCGGAGACCGGCAGAGGGCTCATTTTCACAGGGTGTTGGGCTTCCGGGAAGATCTTACATCATGCCCGGGTAGCCGCCTCCGGGAGGCATGGGGGGCATTCCCGCCGATTTCTCTTCCGGCTTGTCGGCGATCATGCACTGGGTCGTCAGCATCAGGGATGCCACGGATGCCGCGTTCTGCAGGGCAAAACGGGTCACCTTGGTGGGGTCGATGACGCCGGCGGCGATCATGTCTTCATACTCGTCCGTCCGTGCGTTGAAGCCGAAGGCGCCCTTCTTTTCCTTGACCTTCTCGACGACGATGCTGCCCTCCATGCCGGCATTGGCAGCGATCATCTTCAGGGGCTCCTCCAGGGACTTCTTGACGATGGTCACGCCGATCTGCTGGTCCCCGTCCAGTTTCATCTTTTCCAGGGCCGCCAAGGTCCGGATGTAGGCCACGCCGCCGCCGGGAACGATGCCTTCTTCCACGGCCGCGCGGGTCGCGTTGAGGGCGTCTTCCACGCGGGCCTTTTTTTCCTTCATCTCCGTCTCCGTCGCCGCGCCGACTTTGATCACGGCCACGCCGCCGACCAGCTTTGCCAGCCTCTCCTGGAGCTTCTCACGATCATAGTCGGATGTCGTCTCTTCGACCTGGGCCCGAATCTGCTTGACGCGGCCCTCGAGGTCGGCCCGTTTCCCGGCGCCGTCGATGATGGTGGTATTGTCCTTGTCGATGGTGATCCGCTTGGCGCGCCCCAGATCCTCCATGCGGGTGTTCTCCAGCTTGTAGCCCATGTCCTCGGAGATCATCTTACCGCCCGTGAGGATGGCGATGTCTTCTAGCATGGCCTTTCTCCGGTCGCCGAATCCGGGGGCTTTCACGGCCGCCACATGAAGGGTCCCGCGCAGCTTGTTGACGACCAGGGTCGCCAGCGCCTCGCCTTCCACCTCCTCCGCGATGATCAGGAGGGGCTTTCCCATCTTGGCGATCTGTTCGAGGATGGGGAGGAGATCTTTCATGTTGCTGATCTTCTTCTCATTGATGAGGATGTAACAGTCTTCCAGGTTGACTTCCATCTTTTCGGCGTTGGTGACGAAGTAGGGGGAGAGATAACCGCGGTCGAACTGCATCCCTTCCACGATCTCCAGCTCCGTTTCGAGTCCCTTGGCCTCTTCCACGGTGATGACGCCTTCCTTGCCGACTTTGCCCATCGCCTCGGCGATGATTCCGCCGATCGCATCGTCGTTGTTTGCCGAAATGGTCCCGACCTGGGCGATTTCCTTCTGGTCTTTCGTCGGCTTGCTCAGCTTTTTCAGTTCGGCGACGACAACCTCTACGGCCTTGTCGATGCCGCGCTTGACATCCATGGGATTGCTGCCGGCGGCTACGGTCTTGGCGCCTTCGCGGTAAATCGCCTGGGCCAGGATCGTGGCGGTTGTTGTCCCGTCTCCGGCCACGTCGCTGGTCCGGCTGGCCACTTCACGAACCATCTGGGCGCCCATGTTCTCGAACTTGTCCTCCAGCTCGATCTCCTTGGCGACCGTCACGCCGTCCTTGGTAACCGTAGGGGCGCCGAAGGATTTGTCCAGGATCACGTTCCTGCCTTTCGGACCCAGGGTCACCTTCACGGCATCCGCCAGGGTGTTTACACCCTTGAGAATCGATTTTCTCGCTTCTTCATCGTACTGAAGTATCTTTGCTCCCATCTATTCAATCCTCCTTAATGATTTGATCGATCGCTTATTTTTCGATGACACCCAGAATGTCTTCTTCTCTCATGATGAGGTGCTCGACACCGTCAATCTTGACTTCCGTGCCTGCGTATTTGCTGAAAAGGATGCGGTCACCGGCTTTCACATCCGGTTTCACGAGGTTGCCGTCCTCCGTGGTCTTTCCCTTGCCGACGGCGATCACGAGACCCTCCATGGGTTTTTCCTTGGCGGTATCGGGGATGATGATGCCCCCCTTGGTTTTTTCCTCCTCCTCCACGCGCTTTACAATCACTCTGTCCTGTAACGGTCTGATTTTCATGCCTTAACCTCTCCTTTCGCGATTATATTTCGATTTTCAACAGACGACTTCGGGATTTTCCTGACGAATTCCGCCATAAAATAAACATCAATTCCCATGTGTCAAGTTATTGAAACGAATTTTTTCAGGCGGATGCCTGCGGAGGACCGGGCTGCGGCGTCCAGTAGTCGCAGTCGCGGGAGGTCTCATGGATGGCGTGGTCCACGAAGCGGGCAAAGCGAAAGCAGTGCTCCTCGGGATCGCCGGCTTGCCGGCGGTAGTAGAGGCAGTTCCCGCAGACCCGGTCCCGGCTCTTTCTGATGGCATGGCCGCTTGAGCGTCTTCGGTCCATGTGGTCCCCTTTCAGTGGCGGTGGTGGACAAGCGAGGTGACGACCCCTTCCAGGTGGTGAAGGGTGTTGCACTCCTTGACCACGCTGCAGAAGGGGGCGTATTTCTTCATCTCCGAATCCCCGGTCCCCCAGAAGGAAGGCGTCTCCGGATTCAGCCAGATCAGCCGCTTGCTCCGCTCGTACATAGCCTTGAGAATGCCCGTTTGGGCCTCCGCGTAATTGTTCCGCGCATCGCCGAGAATGATAACGGTGGTCTTCCGCGTGACGCTGTCCAGATGGTTCGCCTTGAAATCCCGAAAGGACTGGTCGTAGTCGGTTCGGCCCATGAGGATCGGCAGATCCGCCCCGAGACGGATCTTCTCGACGGCCACCCCGACGGGGTATTCATCGAATATCGATGTGATTTCAACAAGATTGGAACAGAATGCAAATGTTCTGATCCGAATGATCGCCTTGTTCAGCCCGTAGAGGAACAGCAGCAGGAACCGGACCGTCCGCATGACCGAACGGCTGATGTCGCACAGGACGACCAGGTCGGGCCGCTCGATCTTCCGCCTCTTCCATTTCGGATCGAAGAGGAACCCCTGGTAGGTGATGTTCCTGCGCAGGGTTTTCTTGAAGTCCAGCTGTCCCCGCCGGGAAGCCTTGCGCCGCCGCGAGTGAATGTCGTTCAGCCGCTTGACCATGCGCTGGATGATGAGGTGCATGTCCTGAAAGTGCTGCTGCTCCAGCATGGACAGCTTGGCGTGGCGCAGGTAGGATGTGAGCAGGTCCTCCGTCGCCGTGGGGGTGTTCAGGGCCAGTTGCTGCTCCACGTACCGGCGGACATTGTCCACCAGAAAGGTCCTCGCCTTTTCCAGGGCCGCCGCCTGCTGCGCCGATCCGGGCGCCCCGGAGGACTGCATGGCCTGAAGCCGGACATCCAGCGCGGGCAGCCCCATGCGGTCGAGGATCCGCAGGGCGTATGCGCTCCGCTGCGTGAAGAATTGAATATCCGGAAGACCGGCTTCCCGGGCTGCATCCCGCATGGCCATCACCAGCGCCGCCTGGTCGCCGTCAAGAAGCGCCTTCTGGAGCGGGGAGTCGGCCTCCGGCCGGCTGGCCGTCAAGCCCGCATCCGCGACGGCGTCGGCGCCGGCAAAATGATCGAAGGAAAAGAAGAGATCGAAGCACCGGCTGAAAATCTCCTTCTCGCGATCCGATTTGGGGAGCGCGGCCAGAAGGGAATCCCGCAATGTATCCCGGTTCCCGTAGCCGACCAGACGGACGGACTGCAGGGCGTCCAGGGTCTCCGATACGGAAATGCGGACGCCCGCGTGGCGGAGCGAGACGATGAATTCGCTCAGGATCCGGTCCACGCTCAGCCCCCCGCCGCCCGCACGGCGCCTGACGTCAGCTGCGGCAGCCGCTCCCGGACCACGGCGATGTCCTCTTCAAACTTGAGAAAGATGTTCAGGGTGTCCCGCACCAGATCGTGGTTCAACTCCTCGGCGTGCAGGACCAGGAGGACCCGCGCCCAGTCGATGGTCTCGCTGATGGAGGGGACCTTGCGGACGTCCAGTTGCCGCACCGACTGCACGAAGGCGACGAGCTGATGGCCGAGCCTTTCCGAGATGTCGGGCACCCGGGCGCGGATGATGTTTCTCTCCAGGGCCGGTTCCGGAAAGGGGATGAAGAGGTGCAGACAGCGTCGCTTGAGGGCCTCGCTGAGCTCCCGGGTGTTGTTGCTGGTCAGGAAGACGACGGGCTTCGTGACGGCCCGGACGGTGCCGATTTCGGGGATGGACACCTGAAAATCGGAGAGGATCTCCAGCAGAAAGGCCTCGAACTCATCGTCGGACTTGTCGATCTCATCCACCAGGAGAACGGCGCCCCCCTCCTGCTGCAGGGCCTTCAGGAGGGGCCGGGGCTCCAGAAAGTGGCGGGAAAAGAAGATGTCGTCATAGCGGTGCAGTTTGTCGATCGATTCGGCAAAGCCGTTCTCCCGGTTGATGATGCTGTCCAGCTTGTCCTTGAGAAGCTGCGTGTAGAGCAGCTGCTTGCCGTATTTCCACTCGTAGAGGGCCTTCGATTCGTCCAGCCCCTCGTAACACTGAAGCCGGATCAGGGGCAGATCGAGATACGCCGCGGTGGTCTTCGCCAGCTCCGTTTTTCCGACACCGGCCGGCCCCTCCACGAGCAGCGGCTTGCCCAGGTGATAGGCCAGATAAGTGGTGGTCACGATCTGTCGGCTGGCGATAAAACCCTGCTCCTGGAACCCCCGGCGGATCTTTTCGGGGGAGGAAAACTTTTCGTCTTGACAGGTCTGCATGAATGCTATCCTTTCCGAAGAAGCGCTTCTCCGATTCTTCTCTGCTTGATGAGCGCGACGTTTTCCGCCACGCCGACGGTCATTTCCAGGTCCCTTGTCAGCGTCGCGAGCGACGGATCGTCCGGAATCCCAGCCTGCTCGAGAAACCCGGCCAGAACGGACTGAAAATGCCTGGCCAGAAACCGGAACGAGAGTAGAAGAGACGTGAATTCGGGATGACTGCGGCCGCTGTCGAGCATGGCGGCCGCTTCATAGGCGATGATTCTCAGCGCGTCGAGCCGGGCCTGCAATTCTCCCAGCGTGTCGGTGAGCGATGCCGTCACTCCGATCTTCCGCCCGTCAAACCGCATCGAAAGGAAAGTGATTTGGGCCTCCATACCGCCCACCACAGGCCCCATGAGCATCGCATCTTCCAGCTCGCGGAAAGGCTTCGATATGTTTTCGAATGCGGAACCCGGCTCTCCCAGGACCTGATCGAAGGGCACAGCGCAATGGTCGAGCCGGAGTCCGCAATGGGGAGAAGGTTTGAGGAAGTCGAGGTGGATCGGATCGGTCAGGGAAAATCCGGCAGCATCCCGGCGAACCAGAAAGGCGGTCAACTGCTTTCTTTCGCCTGCCGTCGCCGTGACGGCGAGCACGATGAAGAGACCGGCCAGCGGACCGTTCGTGAGAAATGTTTTTTCTCCGGTCAGGACCCATTCACCGGCGCCGCGAATGGCCCGGGCGGTCATGTGCCCGGGGTGGGCACCGGCACCGCGCTCCGAAATCGCCAGCGACAGGGTCGTTTCCCCCGCGGCGAGCCGCGGCAGCCACTGTTCGATCTGACGGCTCGTGCCTGACCCCAGCAGGGCAAAACGGGAAACCATCATGTGAATCAGCCAGGAAAGCGCCATTCCCAGATTGTGGCCCTTGTGGACAAAGGCCTCGGTAGCTGCCTGGATGGACAGCCAGCCGCCGCCGGAACCGCCGTAAGCGACGGGAAGTCCCAGACCGAGGAGCCCGGCTTCGCCCATCTTGCGCCAAAGCTCAAGGGGAAATTCGCCGACAGACTGCAGCCGCGGCAGCGCCTCCACTTCCGCAAAACGGCCGATCTCCTCCTGCAAGGCCGACAGTCCTGAATCAATCCGTGTCGCCATGTTCAACCCGTCTCCCGTCCGGCGCCGCGACCCCGAGGGTTGTTTCCCGACACCGTCAACGCAACGGGGTCCGGTGGCTGCCCTTTCGAATTTCCGACCCTGTTGAATTTGGAAAAGAAACTGTTGAGGACCCGTTTGAACGACGCTACATCCTCTCCGGTAACTCCCTGTTTAATCTCTTCGTTGACCCGGCGGATCACCCGTTTGGCGCCTTCCACTTCCTGAAGACCCTCCGGCGTAATGTGAATATGCGAGGCGCGGCGGTCGCTGGGACTGGCATGCCGCCGTACAAAGCCGGCTCTTTCCAGACGGTCCGTGAGCCCTGTCATGGTCGAGTTGTCAATCCCGAGGATCTGGCTCAGTTCCGTCATGCTGCGACCATCGCGCTGCTTCAGCAAAAACAGGATCCCCGCCTGCGCGATCGTTACGCGGACGCCGGCCGCCGACAGTGCGGCGTTCAGGTACACCTTCAGCTTCTGCTGCGCAGAGAAAACGAGAAAAATCAGTCGGTCATCTTGAACCATCCCTGTTCCTTCCGTGTGCTTGGCGTGCCTATATTTTGCATACCAAACATGTCTTGTCAAGTTTTTTAGCGGACGAAATGGAACCAAAAAGAATGGAATCGCGATGAGGGTGTCGGCCGCCTAACCGGGGACGGCTGTCTTGATTTCCACCGGCGCCTTGCAGAGCTTCTTGAATTGCTCGGCATCGGCCGCCGTGCCGACGATATCGCCGTAATGGATCGGAATGGCGGCTTCCGGCCGGATCAGGTTCGCAGCCTCTGCCGCCTCCTTTGCGGTCATCGTGTAGGTGCCGCCGACAGGCAGGATCAGGATATCCGCCCGTATGTCTTTCATCTCCGGAATCAGGTCGGTATCCCCGCCGTAATAGATGGTTTTGTTCCCGACCGTGATGAGGAAACCGATCCAGTCATTGGACTTCGGATGAAAAGACTTGTTGAGGTTGTAGGCCGGAACGGCCTGAACGGTCACACCCGGAACAGCCGCCTGGCCGCCTGGTTTCAGGGCCCGCACATCGCCGGTCAGCTGTCCCGCGGCATCGCCCGAAGCAATAATGACCGTGTCCGCCTTCTGTATTTTTTGGACATCGGCCGGCGAAAGGTGATCGCCATGGCTGTGGCTGATGAGGATCACATCGGCCCTGGGGCCGCCTTTGATCTTCCAGGGGTCGATGTAGATGATCTTCTCCGCATCGATCCGGACGCTTGAGTGGCCGAGCCATTTGATTTTTTCCAGCATGTCAACCTCCCCCCGTCAATATAGAATTGCCGCACAGACAATGTAGATCAATGCGGACATCAGCGCCGCCGCGGGAATGGTGAGAACCCAGGCCCAGACGATATTGCCTGCGACTCCCCAACGAACGGCGGTCCAACGCTTCGTGGCGCCGACCCCTACTACCGCACCGGTAATAGTGTGCGTTGTGCTGACCGGGACCCCTCCAAGGGATGCCCCGATAATCGCGATGGCCGCTGCCGTCTCCGCGCAGAATCCTCCCATGGGCTGCAGCTTCGTGATCTTGGTTCCCATGGTCTTCACAATGCGCCAGCCGCCGGACATGATGCCCAGGGCGATGACCGTGTAACAGGAGATGATGACCCATGTCGGAATGTAAAAATGAGGCCCCAGATACCCTTTGCTGTAAAGGATCACGGCGATGATGCCCATGGTTTTCTGTGCGTCGTTCGTCCCGTGTCCCATGCTGTACACGGCACAGGAAAGCAGCTGCAGTTTCCGGAATAATTTTTGAGACCTGGCAACGTTGGAATGGCGGCTCAGATTCAGGACGAGCACCATCAGTGCCAGCCCCAGGGCAAGACCGATGGCGGGAGACAGGACAATGAACAGGGTCGTCTTGGTGATCCCGCTCCAGACCAGGACGCCGGCTCCGCCTTTGACGATGCCGGCGCCGATCAAGCCGCCGATCAGGGCGTGCGAAGAGCTGCTGGGGAGGCCGAAATACCACGTGATGATATTCCAGATGATGGCTCCGCCCAGGGCGGCAAGGATCAGCACATTATCGACAATGTCCGGGCGAACAATGCCAGTGCCGACCGTATTTGCGACCTGCACCCCCACAAAAAAAACGGCGGAAAACTCGAAAAAGGCGGCCCACAGGACAGCGCGCCGGGGCGACAGGACACGGGTCGAAACGACTGTCGAAATGGCGTTGGCCGAGTCGTGAAAACCGTTCAGAAAATCAAAACCCAGGGCCACCAGGACCAGGAAGACGACAAACGCGAAAGAATCAACCATTTTTCAGGACGATGCCTTCTACAATGTTGGAAACATCCTCGCAGACATCCATCGCTTCCTCGAAGCGTTCGAAGATTTCCTTCCACTTGATCAGTTCGAAGGGGTCCTTTTCATGCTCAAACAGCTTGGCCATCGTCGATCGCAGAATCTGGTCGCCGGTGTTTTCCAGGGTATTGATCTCCACGCAGTCATCCAGGATCGTCTTTGCGTTTTTCATGTCCCGCAGGCCGCTGACGATCATTTTCACCTTGGCCGTGGCCTCGTTCAAAAGCTTGGCCTGCTGAATGAGTTCCTCCTTCGGGGCCTTGATCTTGTACAAGGACATCCGGATGGCGGAGGCCTCCGTCATATCCAGGATGCTGTCCATCTTGTTGACCAGGGCGTAGATGTCTTCGCGGTCGATGGGCGTCAGGAACGTGGTGTGCATCTTCTCATAGGTGCGGTGGGTGATGATATCGGCCTCATGCTCGATCTCCTTGAGCTTCGTCAGTCTCATCTCGAAGGTATCGTAGTGAAGAAGCATGTCCAGAAAAAGCTTGGCGCCTTCCACGATCTTGTCCGCCAGCTCTTCAAAGAGGTCATAGAATTTTTCTTCTCTAGGAATGAATCGCATCGACCGTGGCCTCCCTGTCCATCCCCCCGGCAAGCAAGTTTGTTTCAGGGCCGGGCAGGACTGAAACATATTCGCGTCTCCTCTAACGGATTATCCCCCAAAATGCAATAGCGTTCCTCCGAAAATCTTTGAATATCTCTAACATTACGATAACATAAAATATTTTACTTGTCGGGGTGAACCCCCTTCGGTTTCGTCCCCAGATAGAGGCAGGTGACACCCAAGGTCAGCGGGTAACGCGTGACCGTCTCCAGCCCGGCTTCCTCCATCAAGGCCGCGAACCGGCCCGGTGAGGGAAAGTGCATGATCGAATCAGCGAGATAGCGATAGGCGGCCGGACTCCCGGAAAAGGCGCCGGCCATGACGGGCAGGATGCGGTTCAGGTACAGATCGTAGAGCCGTTGGAACATGAGGTTCTTCGGAAAATGCATTTCCAGGACAATGACCTGGCCTCCGGGCACAACGACCCGCATCATCTCCCGCAGCGCCCGGATGCGGTCCGGGATATTCCGAATGCCGAAGGCAATCACTGAAACATCAAAGGCGCCGTCGGCAAAAGGCAGGTGCAGGGCATCGCCCTGCATGAACAGGATCCTCCTGGACATGAGGCTTTTTTCAATCTTCCGGCGTCCGATCACCATCATCTCCGGGACGATGTCGATCCCCGTCACCCGGATTTCCGGGTGCTGCCGAATGGCTTCGATGGCAAGATCCCCCGTTCCCGTAGCCACATCGAGCAGACGCCGTGTCCGCGGGAAATGCATTCGTCGCGCAGCGGATCGCCGCCAGGCCACGTCCCTTCGAAGGCTTAGGAAATGATTCAGGAAATCGTAACGGTCCGTAATCGTCGCAAAGATTTCCCGGACCGTGCGGATGTGCTCATCGGCATTCATTCCGCTGACTGCTCGATATTTGCGGTTTACCGGTTTCGGCGCCTCCTCCATCCCGTTTACCGTTCCTCTATCAACTTCCTCCCGACGCCCCTGCCGGGGAATGTGCTTTGGTTTTCCTCTGCCTTTTACCTGTTTTTTCCGCTTGTCAATCGCTTCTGCCGGATCTGCGGCCGCTCCGCAAAAACGAAATCGATGGCTTCCGGCGATTCCATGCAACCCGTCCGGCGCGTACGAAAAAGTCGCTAAAAAAGATGTTCCAGCAACTCTCTCAAGCTGCCGATCTTCAGAAGTTCCACAGGGGACCCGACCGGCACATCCCTCGCCTGCGTCCTGGGAAGAATGCAGCGGGTGAAGCCCATTCTGGCCGCCTCCCGGACCCGGATGTCCATCTGAGATATGCCCCTGACCTCGCCCGTCAGGCCCACTTCACCGAACACGACGGTTTTTGCATCGACCGGCCGATCGAGAAAACTGGAGGCCATGGAAGACACGATCCCCAGGTCGATCGCCGGTTCGTCCACCCGGACGCCGCCCGCGACGTTGATGAAAATGTCGTGACCGCTGAGATGCAGGCCGCAGATCTTGTCCAGAACGGCGACCAGCAGGGAAACCCGGTTGTGATCCACACCGATGGCCGTCCGCCTCGGCATGCCGAAATTGGTCGGACTGGCCAGCGACTGAATTTCAACGAGGATGGGTCGCGTGCCTTCCATGCTCGGAACGACCACGGAACCGGCCGCTCCCTTCGGCCTCTCGGACAGGAAAAATGCGGACGGATTCGAGACCTCACGAAGCCCATCGTCCCGCATCTCAAAGACGCCGATCTCGTTGGTCGGACCGAAACGGTTTTTCATGCCACGGATGATCCGGTACGCATGCCCCGAATCCCCCTCGAAGTAAAGGACCGTATCCACCATGTGTTCCAGGACCTTCGGTCCGGCGATGGACCCGTCCTTGGTGACATGCCCCACCAGGAAAACGGGAATGCCCGTCTTTTTTGACAGGAGAATCAGCCGCTCCGATGCCTCCCGCACCTGGCCGACGCTCCCCGGGGCGGAGGAGAGCGAGGCAGAGTAAACGGTCTGGATGGAATCGATCACAACAGCCTGCGGTGCGAGGCTTTCCACGTGGCGGGCTATGCTCTCAAGATCAATCTCAACAAGAATCAACAGGTTGGGCGATGCGGCACCGATCCGTTTTCCCCGGAGTTTGATCTGCTTTGCCGATTCCTCCCCGGAAACGTAGAGAACCTTTGCTCCCCGTGCCGCGAGCCGATTGAGCATCTGCAGGAGCAGGGTGGACTTCCCGATGCCCGGGTCCCCGCCCACCAGGACGGCAGACCCTCCCACAATACCGCCCCCAAGAACCCGGTCCAATTCGGCAATCCCCGTCGTCGTTCGGTCTTTCTCGTCCGCGGCAATGGCATCGATGGACTGCGGCTGTTCGCTCAGTTGAAGGCCGGGCCGCGATGCGGGATCCCCGAAGCGGATTTCCTCTTCAACAAATTGATGCCACTGCTGGCAGGAGGGGCATTTGCCCAGCCACTTCGAGGATTGATGGCCGCAGTTCTGGCAGAAAAACTGGGTTTTTGGCTTTTTCAACATCCGGCTCCGTGCGGCGTTGTCGGTGAATCTACATATGATTATTTTGAAGGGCCGTCAATATGAAACAATAAAATGTCTTGTGAAAACATTCCAATTTTGTTACAATTATAAGGTTTGAAAAAAGTAGGAAAGGAAAACCCGATGCACAACCCGAATTTCAGTTCCGGCCCCTGCAGCAAGAGGCCCGAATGGCGCCTCGATGCCCTGAAGGGCGCCGCTGTCGGACGGTCGCACCGTTCGGCGCTGGGCAAGGAGAAGCTGGCCCGGGCCATCGCCGAAACCAAAAAAATACTCGATATTCCTGAAGAATTTCTAGCCGGCATTTTCCCCGGATCGGACACCGGCGCCTTCGAGGCGGCCATGTGGACCTTCCTGGGGGCGAGACCGGTCACCGTCCTGGTCTGGGAGAGTTTCTCCGACGGATGGGCGACTGATGTGGCAAAGCAGCTCAAACTGAACCCGGTTGTCCTGAAGGCCGATTATGGGAAAATTCCCGACCTGAAGGCGGTGGACTGGAACAGCGACGTCGTCTTCGTCGCCAACGGCACCACGAGCGGCGTGAAAATCCCCGACTGGGACTGGATTCCCGCCAACCGGGCCGGCCTTTCCCTCTGCGACGCAACCAGTGCGGCCTTTGCCATGCCGATCGACTGGACCAAGGTGGACGTGCTGACCTTCTCATGGCAGAAATGCCTGGGCGGCGAAGCGGCCCATGGAATGCTGGTCCTGAGCCCCAGGGCAATCGCCCGTCTGGAATCCTACGATCCGCCCTGGCCGATGCCAAAGATCTTCCGCATGAAAAAGGGCGGCGCCGTCAACCGCGCCATCTTTGCGGGGGACACCATCAACACCCCCTCCATGCTCTGTGTGGAGGACTATCTCGATGCGCTTCAATGGGCCGGAAAAATCGGCCTTGCGGGATTGTTCGACAGAAGCCGCGCCAACCTGAAAATCATCGAGGATTGGGTGGAAAGAACGGACTGGATCGACTTTCTCGCGGAATCCAGGGAAATCCGCTCGAACACCTCTGTCTGTCTGATTGTCACCAGCGAAAAAGTGAAAGCCATGCCCAAAGAAGAGCGGGCCAAATTCCTGAAATCCATCGCGGGCGTACTGGACAAGAACAACACCGCCCACGACATCAATTCCTACAAGGACGCCCCTCCCGGCTTCCGTTTCTGGTGTGGTCCGACGATCGAACCGGCCGACATCAAGGCCGCCCTCACCGAGTTGGAAAAGGTATACCGCCAGAAAGCGACCGAATAACAGAAGAGAAAATCAGAGAAGGAGATCCATTGCATGAAAAAGGTACTGATCAGCGATTCCCTGTCAGCCGAGGGGATCAAGGTATTGAAAAGCACACCGGGGATCGAAGTGGACGTCATGACGAACCTCACTCCGGACGAACTGAAAGGCGTCATCAAGGAGTATGACGGCCTAGTGATCCGCAGCGCCACAAAGGTGACGCAGGCGATCATCGACAGCGCCGAAAACCTGAAGATCATCGGACGGGCTGGCGCCGGCCTGGACAACGTGGACATCACCGCCGCGAGCAAGCGGGGGATCGTCGTCATGAACACCCCCGGCGGCAACACGATCACCACGGGCGAGCATGCCATCTCCATGATGCTCTCCCTGTCCCGAAAGATACCCCAGGCGACGGCCTCCATGAAGGCAGGCAAATGGGAAAAGAACAAATTCATGGGCAACGAGCTCTTCAACAAGACGCTTGGCATCATCGGGATCGGCCGCGTGGGAACCATCGTCGCCGACCGGGCACAGGGGCTGAAGATGAATGTCATTGCTTACGACCCCTTTATCTCGCCGGAGGCGGCCCAGAAGATCGGAATCGGCCTTGTCAGCCTGGACGACCTGCTGAAGAATTCCGACTTCATCTCCGTCCACACGCCCATGACCAAGGAAACCCGGGGGATCATCAACAAAGACGCCTTCGCCAAAATGAAAAAAGGCGTCTTCATCATCAACTGCGCCCGCGGCGGAATCGTCAACGAAAAGGACCTCTATGATGCCCTTGTCGCGGGCAAGGTGGCCGGTGCCGCGCTGGACGTCTTTGAAGAGGAGCCCACAAAAAACTTGGAGTTGATCGGCCTGCCGAATGTCATCTGCACGCCGCACCTGGGCGCCTCCACCGACGAGGCGCAGATCAACGTCGCCATCGCCATTGCCGAACAGATCGCTGACTATCTGATCAAGGGGGAAATCCGCAACGCCGTGAATTTCCCGTCGGTCAGCGCCGAACTGCTGCAGGTGATCCAGCCCTACCTGGACCTGGCGGAGATGCTTGGAAAATTCCAGGCGCAGGTGGTTACGGGCGGCATCCAGGAAGTCCTGATCGAATACAGCGGCAAAATCCTCAACTACGACGTCGCCCCCCTGACCATTTCCCTTCTGAAGGGGCTCCTGACGCCGGTCCTGAAGGACACGATCAACTACATCAACGCCCCGGTGGTGGCCAAGGAACGGGGCATCAAGGTCGTCGAATCGAAAAGCAGCGAAGTCGGAGACTACACCAGCATGATCGCGCTGAACCTGAAAACGTCGAAAGGCACGTTCAATGCCGCGGGTGCATTGTTTGGACGACGGGATCCCCGCATCGTCCGGTTCGACAAGTTCACGCTCGATGTGGTTCCTGAAGGTTACATGCTGGTCCTTTCGAATTACGACCGTCCGGGGGTGATCGGCAACATCGGGACGACGCTGGGACAGAACAATGTCAATATCGCCAGACTCCACCTGAGCCGCGATCAGGTCGACAACCAGGCCCTCGTGGTCCTGAGCACAGACAGCGTCGTGCCGGAGGCGGTATTAGACAAGCTGCGCAAGCTGCCTCACGTCATTTCCGTCATCCAACTGGAAATGTAGCGACGTTCTTGGATCGAGAAAAGGGAGGGCGGTTTATGGCCAATGTCGTGGTAATCGGAACCCAGTGGGGCGACGAAGGCAAGGGAAAGGTTGTCGATCTGTACGCGGAAGACGCGGATGTGATCGCCAGGTTTCAGGGAGGGAACAACGCGGGGCATACCCTCGTCGTCAAAGGGGTGCAGACCATTCTCCATGTGATTCCCTCGGGCATCCTCCACGATCATAAAATCTGCGTCATCGGCAACGGCGTCGTCGTCGATCCGGCCGTGATGGTGCAGGAGATCGACGATTTGCGCAATCGTTCGCTCTTTCCCGCTGACACGAAGCTCCTGGCCAGCGAAATTGCCCACCTGATCATGCCTTATCACCGCAGGCTGGACCTCGCGCGAGAGGCGCGCAAGACCGGAAAAAAGATCGGCACGACCGGCCGTGGCATTGGTCCGGCGTATGAAGACAAGGTCGCCCGGACCGGCATCCGGTTATGCGATCTCCTGGACGACGAGATCTTTCGCGAAAAATTGAAGGCCAATCTGGAGGAGAAAAATTTCTATCTTACGAAACTCTTCGGGGAAGCCCCGTTGGACGAGCGAGAGGTTTATGATGAATACCGCGCCTATGCCGAAAAGCTCAAACCCTATGTGGCCAACACTTCGCTGGTGGTTGAAAGAGAAATGCGGAAGGGCAAGAAGATCCTTTTCGAGGGCGCCCAAGGCTGCCACCTGGATGTTGACCACGGCACATTCCCCTATGTGACCTCTTCCAATACCGTGGCCGGCAACGCCAGTTGCGGAACCGGCATCGGACCGCTCGCGATCGGCGCGGTGGTCGGGATCTGCAAGGCCTACACGACACGGGTGGGACAGGGCCCCTTTATCACGGAACTGACATGCGAAATCGGTGACCGCATTCAGAAGGTCGGCCAGGAATTCGGAGCGACCACTGGACGGAAGCGGCGTTGCGGCTGGCTGGACATGGTCCTGATCAAACAGTCCATCCGCGTTTCCGGCATCACGGGCATTGCCATTACGAAGCTGGACGTCCTGACCGGGATTGAAAAATTGAAAATCTGTGTCGGCTATAAAAGCCCTTCCGGCGATGAATTTACCGAATCCGTTCCCGCCAATCTCCGCGTGCTTTCGGAGTGCCGGCCTGTTTATCAGGAACTGGACGGATGGACGGAAGACATTCAGCACGCCAAGCAGATCGGAGACCTTCCGAAAAATGCGAGACGATATGTGGAAAGGATCGAAACGCTGGCCGGCGTCCCGCTGACACTTGTTTCCGTCGGGGCAGGTAGGGAAAATACCATTATCCTGAAAAGCCCATTCAGCGACTGACCGCTTTCCCCTTGACAAGCGGAGGGACTTGTTTTAAGAGGGCAGGCCTTTCGAACAGGGCACTTCACGGGCCGTTAGCTCAGAGGTAGAGCAGCGGACTTTTAATCCGTTGGTCGCGAGTTCAATCCTCGCACGGCCCACCAACAATATCAAGGGGTTTCCGGTACTTGCACCGAAAGCCCCTTTTTCATTTCTCGTCAAATCTCGTCAAATTAAGCCGACAATGAGCCCGTTTTGCGTACAAAATGCGACCACGTGATTCGCATCATCCCGCCAAAATCCGCCTGCCAACCTCTTCCCGGGGGCCGCCGACATAGTGTACCTGACTCACTTCGCCGGTACAAGCCGAGACACCCTATCGGGCTAAAAGCACCAGAAATAGGACAATGAGGATACATTGAATTTTGGTGAGCGACTTACGCTGGCCCTATGGCTTCCACGTTATCTGTCACTTTCAGGCAAGTTTTTGTCAGAATCCTTTATGGGTTCGATGGATTAAGTCGTTTTATTTTACTATCGACAGGCATTGATTTCAACTGTCACGTGGGCCAATTCATTAATAATATGCAACCGTTCTTTATAATCTTCAACCGTTTGTTTTCTTCCCGTCACCAGCGATACAATACAGGCGTATTTGTGTTGAGCCACCTTCCATAAATGCAGGTCGCTTATTTTCGTATCGCCGTCGGATTCTATCTGGTTCTTAATTTTCTGAACAAGTTTTGAGTTCAAGTCACGTTGTGGTAGGTTGAAAAAAATGGACACCAATGTTTAGGTAGAGAGACCAAGACGGAGGTGTGAGGATGGAAAGAGTACCGAACGGGCGATACACGAAAGAGTTTCGCGAGGAAGCGGTAAAGATGGTGACGGAAGGAGGCCTGTCTGTGCTGGAGGTGTCCAGCCGTTTATCTTTACCGAAATCGACATTGGAGCGTTGGAGAAGAGTTTCCAAGAGGGGGAATCTGGGCGAAGTTGGCAAGGGTCAACGCCCCCTCACAGAGATTGAAGGCGAATTGGCGAAAGTCAAGCGGGAGCTGTCGCTGGCGAAGATGGAGCGCGACATCTTAAAAAAAGCGGCCGCGTACTTTGCCAAGGAGTCGCTGCACGGTACGCGGTGATCAAGGAGCTGCGACTTGCCTATCCTGTTGTGCTGTTGTGTCGTGTGTTGGCTGTGACGACAAGCGGATACTATGCCTGGATCAAGCGGCCGCTTTCGATCCGGCAGCGGGAAGAAGAGAGATTGGAGTTGGAGATCCGCGCTGCGCATAAACGAACGCGTCAGACCTATGGGCCGGAGCGTTTGCAGCGGGATTTGTCCGATAACGGCGTTATCGTGGGCATTCATCGGATCAAACGGATTCGCCGAAAACTGGGCCTGCGCTGCCGGCAAAAACGGAAGTTCAAGGTTACGACGGACTCGCGGCATTCTCTGCCCGTGGCGGAGAATCTGCTTGTTCAGAAGTTTGAGGCATCCGCGCCGAATCAAATCTGGTTGAGTGATATCACCAATATCCCCACGGAGGAAGGCTGGCTGTATCTTGCCGGCCACAAGGATCTTTTTACCGGGGGAATCGTAGGCTATGCTATGGCGGAGCGTATGACGAAGAACCTGGTCTGCCAGTCTCTCCTGAAGGCATTGGCCGCCAATCGACCCGCGGCGGGTTTGATTCACCACTCGGATCGGGGAAGCCAGTATTGCGCCCTGGAATATGCGTCGTTGCTTGACCGCTTCGGAATGAGGGCGTCCATGAGCCGGAAAGGGAATTGCTATGACAACGCCCCGATGGAAAGCTTCTGGGGCACCCTCAAGAGCGAACAGGTCCACCACTGCCGGTACGCAACCAGGCAAGAGGCTATGCAGGACATCACGGAGTACATTGAGATTTTCTATAACCGGCAAAGAAAGCAGGCCAGACTCGGGTTCCTGTCTCCCGCCGCTTTTGAACGATGGTTCTATGAAAAACGACTGGCAGCATGAAAGGTTTGGTGTCCACTATTGACGACCGACCTCA
>MTKZ01117010.1_pt2 | contig 25044 bp, 25 predicted proteins | sample 1042781 | NCBI WGS metagenome assembly MTKZ01 (sample SAMN06212207, study PRJNA360539) | anaerobic digester metagenome | biome: Wastewater treatment plant; material: sludge; isolation source: anaerobic digester fed with sludge from wastewater treatment plant | place: Denmark: WWTP Viborg ... | reverse complement strand
GCGTCGCGGGCCTCCCGGCCTTCGGGCGTGGTGGGCGTACCCTTGAATTCCAGCGTGGACTTGGCGGCCTCATACTCGACGATGGCCTTCTGAAGGTCATCGGCACTGGCCTTCGGCACGTAGACATAGATGATGGGACTGTCGCTGCCAGCGGCGCGGGCGTCGTTGACAACGGTGCCTTCTTTCTCGCCCCAGCCATCGCGGGCCCAGACGGGAATGTCGGTTACGCCGGCTGGCGGCGCTTCGCTTCCAAAGTGGATCAGCAGCCGTCGCGGTTCTTTGCACTTGCCTTGCGTGAGCTTGATACCCTTGAGCGCGTCGCCGCACGCGGCGCTGATGAGCGATCCACGCTTGCTGGACAGCGATGTCAGGTCGCTGTTCAGCCGCGTCTGACGGTTGCGGAATTCGCGGTCCCACTCGCTGCTCTCGCGAGTCTGGAGGCTGTACTCACCTTCAATCTCGATCAGTAGAGCGCCCTTGTCCTGCATGGCCTTGCGGAGCCACGACGGTCGCTCCGACTCCGACGGGGGGTCCACCAGTAATCTCAGGATGCGCGGAATGTGCTTTCGGAGTTCGGTCCCGTCGTTCGCCAAATCGGACACCATGAGATCGGCCAGCATCTCCGGTGTCGCCCGGACACCGATGTCGGCCACGGCTTCCAGTGGCAGCTTCCGGATCAGGAAGATCAGGCCACAAAGCCGCTGGGCCAGGCGGCCGTCATCGGTATCGTCATCGAGATTGCGAATCGTCTCGTCAATTTCCCGAAGCAGGATGCCGGTCTTTCGCAGGTCCGGGCTGATCTGCTCGTAAATGAAGTCGGCGGCGACTACGGTTCCGAGGTCCTCCTCGGCCGTCTGGCGGACGGCTTCATGGACGATCTTGAGCTGAGTGCGAAGTTGGCTGGCCGTGCCTGGCACGTCCACAGCGCGGAGCACGTGTTCCCAGAACCGCCGGCGGACCGGCAAGAGCGGGTAGTCGTCCACGATAATGTCACGGTCCTCCGCACAGGCAGCGATGCGGGTCCCGGCGAGTTGGCGGTTGATCTCGCCAGCGTGGGCGTTGATCGTGTCCTCGATAGCCTTCTTCTTGTCAGCCTTTTTCGCCAGTACCACCCGTCGTGTGACCGTTTCCACGTCGGAGTCGGACAACTCCACGGGGATGGTGAACCGGCCAGTGAGCCGCTGAAGCAGTGGCACGTTACCGGCCAGGGCGGTCTGGCCCGCGCCGATCAACAACACCCGGCTATCAAGTTGCTTACACAGGGCCTCGGCGACTTCCTGCACGTCGGTCGATCGCCCCGGATCGTTGCCGATGAAAAGCTGGATTTCGTCCAGCACGATCACCATGCAAGGGATTTGCCCACCTACCGACAAGACCTCGCGAACCAGGCGGACGAATTCGTTTGTGGAGATGTCTTCGACAACGGGGAACTGCGCCCGCAGCGCCGCGCGCGCCGCCTTCAGATCAGCAGCGAAGCTGGGATCGGCATCGAGGACAGCTTTGGCGAGTATGGGGCTGACATACAAGTCGTGCAATTCACCGAAGAATTCCTTGCCGGCTTTCGTGACTGCAGCCTCCACCCGATCAAAGATGCCGTTCTTCTGGAGCCACATGCAGAACTGTGCCTGCGGCAGCGCCTCGGGCAGGCCCTTGGACGCCAAGATGATGCTCAGGACAGCCAGGCGGACGCTCTCACAACCGCCCGAGGGCAACGTCCCCGACGCAGCGTGCAGTCCGCCGCTGCGCTTCCCCAGCGTGTCGAGTTCTCGCAGGAGGTCTTGCACTTCTTGCGGCAGGCGGGCAAGGCCGCGGGCGGTCGAGCCGTCGTCGAAGCGAGTATCCACCCATAAATGGCGGAACATCTTGAGCAGGTGCGACTTGCCGCTACCGTAGAAGCCGCTCACCCAGGCGGCTGGTTGAGTCGTCGAACTGACATTGCCGAGGTAGGACTCCAAGATGCGGATCAAACCATCTTCGTACTGACCCTCGCACACGAAGTGCTCAAGTTCGTACCGGAGCGTCTCGATCTCCTTGGCGCTTGCGCTCTCACGAACAGCAGCTACGCCATCGTTCAGGAGCTTGGATACAACGGGATCGCGTTGGAAGAGCTGTTTGTTCTTCATTAGTCGTTTGCCCCATTATGAAGGGTGATCGGTACGGCCAGGTAGTTCCAGCCGTCGCGCGCGTCCAACAGGCGGTAGTTGTTGTCCTCGTACTCGCCGGGGAAGAACACCACCAGTCGGCCGCGAATCTCCTTAACCACTTCCTTGAGCACCAACGCAACACGGGTGAAGCCAAAGAGGCACGCGACGCCCTGGACGGCGACCACGGTGTCTTCGTCTGAGCCTTCAGCGGTGAGTATGTCGCGGAGCCGGCCAGCCGCGTATTGGACGAAGTCGCTGCGGAGCTTCATCGCCAGCGTGCCCGGCTCCTCGAAGTACACGTCGCGATAGTCGGTTTCAGCCATCCACCGTGCAAAGGCATCGGTCAAGTCGAGCAACCGCCAACGATGCCCAGTCGAGGTCGTCGCCATCTCAAACAGGTCCAGCCTCGCCCTGAGCTTCCGCTCGTCGGTCTTCGGGTAGACCACGAAGATGGCCTTCTGGTCGCCGGCGAGGTTGCGCTGCCACGGTGCGCCGATGTGCCCGCGGTATCGACTCGCCAGTTCTTCAATCCTTCCCATGCGTCTACCGCCTTTCATCCGGAGCCAGAAGCCGCGAGAAGGCCACGTCGATCACTCCACCTGACTGGCTGATGTCAAGGAATCCGATCCGCCGGGCATCCATAGCAAGGTGCATAAGCTCGCTGGCCGGTGCGTCGAGCACTCGTGCCCAGGATGATTCAAAAAGCCCAGCGCCTCGTGTGCCAGCAAGAAAGCCCAGCAACAGCGCGTAGGCCGTAGTTGCCGGGGTCGGCGTGACACTCTGCCGAATCTTGCGTCCACGCCCTTTGAGATGGCCAGCTTGTGTCCAGGAGGACGCCGCATTCCGTACGACCTTGTCAAGCGTGCTCTCGCTGAGCCGACTGCCTACCGTCCTGTTGATCGCATCAATCATCTGTTGCCTTGCCAATTCCTCGCCCGGCCGCATGCGCAGGACGGGCGCCGCGCTGGCTCTCAGTAACGGGTCGCGTGCGAGGGCCAACAGCAACGCAAGAACCGCTTGGCCATCCCGCTCCGCGTACCAACAGCGTCGCATGACCCGGAACAGCGGCACCTCCGGGTCGATCGCATAGAGTTCCGAGAGACGCTGACTGGACAGTCTCCGCGTGGCGACAGTTCTCTTGCCAAGACAATTGCTGTCAACGATCAGGCTGCGATACTCGTCACGCGTTGTCGCAGGACTGGCCGCCCCTAGCAGCGCACGCAGTTCGTCGAGCATAATCGTTCGACTCGTGTGCGTCCCTTTTGCGCCGAAGCGGAAGCCGACCCGCTCATCCGCTGCGGTGCCCTGGAGGTCGAAGCTGAAAACGGTTGTTGAAGCCACGCACATGCCCACCAAGAAACCACTGAATCTCGCCGGCCAGTTTGCCGGCGAACATCGATGATTCTCGTGATCCACATGGCGCATGTCAAGCCCCAACATGGGAAATATCGCATGGACGCCATCTGACAGAGGAGAGCCGACGGCACATCAATGAGTGTAACTTATTGTCAATGAAGATTTTACTGCATACTTGCCCGTAGACGAGATGCCGAGACGGGATACTCGCCCTTTTTCGATGATCGTCGAGAAAGGGCCATTGATGACGCACGTACGAAAACGAGAACGGGAGCTTGCCCTGCTGAGGCGTCTGCTTCGGGTACACGCCGTCGGCTGGGCGGTCACGCGAAAACTGATCGAGGAGTTCGAACTTGACCCGGCGGACGACGCCGTCGGCGTTCTAGCGAACCTGCTGGGCTCCGGAGTAGCCGCTCCCAATACCCTGCATGGGCAGCCAATCATCGACCACAGCGGAATGACGGTGATCTGGGGAGGCCGGCCGTGCCGCCTCGGGAACACGCTGTTGCTGCGTTTGATGGACCGATTGGCTCGCCGGCCCAATCAGTATGTGCCATTCGAACGACTGATTCGCGATGTCTGGGACGGTCATACCGTTTCCGATGAAGCCATCCGAAACGTCGTCCATCGACTGAAACGGGAGTTGCGGATAGCCGGCATGCAGGATTTGGCCGTGACGATCCGGTCGGCCGGCCGAAGCTACGGTCTGATCCTCAACGGCGAGGCCGAATAGCGACAACTTCAGATCAAGCGGAAATCAAACGCCTTTCAACCTCACCATCAAACGGTGGTTGTGGATAATTGGCGCTGCGCCTCGGCGCTACGCCCTCCCTGGAGAGTTGGGTGATGTAGCGCCGTCGCCACGGAGGCCCGCATGAGTGACAAAACCGGCAAGCCCGACCGCCCCCTGGTACGTGCGGCTCAATACATTCGCATGTCCACGGAGCACCAGCAGTACTCCACGGAGAACCAGGCGGACATGATCGCGGATTATGCTCAGCGTCGCGGCTTCGAGGTCGTCCGCACGTATGCGGATGAGGGCAAGAGCGGCCTNNACTGCGGATCGAGGGCCGCGATTCCCTCAAGCGCTTGCTCGACGACGTGCAGAACGGTCGAGCCGATTTCATGACCATTCTCGCCTATGACATCAGCCGTTGGGGGAGGTTCCAGGATTCGGACGAGAGTGCCTACTACGAGTACATCTGCCGGCGGGCGGGCATCAACGTCGAATACTGCGCCGAGCAGTTCGAGAATGACGGCAGCCCGGCGGCCACCATTATCAAGAGCGTTAAACGGGCGATGGCGGGCGAGTACAGCCGGGAACTGTCGACGAAGGTGTTTAAGGGTCAGTGCAGGCTGATCGAGCTGGGATACCGACAGGGCGGACCGGCCGGTTACGGGCTGCGGCGGATGCTCATCAGCGCGACCGGCGAGGAGAAGGGGCTGCTCAAGCGAGGCGAGCACAAGAGCCTCCAGACCGACCGCGTGGTGCTCGTGCCGGGACCGGAGGAGGAGGTGCAGATTATCCGGCACATCTACCAGTTGTTCGTGCGCGACGGGATGAAGGAATCCGAGATCGCCAGCTGGCTGAACGATCGGGGCGTGATCCACACCGAATTGGGGCGAGCCTGGACCGCCGCGATGGTGCAGCAGGTCCTGACCAACGAGAAGTACATCGGTAACAACGTGTACAACCGCGTTTCGTTCAAGCTCAAGAGGAAGCGGGTGCGGAACCCATCGGACATGTGGGTACGGCGGGACGGGGCCTTCTCGCCGATCATCGACCCCACTTTGTTCTACACCGCCCGTGGCATCATCATCGAACGGGCCAGGCGGTACACCAACGAGGAGATGTTGGCCAAGCTGAAGGCAGTGCTGGAGCAACACGGTACATTGTCAGCCGAGCTGATCGACAACACCGAGGGGATGCCCGCCAGCTCGTCCTACCAAAGCCGCTTCGGCAGCCTCGTCAAGGCGTACCAGGCCGTTGGGTACGTTCCCGACCGGGACTACCGGTACATCGAGGTGAACCAGCACCTCCGCACGCTACGGCCGCCGTTCGTGGAGGACGTGATCGGGAAGCTGGAGGAGATGGGTGCCACGATCTCTCGCCGCGAGGGCACAGGGCAACTGCTCATCAACGACGAGTACACGGCCGAAATCGTGTTCACCCGCTGTTGTCAGACGCCGGCCGGTACGCTTCGCTGGCTCATCAACCTGGACCACGAGTCGACGCCGGACATCACCGTGGTGGTGCGAATGGACTCGACAAACCAGACACCCCTGGATTTCTACTTCCTGCCACGAATCGACATCGGTCGGGCCCTGGTGCGGTTGGGTGAGTCGAACGGCGCAGGCATCGAGACGTACCGCTACAACGAGATCAACTACTTCATCAGCCTGGCCGCCCGGGCGGCTATCGAGGATGCGGCATGAAAAGCAGATACGAGACCACCGTCCGTATGGTGCCGGTGGACCAGATCAACATTGTCAACTCGCGCAGCCGAGGCAAGGAGAAGTTCAAGCAGATCGTGGCGAACATCGCCAGCCTGGGAATCAAGAAGCCGATCACCCTCGCCCGCCGTGACGACCGGGACGGCGAGCCCCGGTTCGACCTCGTATGCGGCGAGGGGCGTGTGGAAGCGTTCAAGGCGCTCGGGCAGACCGAAGTTCCAGCGCTCGTCGTCGAGGCGACGCGGGAGGAACTGCTCCTGATGAGCCTCGCAGAGAACATCGCACGGAAATCCCGCACCACCCTTGACATGGCACGCGAGATCGCGGCCATGAAAGAGCGCGGATACAAACCCGCTGAAATCGCCAAGAAGGTGGACCTCGATGTGGCCTACGTCAACGGCATTCTACGGCTCATGAGACACGGCGAGGAGCGGCTCATGATTGCCGTCGAACGGCGCCAGATACCGCTGAGTGTGGGCATCGCCATTGCCGAAAGCAGCGACCAGGACATCCAACGTGCGATGGCGGAGGCCTACGAGAAGGGCCAATTACGTGGCAAGGCACTGATCTGCGCCCGCCGCCTGATCGAAAAGCGAAAGGTCAGAGGCAAGGGATGGCGGAGCGGCAGCGCAAAGGCCGAGGGAGTAACGGCGAACACTCTCCTGAAGGCCTACAAGAAGGAGGCCGCACGGCAACAGATGCTTGTTAATCGTGCCAAGCTTTGTGAGACGCGGCTGAGGTTCGTGGTGTCGGCGATGAAGAAGCTTCTGGCCGATGAGGGCCTGGTCAACCTGCTACGCGCCGAACAACTGACCACCTTGCCCCAGTACATCGCGAGCCACTTACGTGCTCAGGGGGTGACCGTTGGTGCGTAAGGTCTCCATCGCGTTCGAACCGCAGGGTATCATGTTGCCATTGGCTCAGCTTCTCCCGCTGCGCCGACTATCACCCTCGGTGCGAGGCTCCGAGAAATACAAATGCATCATGGCATCGATCAAAGAGGTTGGGCTGATCGAGCCGCTGATCGTGTTTCCGCAGAACGGCACGCCAAACCAGTACCTCTTGTTGGATGGTACGCTCCGCGCGGACATTATGAACTCGCTCGGCGAAACCGAGGCCTTCTGTCTCAAGGCTACCGACGACGAGGCCTTCACATACAACCACAAGGTCAACCAACTATCGCCGATCCAGGAGCACTTCATGATCATGAAGGCGTTGGACAACGGCGTCTCTGAGGAACGCATTGCCGCAACGCTCAACGTCGACGTGCCGGCGATCCGTCGCAAGCGGGACCTTGTCACCGGCATCTGTCCTGAAGCGGTGAACCTCCTGAAAGACAGGCGTGTCTCGCCGGCCGCGCTGCGGGAGATGAAACGAGTGGTTCCCCTCCGCCAGATCGAGATGGCTGAACTGATGACGGCGGCCAACAACTGCACCGCTTCATACGCCAAGTGCCTGTACGCCGGTACGCCTGAAGACCAACGACTGCCTGACCAGGAACCGGAGGAGGATCGCGGCCTTGCGTCAGAGGACGTCGCCAAGNNGAAAACGTCCTTAACCTCGTCCTGTCCGTAGGTTATATTCGGAAGCTGTTGGGGAACAGCCGAATCGAACGCTACCTGCGAAACCATCACGCCGACATCCTCGCCGAACTCCAAAAGATCCTTGAGGCGCCCGAACTCGACAACGCGCCATCTTCATAGCCTGTCCCCAGCACTGTACCTCCAACGAGCTGGCTTGCCGGTGTACCAGGCCAATGACGCAACCTCCCGCCGGCGTTTGTTGCCAGACACATACCCTGCGAATTGCATTGACTTCATCTAAATCATGTAGGGACAATTACTTGCGATCGAACGCCGCGATTCGGGCATCGTAGGTGGGCGCAGTTTTCAAGTTTACGGCATTCTCTTTCACGAAATAGGCTTGACAAGCCGATATTAGGCATGTATCTTTCAGAAAACAGAGGTTTTGTTTCATGGACTATCTGCTCGAAATCTCGCGGATCATCGACGGTGCGATCAAGGGAGATCGTGCAAAGGTGCTCGCCTACGTGGAACAGCTCGCCCGCAAGCTCCGGGAGGCGGGAGATCCGGCAGCAGCCGAACGTCTGGTGCGAACGGCTGAGCTGACCCGAACCTCCGAGGTGTCGCTGGCGGGTGCGGTGGCGTCTCGACTGCCCGTCGACAATGAGTCACGCTTAGCACTGGCGGACGAGGAATGGGTGCAACCGGCGAGCGTAGCGGTCGTGCTTGATACGCCCTTGGGTCAACAGGTCGACGAGTTCATTCGATACGTGAAGGCCGCTGATCGCCTGCTAGCGAATCGGGTAGGCATCGCTCCTTCCATGATCATCTACGGACCACCTGGCGTGGGTAAGACGGAGCTGGCCCGGTTCATTGCAGGACAACTGGGCCTACCGTTGGTTACAGCTCGGTCGGATTCGTTGATCTCCTCCTTCCTGGGCAGCACAGCCAAGAACCTCCGAATGCTCTTCGAGCACGCCAAGAGCCGCCCGTGCGTACTGTTTCTGGACGAGCTCGATTCAGTCGCCAAGCTTCGGGACGATCAACACGAGCTGGGCGAGTTAAAGCGAGTTGTCGTGAGCCTTCTCCAGAACATCGACGCTCTGGACAACCAGACCATCGTGCTTGCCGCGACCAACCATCACCATCTCCTCGATCCGGCCGTTTGGCGGCGGTTCACCTACAAACTGGAACTCGGTCTGCCCGGCGTCGATGCAAGGCGACGGCTGTTTTCTCTGTTCCTCGACGGCCAAGCCCCCTCCGCTGATGAAGTTGACCTGTTCTCATCGCTCGCCGAGGGGCTGACGGGGGCGGACATCCGCCACGTTTGCGAGAACGCAATCCGTGCGGCGGTGCTGGCGGATCACTCGGTCGTTGACCCGATCGAAGTCCTGCGCGGGATTGTGCGGTCACGCATCGGCCTAGGAGTGGACTTCACAGCGACAGACTCGACGCAGATCAAGGCCGTCCACGACCTGAATCCCAAGGCCTTTACACTCAAGCGATTGGCCGCTTTGTTTCATTCTTCAGAGCCGACGATTTCAAGGCGGTTGAATGACGGAGATGACCATGCCCGACGATGAGATACGGCTACCAATCAAGATCGTGATACCACGCGAGACTGATCTTCGCCCCGTTCCGGGCGGCGGCTCTCAACGTAAGGTCTTCGACGAGGTGTCGCGCGAGAATCGGAACCTGTTGCTGAATCAGTTGGCGTCCGTCCGTGAACACTTCGTCGCGGTGCTTGCGCAGAGAGCGGCCGTTCCTGCCGTCGCACGTGTTGTGCTCAAGCCGAGGGCGCTGGCGAAAAGCCACCGCCCGTATCAACTATTTGACCGGAACACGTGCCCCGTGATCGGTGGCGAAACCTTCGGCAAAATGCTAGTCAGCGTATCAGCCCAAGGCTTGAACCGACTGTCGGAGCGGATTGATCATGGCACGACGCGTGAGCTGACCGCCGACATCTCAACGTTGGACCGCATTGAACCATTCACGGCGGAGGACGCGACCGGCTGCATGGGCGTGGATGGCCTGCGAAAGGTGCTTGCTCGCGAGCACCACAGAAGCTTGAAGTTCCGTCTCTTTCAGCACAAGAACGCAGAAGCTGATGATCGAGTCCGCAATGCGTTCTTTGACCTTGTGCGGCACCTGGGGCTCGCTGAGCCCGAGCCCGTCCCATTCATCTCCAGGCTGCGCATCTATCGTCTTCGGAGCGTTCGACCCGATCTCGTTCCGCAATTGGCCGGCTTTGTCGGCACGCAGAGCGTCGAACTATTTCCGCACTATCAGCTCTTCGCCCAGTATATCCCGCAGGGCGCGATCGNNCGCCGCCGACCGTTTGCCAGCACCCGAATCCGGGCGAGATTACCCGGTTGTTGGGCTCATCGACTCAGGCACTGACCCGAATAACGCGCTGCTCCAGGCATGGGTGGTTGATCGCGACGAGGAAGATGTGCCGCGCGTCGACCAGGACAACAACCACGGCAGCTTCGTCGCAGGGCTCATCATTAATGGTCGCAGCCTGAACCACAGCGATGTACGATTTCCAGTATCGCAGGCCCGGATCGTCGACGTGGTGGCAATGCCGAAACCTGTCACACCTGTGGACGAGGCCGATCTTCTTCGGACGATTCGCCGGGCGGTCCAGAAGTACCCGCATGTTCGGGTATGGAACCTGTCAATCAGCCGCATCGACATGTTATGCCGGGACGACACCTTCTCAGATCTGGGCGTAGAGCTCGACGCGATTCAGCGGCAGCACGACGTGACGTTCGTGTCGTGCGCAGGAAACTACGTGGCGCAGCCGTTGCGCGGGTGGCCGCCCGAGGATTTGGGAGAAAACGATCGTATCCATCCCCCAGCGGACTCCGCGCTGGGCATCACCGTTGGCTCGATCGCGCACCTTGATCGTCCTAACTCGCGGGTCCGGCGCGAGGAGCCATCTCCCTTTTCGCGGCGCGGCCCGGGCGCTGCGTTCCTCCCGAAGCCGGAGCTTTCGCACTATGGCGGCAATTGCGCCAGGGATCTCAATATCCAGCAGGTCGGCGTTATCTCAGTTGACGGAGCAGGCCATCTCGCTGAAGCAATCGGGACGAGTTTTTCGACCCCCTTGGTGTCATCTCTGCTCAGCACCATTCGGGCCGGTGTGACGGAGCCGATCTCCCGAAACCTCGCCAAAGCACTTCTCGTTCAGTCCGCAGCGTTTCGCGGTGGACCGGTTGAGGCACCGGACCTGCGCTACCGTGGGTTCGGCATTCCGGGCGAGGTCGACGAAATCCTGACGTGCGCACCGTGGCAAGCAACGTTGATCCTCGAGCCCGATATCGACCAAAACCGCCGGATTTTCGCGAGGGAGGACTTCCCGATTCCCCAATGCTTCCGGCGCGCCGATGGGCGTGTTGAGGGCGACTTTCTCATGACGCTCGTCTACGATCCACCGCTCGATCCGACGGCAGGAGCCGAGTATTGCCAGGTCAATGTGGACGTCTCGTTGGGAACCTACGATCCAGGTCAGGATGGCAAACCGACGCACGAGGCGAAGATCCCACTCGAGCCAGCCGACTACAGCAAGCTCTACGAGCGACATCTAGTCGAACACGGCTTCAAGTGGTCGCCGGTGAAGGTATATCGCAAACACCTCACAGCGACTTCGGGGCAGCGCTGGCGGATTCAGCTACGGGTCCTCTACCGTGCAGGAGCGCTTGCCCAGCCGCAAAGCGCCGCGCTCGTGATCACGATGTTCGACCCAAAGCGACATAAGCCGGTGTACGATCACACGATTACTGCGATGGCACAGGCGGGATGGGTAACACAGGATCTTCGCGTCGACGAGCGTATTCGTGCGAGGAGCCGCACATAACCCCCTTCATCTTCAGGAGAATCCAGATGGCGACCCGGAAGACCTACCATGTGACACCAAATGACGAGGGCTGGAACGTCAAGGCCGAGAACGCGTCGCGGGCTTCCAGTTCCCACGACACGAAGGCCGGGGCCATCGACAGGGCCAAGGAACTGGCGAAGGCCCAACCTCTCGGTCAGGTTGTGATCCACGGCCAAGACGGAAGAATCCAAACGGAATACACTTACGGCAAAGATCCCTACCCTCCAAGGGGGTGAGAGTGCCCCCTTGACAAGAACCTAACTATACCCTAACCTGGTCTCTGATTCGCTGGGGAAAGCGGATGCCAGCCAGGGTCAGCCGAGCCCGGCCACGGAATCGCGCATCAGGACGATGCGGCTCGGTGGGGTTTGACATCATGGAGGCCCTGCATGACGCGGCAATACTCCGCCAAGACGTTTCTGCGCAATACCCCCAACGACATCCTGAAGCAGTACTTCGAGCAGCGCCGGATCGACTTGCAGCTCGAATGGGTAAGGCTTCACGAAGCCGAAGTGAACCCCATCTTCCTGGCGCTCGAGCAGTTGCCGGAGCAGACGCGCAGCACTGTCGACAGCGACTTTCGAGTCATCAACGAGCTCGCCTGCGACGACGGCATCATGGCCATTCTTGAGGAGGCCGCGTTTTGGGGCCGCGATTGGTCCGACCAGTTCGCACAGATGAAGAACAACTATGAGCGGGCGTTCTGGACATTCTTGAACGAGCCTCAGCGCTTCCATGCCGCCGGCAGCTTCCATGAGATGGACCGTCGCGGAGGCTGGCGCCGGCGATTCGTCGGCCATCGTCTCGAGGTGAGGGCGGATGATGAAACCCTCGGCCAACTTGAGAATCAGCTTCGCCTCTTCTACCGCCGCCAGGGCCGTGGGCGCTTCTGCCACGTCGATTACTATCAGCGCCGCACCCCTGATCGGCACTGCTATTTCGCCTATCCCGAAGATTACGCAAGTACTGATGTCGGGTACGACGACGATGGCCGTTTCCAACATCGTCCACGCCGATCAGCGTTCGAGATCATATTCGTGTACCGTCCCGAGGATGGCATGCTGGAGGTATGCGCGAAGGGGAACAAGAAGCAGATCAGGGAACTGGAGGAGATCTTCTGTCAATCCATTCTCGACCTCCAGGAGTTGCCTGACGAGGAAGGCCGCGTTCCCTATGATCTGGCTGTATTGAAAGATCGTCAATTCCCGTTCGTCACCGATCCAAAGGACCGCGTTGCTGCGGTGCATGTACGACAGGTCCGCTTCGATTTGCCCGGCCCGATGAGTCGCAGGGTCATCTTGTCTGCTGACACGTGCCACCACGCACCGCAGGCCCTGCATGACCTTCTTGATGAAGCGGTGAACAAAACGAGTCTTCCGCTCGATTCGCTCCACGTTTCCCAGGCCAAGCTGCGGTTCACCTTCGCACCCCGCAATGGTGAGCGGCCAAAAACGCTCACGTTCGAGGTGACCTATCCCGACCGATGTACTCTGAAGGATGACCCTCACGACCAAATCGCCAAGAAGTACCTCAAGGCCTGGGGGCTTGCCCGTGATTGATGCTATCCCACTGATCATGCATCAGATCGAGTGCGAGCCGATCGCCGTCTTCACGGCCAAGGATGCCGACCTTTGGCCGCGAGGGCTCCTGGCCCGGCTTGTCGAACTGAGCATCCTGCATGAGACGCGTCTGGCTGATTCCGTCGCGTGCGATGAGTGCGAGGAAAGCTGTGTGATCACTCCGGATGTGCGCGATGAACCGCGAACCGGAGCTCCAATTGGCATCCACTATTGCTCCAAGGACGGTCACGGCAGAATCACTGTGGAGGTCGCCCGGTTGCGGCAGTGGCAGTCCGACTTCGACAGCTTGGCCAAGTGGCTCTGCGGCGAGCTGGGCTTGGCGCCGGTGCCCGTCGCGGTCGTGCCGAAAGCGATCTACCGCCTGGGTACGCGCCCGACCTCGTGCGGTCCTCTCGACGTTTTCTTGGCGCGCGGGCTAAGTCGCCCGGCGGCGTACCATGTGATGATGGAACAGGCAGACCGCATCCTGGCTTCACCGGCCGCGGCCGTGATCATGCCGGCCCACATGCCCCTGCCGGCGCTGTGGCCGACGATGAAGGCACGGATGCTCACGCTGGCCGATCACTTGGGCTGGGACCACCAGCGGTCCTGTCTCGATCTCGCCCCGCTCGTCGACGCCGTGCAGTCCATCCACCCCGCCATGAAGGAGGAACGCTGGATCACAGTGACCGAGGGTGCCCAGTTGCTCGCAAACGATCTGCCCTACCTCGACCTCAAGAAGGCGGCCGCCCGCATCTCGAAGGCGGCCGGTGCCGGCAAGTTCGTAACCAACGGCAAGACCCGGGACGCACGGCGGATCGAGCGGGGTAGTTTCGATGCCTGGCGGCTGGAGCAGCGGGATCGTGACCTTGACGCGGAGGAGAACGGCGACTGACTTCTGGGTGCGGTCCAGCGCGGTCAAGACCGCGCAGAGGGGTACAAATGACCGTAAAACCGCGCAAACGGACACATGCCTTGCAATCCGTAACCCGCGTCTATATCGTTATTTGTGGCTTCTGGCCACGGCAAGGCTTTCGTTTGTAACCCACGAATTGCCAGTAAGGCGAAAACGCATAAGTCGTTATATTTCAGCTACTTACAACTCTAACCGACGACCTCTTTTTCTCTGTTGACCGCGCTGCCGACTGGTCGTGACGCCAAATCCGGCCGCTCAAAACCGAACCGGCAACCTACTTGCTCGGCACGCCGCCAGGTGAATCCGGCTGCGATCGGCCACCGAGGCCCAGGCCCTGAACATGGGCTACTCCGGAGTGGCAAGGCGACACACTGCCAAGCTTGTCCACTGGACGAATCCGGGGTATTCTGCCGAGACCATTAGCAGGCGCCGGCTTGGCGCGGTGACCGGCCGACGCCCCGCTTGTTCTAAATCGTCCAACAGACTAGAGTTAGGGTAGCCACGGAGGAGCCTGCCCATGAACGAATCCCAAATCGTCCTGAAACTCATCCTGGACGGCCTCCATCAGCCGGTTGAAATCGATTCGTTTCAGAAGCGGTTGATGATCCAGAAGAAGGTCTATTTGGCTCAGTTGACCGGGCTCGATCTCTCGTACCGGTTTGGCTGGTATCTCCGCGGCCCGTACTGCCGTGAACTGACCAGCGATGCCTATCGGCTGAAGGAACAGCTCGACAACGGCGAGAAGGACTACGAAACAAAATCCCTTCGCGTGCCAGCCAAGAAGCTTCTTGCAAAAGCCACGACCATCTGGGGTAATCGTCCCGCGTCGATTAGCGAGTGTGACTGGCTGGAGTTACTGGCCTCGCTTCATTACCTCAAGCATATCGCGTACTGGCCTGGTGGGACGCCAACGGACTTCGAGAGGATCTTCAAGGGCCTCATCGACAGCAAGCCACAGTTCCGTGGGCGCAAGGCGGATGCACGCAGGGCATGGGACCAACTCGACGCGGTTGGCCTTCTGGCAAACAAGGTGCTGCGTGCGGCGTGACAAGGCATGGCAAGAACGAGAAGCGATGATTTCCGCTTTAAGGTCATCACCGATCCTGTTCATGGCGACATCGGGCTCAGTGAGCTTGAAGTCAATCTGATCAACACGCAGTCGTTTCAGCGGCTTCGCCGGCTCAAGCAGTTGGGCTTGGCGAGTCTGGTCTATCCCGCCGCCGGCCATTCGCGGTTCTCTCACAGCCTCGGCGTATTCCATATGATGAGCCGCGCGATCGATCTGCTCTATCGACGCGGCAAATTCAAGGATACTGAACGGCGTCTTCTGCGTGCGGCCGCACTCTTGCATGACATCGGTCATTACCCTTATTCGCATCTGGTGGAGTACGTCGATCGTGACCCTCGAAGGCCCTCCCTGCTCGCCGGTGGCAGGTCGACAGGAGGTTCGCCGTATCCGGATCACGAGAAGCTCGGCGAGCTGATTGTCACGGAGCGAAAGGACATTGCGACGGCGCTCGCGAATGGGAAACTTGACGCAGACGAGATAGCATCCATTGTGCGTGGCAGGCACGCAGTGCGGAAGTACAACCAACTCGTCCATTCCACTCTCGATCTCGATCGGATGGATTACCTCGTGAGGGATGCCATCTTCACGGGGGTCCCGTTCGGGCACATTGACCTGCATTATCTGCTCAGTAACCTTGACATCGATACCGACGGCAACCTGGTGTTGCACAGGAAGGCGGCGACTGCCGTCGAGCATTTCATCGTCGCGCGGTACTTCATGTCCAAGGCCGTCTATCTCCACAAGACGGTGTTCGGCTTCGAAGCGATGATGAGGCAGACGCTGTTCCTGCTTCGAGCTGCGGGGGCGTTGTGGAAAAGCGGCAAGCAGATCGAGCGTCTGGTCAGGCATCCGACCAAGTTTCTGGCTTTTGACGACGGCTATGTCGACAGCGTTATCCAGCAGCAGGCGGAGAAGGCAGAGGCAAGGACGCCGCTTCGAAAACTGTGTCGAGCGATTCGAGATCGCACCCCCCCGAAACTGATTGCCCAGGTGTCGTCGCTGACGTCAAAGACCGGCGATCGCTCGGAGGAGATGACACGATTCGTTGCGCGGCGCCACGATCACCTCGATGAGGTGGCCCAAAAGACCGGCATTCCAATGGAGTGCTGGCTGTGGGAAGACCCCAAAGACATTTCGTTTGAGAAGTTCGGCCCCTTCGTGACACTGACGGAAGCCGCGACCACGCCGCCCGATGAGGCCTCCGAGCTGGTTCACCTTGTTGATGAAAACGGCAAAACCACCCCGCTGATCGAAGACAGGAGCAGCATCATCCATCACCTGAGCGGCCTTCGATTTCACATGGCCAGACTCTATGTTGTGGAGAACGATTCATCGAAGGTGGCCAAAGCGCGAAAGTTGGTGCGGGCCTGGTTGAAGCCGTGATGGACGCTGCCTGCACGGCCGCACGAGGAGCCCCCCGTGTCATCGGTGGTTTGCGCGGTCAGACCGCGCAGAGGGGTACAAAACGCCGTAAAACCGCGCAAGTGGGCACATCCCTTGCAATCCGTAACCCGCGTCTATATCGTTATTTATGGCTTCAGGCCAGGGCAAGGCTTTCGTTTGTAAACCGCAGGTCGCCGGTTCGAATCCGGCCGGTGGCTGTTCCGTAAACCCCATCAAACACAGCACTTCTTCAAGCGCAGCAAGGACTTGCGCGCGGTCGGGTTTTTCGCCGTCCGGTCCACCAGAGTTTACCGAAGTCGCCTGAATTCTCTGCTTTATGCGCAAGCGCCACCCCAAACTCGACGCCTCATCCAACACCTCAGGTGGTTGGTTCCCTGCGGTTTTTGTGCCGGGCAGACTGGCCAGCGCTTTGGCTCGCTCGGCCAGTTCCGTGTGCGAGTACCGCGACATGGTGAGGTTGATGTCGCTGTGGCGGGCGAGGTCCTGGGCAAGCTTGGGATGCACGCCGCCACGCGCCAGGTTGGTGATGAACGTGTGCCTGAGGGCATGGAAGTCGATGACGCCGGCGGCCGTACGGTACCGCAAGTGATCAGACTTCTCCCGCCGCTGGCGTTCCTCGGGGTCTTCGACCTGTTCCAGCCAGGCCTTGCGAGCGGCCGTGAGATCCTCGCGAAGCATCTCGGCCGGCTTGTCCGGAACACGGAAGACGGGTGTGCCTTCCTGGATCGTGGGGACATGCTTGGTCAGGAGGTCGGTCAACTCTGGCAGCAGCGGAATTGTGTCCTGGCGCCGGCGCTTGCTGTACGCGGCCGCCACGGTCACGGTCGGCTCGTCGGAGCTGAGATCGAATGACAACGGGGTCAGACTCTGAAGCTCCGCCACGCGCAGGCCCGTCTCAACCGCCAGGCGATAAAGCAACGCCCGCTCCGGTCCGGACATCCCGTGGTGGATTCTTCCGACGGCGGCTGCGTCGAGCAGTGCCGTAAGTTCGGCGGCAGTCAAGGCACGCCGATCGAATCGGCGGTCCATCTTCGGGTTCAGCCCAGTCAGGTAAGCGACCGGTGATTCTGCGATCCTTCGTTCGCGAACGCCCCATCGGCAGAATTGTTTTATCGCCTGGAGGTAGAAGTTGAACGTCTGGGCGCCGATTCCTTTGATGGTTCGGCCATCCTTGCCTTCTTGGCCCTGCCGCATCGCTTCGAGCGTGGTGATCAGCCTGGTCCCGGTGATATCGCCCCAATGCTGGAAGCCACACTTCTTGAGCAGCCGCGTGATCCGAGATTTCAGCAACTCGGCGTGCTTGGCCGTCGTGCCTTTGGCCTTCAGGGCACGAGCGAATGGCTCCAGATCCTCGATGAGCAGGAGGCTCACGGCCGCGCGTCGCCCGTCAATCAGCCCATATTCAAAGAGACGCTCCTGAATACTCCGAGGAAGCTGAGTCAGCCAGCCGTGCAACGCCGGGTCGATCTGCCCACCACTCGCCTTGTGGTAGCACACCAGCTTCTCCAGCGTGCGACCAAACTCCTCGGTGGCGGATTTGCTCGTGAATGCAGCGATGCGGTGCCGTTTGTCCCGGTGGTCGAAGAACTCGACATACCACTTGGCGGTCTTGCGCAAGTTACCCTTCTGGTCGTGGTAGGTAGGCTTGAAGACGTTCATTGCTCATACTCCTTACAGTTCAGGCACCACGCCCGTTACCCTTGCTTCCTGATCAACTCCCAACGATCGCTGGAAGGGGCTCCGGATGCAAGCCATTCCTCCAGGTCTTTTCTTGGCCAGCGGACAGCCCGGCCAAGCTTAATCGGCCTGGGCAGCCGGCCGCTGCTCAGCAGTTTGAAGACGTGGGCACGGCTGATGCCCAGGGCCTCGGCCACCTCCTCGGCCGAGAGGGCCAGCCGGTTGGGGCTCGTGGCATCATCAGCTCGTGTTGTCGTCCTCTCAAACACGGCTACAACCCTCGTTCTACGGGCTGCCGACAGTCGGCGCCATTGCTCGCGTGTTCTGGTTCGTCTTCGAGGGGGAACCTCGCCACACTGAGGCCGCAAAGCCATGCCAGGCTGGCGCGAACCCCGCATTCACCTGCAGCCCGCTGATACAGCAGCGGGAAATGGCGATGGAGAACCCTCGCAACTTCATCCAGGTTTCCGTCATGCAGGCGCAACTGCCGGCCTGCAAGCCGGGAGAACGAACAGCGTTCAACCACGAGAAGTGCATTGAGAATCCCGCAGAGTTCATAATCCTTCGGGGCGACTACCAGCTCGGTGCTGGCGGCGAGCGGCGTGTTTGTCAGGTCAAACGCAAGCATCGCTGAGCCCCTGTTGAAGCCCCTGACTTCACTGCGTCTTGTCCGTCTCCCTGGTTCGCAACAGCGTTTCTTCGCAGATCCGGTTCGCCACGAGCGTCACCTCGGGCAGATCCTCGGGCCGTAGGCACGTTGTGGATTGCCGTTGTGGGCTTCAGTGGTCAACCACACTTACTCCACCCGCAACTCATGCAGACCCAGCAGCCGCTTTCTTTCATCATGGCGCTGCCACATTCCGGGCAGGCCCGGCCCTGGCTCCTGAATTCGGCGTCCCGAGCCGCTGCCGGCGTCTTGTTCTCGTTCGCCGCTTCTGACTCGGCTAATGCCGGTGCGGGGGCCGAGTCGTGGTTCTGCAGATTCTCGTGCTCACTTTTCCATTCGCTGGACCGTGAATCTCGATACCGCTTTGGAATGCGAATGGAGTGCGTCGACCGCACAGTTGCTGACATCACTGTTCTCCTNNCTCGTGATACCGTTTCGGAATGCGAATGGAGTGGGTCGACCGCACAGTTGCTGACATCACTGTTCTCCTATCGCTGTTAGATGTTCGCGTACATGCGAACATCGACGGCAAAAAAACAACACCTTGGTCAACTCGCCTGCTCTGTGAACAAATCCGCATACTGCGGAACTCCGTTCCTCATTCGGATAGCCTCCAATTCATCGCCTCGTGCCGAACGGTGCAGAAGAACCTCCAGAAAGTCCGTTGGCAACAGTGGCCGTGGACTCGGGATTCGCGGCTCGATATCGTTGCAGCGATTGATGGCAGTCGAAAGTGACACACCGAATCGTCGCGTCAGCACGGGAAGGAGCAGCTTTCGCCACATCCATTCAGACTCACGCGTTGTCTGCATCAGTTCCCAGGTGCACTGGACCCTGTCCATGCGACAATCATCGAATACCTTGACGATTTCGGCCTCGACCAAGGGCAGCGGCATCAGAAACGCGGCGGCGAAACGATCTGCTTCACGTTCGAGCACATCGTTCGACCCGGGTCCCAGATCGTTGGTCTCGTGGAACTCGGTGCGTACCTTGTCGTGCAGCAGCATGTGGCCAAGCTCGTGAGCGCACGTAAATCGGCATCGTCCCTCGTGGTCCGTCACTCCCTCGTCGATGAGGATCTCGCGCTCGCGGATGAACGTCGCACCGAGCACGCCTTCGCCCAGGTAGGACAGATCCGCGAAGCCGAAATGGAACCCGAGTGGTGATTCGATCCATTGCTCGACGGGAATCGGAAGCGGTATCTGATCAAGCCCGAGTGACTTTCGGCATCGTTGCAGGCAGCTCCACGCCCGGCGTTCAATCACCCGCCGGCCATAGGACGGGTCGAATACTCGGGTTGGCAGCTTAACGCTCATCCTACCTGCGTTCCTTCCGCGTCTTCCCCGCAGCCATCTGCTCGGCCTGGCGGATAAGCTGGTCCCACTGCTCGGCATTGAGCTTGCGAGCTGTCCGCAGGAATTGCGGCACCTTCTCCGCACTCATGGTGTCCTGTGTCGCTACCTCCTGAACCACTTCGTCCGCCTTGCTCCACGCCGCACGAAGCTCAGCCTCACCGATTCCATACGCCTCGCCGATTCTCTTGAGCAGGCCCTCCGACGGCGTCCGTCGTCCCTTCTCGATGTCCGTGAGGTGCGCCGGGGCTATCGTCAGCTCCCTCGCCATCTCGCGGAGTCCCTTCTTCAGAACCTCGACGCGCCGGCGACGAATGACATCGCCGATGGATGGCTCGGGGTTCTGTAACTTGCGAGGTGCCATGCTTATCTCCGTGTACTGTTCACATATATGCTAACACGTAAACAGGCCGCGGTCAACCCCCCGGTGGCAAAAACTATGGTGCCTGGGGTGACGGTGGGGACGCCGCCCTCCCCGCGGGGTCGACACCGTCAGATGCGTTCACGCAAGTCACGTGCTACCATAGACTTCCGGGCCTTTGGCCCGATCGTCAGTCGCGCGATAAGCCGCTGGCGTCATCGAGACGGTNNCACCAGCTCGGCCAAGGGGGCGGCCTCACCAGCCGTCGCGGTATCCACCCGTAGAGCCGGATGCCTGGAGACAGGCTTGTCCGGATCGACGGAGGCTCGTCGAAGTAATCCCCCGTCTCACCAACGGGGAGTAATCTCGGCGTTCTATCCGATGGGGTTCTTTCAACACTTCCTCGAATCGGGGCGACGGAGAAGCACCCCGCCGGTGCCGCCCGTTGGGCGGTAGCGTCGGGGCCGTGATGGTCGAAGCAGGTGCAAATCCTGTCCAGGGGGATCGGGCCAAAGTCCGCGCACAGCGGACCAATTCGGGTGCAAGGCTCGCCAGGCTCGTTCAACCTCGGCTGGCGTGGGGAGTTCGCGACGTGGTGACACGCGCGACCGGACCCTTGACCGGGTTCGGCGATCCGCTCAAACGGCGGACGACGAAAAGCTCAACCATGAGAGGCCCGCAAGGGCTTGCCAGTGAGGCCAGTCGGAGACGGTGCCGAACCGCAAAGAATCATCGCTGATGGGTAAGCTGGCGCTTCTCGTTTCGGCCAGCTGAAACCGCCTCATGCCTATGAGGTGGGGACTATGCCCGGGCGGGAGCCTGGGACATACGGCGATGACCCGAGGGGTAACACCCTCTAGCGACGTGACCGATTGGCTGCAGATCATCACTAATTCGGGAAGCACTGCGGCGGCCGGCGTGGTGGCCGGTGTCCGCCATGGTCAGGCGGATGCTTGAAAAGCCACAGTGTGGGAGTGTGCCGCAAGTAGGAGTCCGCCGTGGGCGGAGCGACAGCCGCTGCAAGGCAGTGGCGGGGTCGTTCGTGCGGGACCGGGTGGTGCCGACCGCGATACGACGACGAAAGCGGCGACGGGTTCAACCCGTCTCGATGACGTGCCGGCCAGGGGTGTGCCCTGGCCGGTTCTGGGCAAGAGAGCGACGAATGGGTGCAAGATCTGCCCTGGCGGGCAGAGGTTGCACGCCGGCGTTGCGACGGCGAAGCGGTCGCGTGTGGTCCACGCGGCAGTTTTTGTCGAGGTTTCTTTTGGGCTACCGCTATGAATTGGGCATGGTCAACTCTGGAAACGAGTTCGACCATGCCCTGGCGGGCCAGTGGAGGTTTTTCATGTACCGAAGGATTGTCTTGAGGTTGCAGGGGCGGGGTCCGCCTCTGCAGCGAAGGTTTCGTGCGGCGATGGGCATGGCTGGTGGTGTCGCGTGCCTGGAGGGGCGTGACGTTCAGGTCGGTTTTCCGAGGCAACGGGTGTACCTTTCGAGTGCATAACAGCATGAGGGTGGCTGTTGTCGAGAGGGGGCCCGGGGCCTTGTCGAGAGCAGCGCCCTTGCACGTACGCGATCATTTGCCCATGCACAACGTGGTTGCACGTGTTCGTTGCGGCTTTCGGGGATTGTGCCGTTAAACAATCCCCTTCATCTCGGGTTTGGCCGTGGGGGGAGAGGTGTATCGTTGTCGGGCGGTTTCGCTCCCCGGATTCATTCAGCAGTTGGCGGTGGCCTACGTGGCACACGGGTACTGGTTCTACGCCCGGGGCTGGATTCCCATCGACAAGGACCCCGAAGCCATTGACCGCAAGCTGATCGACCGCTATGGCATCGACGTATCCAAATGGGAGCGAGCCCGCCGGAAACGGGCCGGCCTGGCCAACCTTCATTACCTGCGGTACGGACGAACATTCGTTCTGATCGCCACGCACGGCCAGCACTGGTTCTTTCAGGCGGAAGCCAAGGCGATCCGCGATATCCGCCGCGTCCCCTTCAAGCTGGGCGGCTACAGCGTCAGCTTCCGCAACGGCCATGCGTCGGTCCGCATCGACCAGGAGACGTACAAACGACTGAAGGCGTATTTCACGGAGCTTGCCCTTCGCCGTCCTGCTGACGTGGTGGCTGAGGAGTTGCGAACGTTGCCCTTCGAGCCTTACGCGCCGATCCGGCGGCAGTTGCTGAATCTGCTGCGGGGAGTGAACCATCTCCGCGAGCAGGTCGGGCATGAGGTGCTAACGTCGTCGTGTTTGCGGCTTCGACGTTCCGTGTACCGGCCTTTCTCAGGGAACGCTGTGCCGTAGGCGTCTACCCCTCAGCCGCGCTTCTTGCTGCTGTCGTCTCAAGATCCTTCACCTTTCGCATACCGCGGCCGGTGAACAGGTGTTCATACCGCTGCCGTAGGCTGGCCAGCCCCTTCTCTCGGGATGCTTCCAGGCGCAACTGCTCGCGGAAGAACTCGTATCGGGCACGTGCGTCATTAAGCACGTCTGCCCATCGCCGTACCCAGATCCGTACGCCGTTGCCTTCCCACAGACATCCTTCGGGGAGTTTCGTTGAAGAGGTTTCCTGCTGGACAAACTCATCAAGATCGTTGCCGAGCAAGACGAACTCCCAATTGACTCTTGAGGTCTTAAACCGTTCATCCTTCGCCACGGTAAACGCGTACTTCCTGATCTGGGTCGTCTCTTCTTGTCCCAGGGCATCCTTGGGGCGCTTCAGTTCAACCACAAGGTGCTCGAAGCAATCTCGATCGACTTTGCGGCGACGATAAAGCATAAGGTCAGGGATGCCCGCGGTTCCATCGATCAGCTTCACGTCAACATCCGGGGCAACTTCCTGGCGGCCAAGGATACTGAGGTGTTTGTTCAAGACATCCCTGAGGCCGTCATCATCACCCCCCAGAGCGTACTCCTCGCCGAGAATCCAGAGTTCGTGCACGAGAAGGCGATGAAGCTGGGTGCGCTCCAGCAGACGTTTCTTCCAATCCTTGTCAAACAGGATGTGCTCGAAAGCCTGAATGCAGTCCATTCGCTCGGCGACCAAGCTGGCCGCGCGAATCAAATTGCTGAGCGGCGTCCGTTGCAGCAGTTCGGCAAGGGCATCCTGGTCATCTTTCGGTAGCGACACAACGTCGCGCAGTATCGTCGTTAGGCTTGATGGATTTGTTTCCAGGGCGTGTCTGATCAAACGGAGGGTGAGTTTCTTGTTCTCGACGTCCGCATGGTCAAACGTCGGGTGCTGGTCATTCACCTGGACCGCGACAATGTCGAAGACTTCACGCTCGGCAAGGGCCAGCGGATCCCCTGGGTCGGCGTCGCTGTACGGATAGATCTCAAGCTTCTTCCACTCGTCTACGACGCCTTGCGCGGCCTCAGCCAAACGGGAGCGGATGTACTGCCGAAGGTGCTCCTTGGCCAGTTCGACCAGTTGGGCAACCTCGCCGTCCAGTTCACCCAGGGCAAAACGGCCCGAGTCAGCCCAGTCGGCTGCGTTGGGCGTGCATAAGTAGGCCGTAAACTCGATCCCCGGGGCATGCACACCGGCGGGAATCTCATGAAAGGAGAAGCCGTCCTCGTTACATACGTGAAGCCGCTTGCCATCTGGCTTGAATCGCCATTCAATGATGGTGAGCTTCGTGGGGCCGAAGCCACCCGTACCCTCAGCGATGTCGCAGGTCTCTTTCCGTTCGACGAGTTCGTCCACCGCGAGCGATCGGCCATCATAGACGATCTNNCATCATAGACGATCTTGGTGTCGGGGTACTTCGTCAGGTAGAAGGCAAATCGCTCCGTCAGCTTGGTCCGGGTGGGGTCGGTGCGAAGTGCAAGGTGCCCCTTGTCGAGACCATCAAGAACCACGACCGTGCCAGTGCGTTTCTGTTTCGCGGGCTCAGGATCGGTTGTCTCGAAGTACTCCGGCTCGGTCCTTCTGATCTTGATCGTGTACGACGCATGGCGCCCGTTGTCCTTGTAGGTTGTACGCCATTCTGGGGTGGGACACAGAGCGAGGGCTTTGAGGCGTCCGCGTCCTTCGCGTCCGTGGAGTGCTCTCCCTTCCGGCGTGGCTTTCTTCGCGAGCTTGGCCGAATCACCAATTGTGCCGAAGGCGCGATCGACCTCTTCCGGTGTAATGCCTGTCCCAAGGTCTTCGATCTCCACTCGCGTGACAGCACCCAGTTCATTCTCGTGGAGCCTGACCTCGACTCTCTTGCCACCGGCATCCAGGCCGTTCCAGATCATTTCCTCGATGGCGGCGAGGGGCGTCGACTGAGCCTGCTTCTGAACGTGATCACGACCAACCTTCAGTTTCTTGCGTGCCATCGGCTGACGCCTCCTCGATCACAAATCACTCATCCAGTTTTGCTCGCGCCACGTTTCGATGAAAAACAGTGAGAGCGTGCTCGCCGCGTGGATTGCGAGACGGGCCAATCGGCCATCCGCCGGCATGGCACCCTTGTCTCGCCCATGAGCATCACCGGCGTGCGTTCGGAGAGAGCCAACGCCGCTCGCGACGTTGCTCAAGCCGCCAAGGATCTGCTTCAAGTCCGCCGCGAGGTCAGTCCTGGCTGGGGACAGATCCAGATGCCGCTGAACCTCGCTCACAAGATGCGAGATGTCCTTCTTTGCCGGGAGCGGCTGTTTCATGTCCTGAAGGATGCAGCGACAGACACTCTCAACCAT
>MTKZ01008460.1_pt2 | contig 25048 bp, 18 predicted proteins | sample 1042781 | NCBI WGS metagenome assembly MTKZ01 (sample SAMN06212207, study PRJNA360539) | anaerobic digester metagenome | biome: Wastewater treatment plant; material: sludge; isolation source: anaerobic digester fed with sludge from wastewater treatment plant | place: Denmark: WWTP Viborg ... | reverse complement strand
CCGAGTTTTTCCTGCACTTGGATGGAAAGTTCTGGGGTCAGGCGGTGTGTGGAACCATCGATGTGGCTTTTGAATGTAACGCCGTCATCATCTACCTTACGTGTATCGGAAAGGGAAAAGACCTGGAACCCCCCTGAATCGGTGAGCATAGGTCCATCCCATCGCATAAAAGAATGCAATCCACCGTGGGCTTCCACCAGGTCTGCTCCGGGGCGCAAGTACAGGTGATACGTGTTGGCTAGCACCAGGCTTGCTCCTGTTTCAGCCAGTTGAGCAGGCGATACTGCCTTCACTGTAGCCTGGGTTCCGACGGGAGCAAATACAGGGGTCAGGATATTGCCGTGAGGCGTGGTGAAATTACCGGCGCGGGCTGACCCCTGCTGTTTTTCAAGCTTAAAAGAGAACGATTGATCTTCCATGAAAGGCAATTATACGCCCCAATACATGCGGATGAGCAGGATGATGAGGATAAAGGCAATGAGGGTCAAAGGCAGTCCAACTTTCGCGTAGTCTTTAAATGAATAACCGCCAGGGCTCATAACCATAATGTTAACGGGGTGTCCGAGCGGGGTCAGGAATGCCAATGAGCCGCCCATCGCTACCGCCATTGCGAATGGCCTCGCATCCAGGCCGAGTGTTTGTGCAGCAGTAAGCGCGAGGGGGATCATGACGATGGCGGAAACCTGACCGCTCATCAGAAGAGTGAGCAGCATTGAGACCGCGAGAAATAGCGTGATCAAAAAGACCGGTTGGATGGGTCCCAGCGAGCCCAGAAGGGCAGATATTGTTTTCTCGGCGAGACCAGTGGATTGCAATGCAATGCTGAGTGGCCATAATCCGGCGATCAGAAATATCGCTTTCCATTCGATCCCTCTAAAAGCATCGTTCAGGCTCATACTGCCGGTGAGGATAAGCAGGATCGCTCCGCCGATGGCCACCAGCGCGACCGGAAGGTAACCCATAGCCGCGACCAGCAGGGTGGCAAGCGTGATGATGATGGTGAGCAAGCCTTTCCGTGGTAATAGAACGGAATCAGGGTCTTCTTCCAATACAACCAGGTCTTCATTTTTGTGCAGGTTACGGATATTCAATGCTGGACCATTGACGAGCATGGCATCGCCAAATTGCAGTGGCAGATCAGCGGTGTCCATTTCCACCGGTTTACCTCCACGCCATATACCGATCACACTCAAACCATATCGATCGCGAAAGTTGATCTCACGGATCGATTTTCCGATCAAGCGCGAGTGTGGACTGACCAGGATCTCAGCCAGGGGATGTGATTCATCAGTTACCTGAAGACTGGAAAGGCTGACCGGTTCGATATTTAATCGGTTATTATCGGCAATTTCATGTGAGAGCTGCCCGCGAACGATCAACACATCTCCAGGAAGGATAGGTGTGGCCGGTTCCGGTGAAAAAATGGTCTCTTTACCGCGAAGCAGCGCGAGGATGTTCAGGTGAAGATTCTTGGACCAGCAGCCTTCTTTGATCGTTTTGTCTGCCAATGGAGAATCCGGGAGGACTTTTATGTGGATAAGATTCTTCCTGAGCTGGTAGAGTTCACTTAATCGTTCCGTGATTTCCCGCTTTCCGTCGATATCATCAGCTTTACCGCCTGAAGGCAATAAACGGATGCCAACCAGGGACAGGAATATTATTCCGGCGATCATCACAGGTCCGCCTACAGGAAAATAATCCAACAGGCCGAATGAAGGCAGACCGGCTTCGCGCAATGCTCCACTGACGATGATGTTGGATGTGGTGAGAAGTGTGGCCATGCCACCAAGGATGGTGCCGAATGCCAGCGGGATGAGCAATCGAGAAGGGGAAACCCGGCTGCGGCGTGAAAGCGACATAACAGCCGGTAGAAGTACTCCGACCGCTGCGATGTTGTTCATGAACAGGGAGAGAATTGCGGAGACCAATGTCACCATTAATACGAGACGGGTTTCGCTGCCTCCTCCCAGCCTGAGCATGATCCTGCCGAGTGAATTGGTAGCTCCGGTCATCTGCAGCGCAACGGAGATCATTGATATACCGAGAATGGTCATCACGGCTGAACTGCTGAAACCCGAAAAAGCTTCCGACGACGAGATTACCCCGCTCAACCCCAGTGTGACCATGACCATCAATGCGACCAGGTCTGCGCGGAGCCGGTTCGAAACGAGGAAAACTACAGCTATGACGATGATGATAAGGGTGATCCATTGATCGATCGACATGACGCTTCCTTTACTCATCATATTTTACTAGAGAAGAGCCAGGCACCGGAGTGCTTGCGGCAAAAAACCACGTCGTTTATACTAAGAAAACCGTTTCAGGTCGATGCAGCAGCGGTGAAAAAGGCGATACATCAACAATCATATTTGACAACAAGGATGATGATTTGATCACTAACCCGCAAAGCAAGCGCTGGACTATTGCCCCAAGGATTGACGAACCGACGAAAATAGCGCTGGAAGGTTACCCTGAATACATGCAACAGATCTTGTTCAACCGGGGAATTCGCTCTGCAGAGGAAGCAGGGGAGTATCTGTACGAGGATCGTATTCCTGCGAATCCTTTTCAATTGATCGGTCTGGAAAAAGCCGCTGCACGCCTCCTTAAGGCGATTGATAAAAATGAAAAGATAGTCGTTTACGGTGATTATGACGTGGACGGGGTGACCGCCACAGTGATGATGGTTGAAGCATTACGTTCTTTTGGCGGCGAGGTAGAGAGCTACATTCCTAATCGCTTTGACGAGGGATACGGTCTCAATACCGAGGCGATCGATCTGCTTGCACAGCAAGGCACCAGGGTCATCCTGACCGTTGATTGCGGCATCCGATCACCGCTGGAGGCTGAGCGGGCGTTAGAACTTGCAGTTGATCTGATCATTTCCGACCACCACCACCCCAGAGGAGATTTGCCAAAGGCGTACGCGGTCATCTGCCCGAAACAGGCAGGGGATCCATACCCGGACAAGGACCTGGCAGGAGTGGGCGTGGCATTTAAAATTCTTCAGGGATTATTTCTGCTCAAGGGAATGAACGTGGAGAAAGCGGATGAATGGCTTGATCTGGTGGCACTGGGTACTGTGGCAGATATCGTGCCTCTCAGCGGTGAAAACCGCAATATGGTCAAAAAGGGTCTACGACGTATTCGAACCGGTAGCCGCCTTGGTTTGACCGCACTGAGCGGAGTGGCGCAGAAGAATATTCAGCAGATCACTGCCACAGACATCGGGTTCATCCTGGGCCCGCGACTGAACGCGGCTGGACGCATGGAGTCTGCCTTGCAGGCATATGACCTGTTAATTAGCCGCAACATACTCCAGGCAGGATATTGCGCACAGGTGCTTGAAAATCAGAATACCGATCGGCAGCAGTCCACACGAAAAGCGCAGGAAAAAGCCATGTTAGAGATCGGTGATCTGGCGGAGCGCAGGATCCTGTTCTCATTCAGCGAGGATTACAGTTCAGGCATTGTGGGTCTGGTAGCTTCAAAGCTGGTCGAGAACTACTACCGGCCCGCGATCATTGGGCAACAAGAGAAGGATGTGATCCGGGCTTCCTGCCGCAGCATCAGCGAATTTCACATCACGGCAGCATTAGATGAATGCGCGGACCTGCTGGTGCGGCATGGCGGACACGCCATGGCAGCCGGATTTACCGTAAAGTTGGAAAACGTAGAGTTGCTCAAACAACGTCTGGAGTCCATCGCGGCGAGGGAACTCGACGGAATGGACTTGCGGCCGATTGTGAAAGCCGACCTTGAGATCGAGATCAGTAAAGTAAAACCCGGTTTTTATAATGAACTGGAGCTGTTGCAGCCTACCGGGATGGGAAATCCGGCACCGGTTTTCGTCTCACGGGCGGTGGAAGTAGATGGGATGCGTCTGATGGGCAAGGACAACACCCACATAGGCTTTAACATCCGCAATTGTTCGATCAGCCGGGCAGTGGCTTTCAATCAGGCGCACTGGTTTGAAAAATGGAAAGAAGAAAAACCTCGATTTGATATCGCCTACACGATTGATATCAATCATTACATGGGTAAGGATACCCAACAACTCAATATCCGAGACATGAGACTTTCTGCATCCCTGGATTAAACACTAATGAGATCCCTCGGCTAATAAAGGCGAGATCTATGTCCTTGTTTAATCCTTATGGGCGAAACCAAAAACTCCCAAAGGAGTGATTGGATTGATCCTGGCTTTTGTTGACGCCATTTTTGTTAATTTCAGAATTGAAAGGAACGGACGCAGTTGATCAAGAACGATGATAAATGGGAACAGAAGTGCTATAATTTTTAAATTGTAAAGTAGTATTACATTTTTAGTAATAATCCTGGAGGTTTCTGTGACTGACGAAAATCTGAGTAACCCTGCTTCCAGGCCACTGGCAGGTACTGCCAGTACGAGCCATTTTAGCCCCCCACCCATCAACACACTTGAAGATACCGGTTTGGAATTGCTCTTTCTGCAGGATCTAGCCCTGAAGATCATATACTTTCAGGGTTATATGACCGGCTACAAAATTGCTGAAGCGCTCTGCCTGCCGTTTTCAGGCATGGTGGACCAGATACTGGATGCCCTGAAGCGTGAAAAATTCGTAGAGGTGAAATCCTCCCAGATGGGGTTAGGGGAAGGGGCTTACCTGTATGCCATTACTGGAGCGGGTATCACTCACGCAAGAGAGGCGCTTGACCGAAGTCAATACGCGGGTCCTGCGCCGGTACCCTTGCAGGCTTACAATGATTCAGTCAAGAAACAGAGCCGCGGCCGTTTACTGGTAACCAGCAAGCACATGCGCAGTGTAATGGGTGACCTTATCTTTGGTGAGGATACTTTTCACAAGTTGGGTCCCGCCGTGAATTCCGGTACCTCCATCTTTATTTACGGCCCTCCGGGGAACGGGAAAACCAGCGTGGCAAGAGCGGTCGGTAACCTCGTCCTATCTCAGACCATGTACATCCCGTACGCGATCCTGGTGGATGGACAGGTAATCACTATGTTTGATTCGGTGAACCATCAGATNNGCACCTGAAGAACCTGAAAACGGGGTCAGCGTTCGGCTCAAGGGTAGAAAAGATCTGCGCTGGATTAAAATTAAACGACCCTTCATCATGGTGGGTGGCGAATTAACTCTCGCTGGGTTGGACCTCGTGTTCAACGACACTTTGAAGTTTTATGAAGCGCCGTTCCAGGTCAAAGCCAATGGAGGCATCCTCTTGATCGATGATTTTGGCCGCCAGCAGGTTCGCCCGCGCGATCTCCTCAATCGTTGGATCGTTCCACTGGAAAACCGAATCGATTACTTATCCCTTCACACCGGCAGGAAGATTGAAATTCCTTTTGATGTGCTGGTGATATTCTCAACCAACCTCCCTCCGCGCGATCTGGTTGATGAAGCCTTTCTACGGCGCCTTCGCCACAAGATCGAGATCGTCGATCCGAGTTTTGACAATTACCGGGATATTTTCAAAAAAGTTGCCGCTCAAAAAGGGGTCATCTACTCAGATGAGGGGTTAACCTACCTTATTCAGGAATGGTACCTCAAACCGGACCGGAAATTGCGCGCCTCTCATCCACGCGATTTGTGTGATCAGATCATCGATATTTCCAGGTACATGCAGGTGGAACCTCTGATGACTAAAAACCTGATCGATCGGGCAGCATCATCATATTTTGTGGAATTGTAGTGGGACTCGAATCTTTCCTCAAACCGATGATCTTTGGACACCGTGGTGCGTGCAAATACGCTCCCGAAAACACGCTCGCATCCTTTGAGTTGGCGGTGGAACAAGGCGCGGATGCGATCGAACTTGACGCCAAACTCAGCGCTGACAATCAAGTGGTGGTCATCCACGATCAAACGGTCGATCGAACGACCGATGGAAAAGGCAAGGTCAACCAGCTGACACTGCGGGAAATTAAGGAACTGGATGCGGGGAGTTTTTTTGACGGGAAATTTCGCGGCGAGAAAATTCCAACCCTGGATGAAGTTTTTGAAAGCTTCGGTAAACGAATATTAATTAATGTTGAATTAACCAATTACGCTTCGCGCCGTGATCAACTTGTTCCGCTAGTGGCGCAGATCGTTAAGCGGCATGGTGTGCAAAAAAGTGTTCTCTTCTCTTCTTTTGCGCCTGTCAACTTGCGGCGGATGAAAGAGCTTTTGCCGGAAGTGCCAGTGGGGTTGCTGGCACTGGATGGACCGTTGGGCGCTTTGAACAGATCAGGTTTTTATCTTTCGCTATCACCTGCGATCATCCACCCGTACCTCAAGGATGTAAATGCTGCATTAATGCAGCGCGAGCAGCACCGTGGAAGACGTGTGCATGTCTGGACGGTAAATGAAGAAAATGATCTGAAGCGGCTGTTGGAGCTGGGTGTGCATGGTGTTTTCACCGACGATCCGATCACCGCATTGCGGGTGTTGAGGGGATAATGATCCCGGCAGAATGGGTGGTCGCTGCCAGCCGCAGGATCGACAGGCAGCTTTATGACACACCCATTACTTTTGATCACGATCTCAATCTGTATTTCAAATGGGAGAACCTGCAGGTTACCGGATCATTCAAGATTCGTGGAGCCTTAAACAAGGTTCTATCGCTCTCACCTGAAGAGCGGGCGCGCGGGTTGGTGACGTGCTCCGCGGGCAATCATGGGCAGGGTGTGGCGGTAGCAGCCCGCCAGACTGCATCCAGGTGCGTTGTTTATGCCTCTGATCATGCCATGCCGATCAAGCTGGCCGCGATGAAAGAGCTGGGTGCAGAAGTCCGCCTGGTACAGGGCGGCTACGTGGAAGCTGAAAAAACAGCCATTTCTCACGCTGCTGAAACCGGTATGAATTTTATATCACCTTACAACGATCCTCAGGTCGTCGCCGGGCAGGGAACGCTCGGGATAGAAATCCTGAACTGGATGAGAACCAGTGAGGAAGTGAAAGGTCTTCTCATCCCTGTTGGAGGAGGCGGGTTGATCTCCGGTGTGGGATCTTACATACGGAATTTTGATAAAAAAATCAAAATCATCGGTGTGCAATCTGAAGCGTCACCTTTCGCGTACCAACTTTTCTACACTGGAAGTCAGGAGAGTGTGGTTGAGGTGGATACCATCGCAGAGGGTCTGGCGGGCGAGATCGATCACACATCGATCACCATTCCGCTCATGCAGGAATGCTTGGATGACATTGTACTCGTTACGGAAAACGAGATCATGGAAGCCGTCCGCTATGCCTGGCTGACGCATCAGCAAGTAATCGAAGGTTCTGCTGCAGTGGGCCTGGCTGCGCGACTTGCTGGTAAAATAAAACTGTCACCGGTGTTGACGATCATCACGGGTGGGAACATCCAACCTGAATTGTTCAACACGATCATACGCCGAAATTAAAACCTGGTGAGTCATTGAAGAAAGCGATCCATGTATTCCTGCTTTTAATTATGTTGTCTGCCGTTTTTTCACCACAAAGGGCAGTTAATGCAGGTATTCAGCCGCAAGGTTATGATTACCGGGATCAGGCTGCGCGAATCCTGCAGCAAATGACCATTGAAGAGAAGGTCGGCGAGGTATTCCTGGTCTCGTTCAACGGAGCGAAAGTTGATGAAGGCAGCCAGATCCTCAATTTAGTGGAACAGAAACATATTGGAGGAGTGGTTCTGCGGCGGGATAATGACAACCTTATTGGACCTGAAAACACCGCCGCCGCGCTGCAGGAGATGATCATCAACCTGCAAAAAGCCAAGAAAAATGCCGCGACCGAGAACAAAAGGTCGCTTTCATACACTCCATTATTGGTTGGGATCAAACAAGGGGGCGATCTATACCCTACTGATCAGATACTCAATGGGGTTACAGTTCTCCCCAATGCAATGACGATCGGGGCAACCTGGGATACAAATAATGCCCTGATTGCGGGTTCAATCCTGGGGGCTGACCTGAATGCATTGGGAATTAACCTGCTCATCGGTCCATCCCTCGATGTACTGGATGTTATCCGTACAAATGGCGGAGAAGATCTCGGAACCAGTACATTTGGTGGAAACCCTTACTGGGTGGGTAAAATGGGCCAGGCATTTATCGAAGGGGTGCATAAAGGCAGCCGTAACCGGATTGCAGTTGTGGCCACCCATTTTCCCGGCATAGGCAGTTCTGATCGAAAGCCAGAGGAAGAGATCGCAACAGTAAGAAAATCACTGGATCTACTCACTCAGAATGAATTAGCTCCATTCTTCATGGTGACCGACCTGGATCAGGATCTGACACAGATCGTGGATGGCTTGCTGGTCACGCACACACGCTACCAGGGGTTTCAAGGTAATGTTCTAAATTCCACCAAACCTGTCTCATTAGATTCCAACGCTTTGGAGTTGATCCTTGGACTCACCCAACTAAGCCCTTGGCGTGAAAGTGGTGGAGTCATTATTAGCGATGATCTGGGCAGTGAGGCGATCAAAAAGTTCGTCGACCCGTTAGGGACAGGTTATGACGCCAGGCAGGTGGCCAGAACAGCTTTGCTGGCCGGGAATGACATGCTTTACCTGGGTAATATCATCGCCAGCGGAGATCAGGATTCTTACACAACGGTAGTCAGAACGATCGATTATTTCGTTCAAAAATACCAGGAGGATAGTGTTTTTAGAGTTCGGGTTGACCAGGCTGCCTTAAACATCGTTGCCCTTAAGCTCAAGCTGTATCCAAGTTTCGATCTGGGCAGCATCATTCCGGACCCGGAACGACTTAGTTCTATTGGTCAGCGCCAGGAGGAAGCGTCGGACATCCTCCAATCAGCCGTGACCCTGATCAGTCCCGATTTCGAAGATCTGGGTTCAGTATTGCCGAATCCTCCAGAGTATGAAGATCGTATCGTAATCGTTTCTGACCAACTCACGTATGCTCAATGCAGCACCTGTGACACCCAGACTATCTTTCCGGCTGATTCTATCCTGAATGCTCTGATCCGTTTGTACGGGTCTAGCGCTGGTGATCCGATTCGCAGCACGAACCTGACCGGTTTTTCTTACGAACGGCTGAGATTACTACTAGAACAGGCTGGGGGGACGGAAGATGTGCAGGTAACATTGAACTCAGCCACGTGGATAATATTTACTTTCTCGGACTTTAGCAATGATAAGTTGGATACTACCGTATTTAGAAGGATATTTAACGAAAGACCTGACCTGGTGCGCAATAAGAAGATCATTGGATTGGCATTCGGAGAGCCGTACTATCTTGATGCTACAGATGTATCAAAATTTTCTGCTTACTACGCGTTTTACAACAAATTACCGGAATCTTATGACCTGTCGGCCCGGGTCTTGCTGCAGGAATTGATCCCGACCGGAAACCTGCCAGTCTCCATGGCAGGAGTAGGTTATGATTTGAACACACAAACATCTCCTGACCCACTGCAGATCATCCCATTAGTGATTGAAGCTCCTCTTGAGGTAGGCACGCCTGTCAGCACACCGCCCACTGGTTACAGCCAACCACTGCTTTATAAAGCAGGTGACACAATCCCGGTAAAAGCAGGTCAGATTCTTGATCACAACGGCAACCCTGTTCCAGACGGAACGCGGGTAAATTTCGTCATTGATACCATGTCCACCAGTGGCAGTGTGGAACAACTGCAGGCTGAGACAGTGGATGGGTACGCACGCGTCATGTACGTCATACCGAGCATCGGCAGCCTGGAACTTCGCGTGACTGCTGATCCAGCGATAACCTCTCAAATCCTTCGACTCGATATCACTGATGCCGGTGGAGTGGTTACCTCATTTGAACCCACAATCGCGGTCACAGAAGAAACAATGCCCACTGCCACGCAGGTTCCGCCAACACCGACGCCGCAAAAACCNNTGTTGATCTGGGGATTTTGTTTTCTATTTAGCCGCATCGCGCCCAGGCAATTAAGCAGGAAATGGAATTTTATTACGATTCTCGCGATGGGATCGGGTGGGTACCTGGCCTACCTCTACCTTGCCCTGGGTTTGCCGGGCTCAAAGGATCCACTCAACGCGGGTGGAACGATGTTTGTTTTGATCAGTGTGACGTTAGGGATGGTGGTCGGTCTGGCAGTCAGCCTGTTCTGGTATTGGCGGAAGCGCGCCGGGGGTGGTTCAGCGCAATAGCGTGATCAATAGTGATAACAGGCTTAACCCTGCGAGTATGAGCCATTGCCTGGAAAGCGGGCGTTGAAAAAGTGAGGGCGTCTTGATCGATACGCGATTTCCACCGGAAGGAATGGCAACCGGTCGACTACCGATCAATGCTTCGCGGAAGTGTTCCACAGTTTCCGGCCGGTCGTCAGGATGCAAGCGCATTCCCCACAAAATGGCGTTTTCGGTTTTCATGGTTACTGCCGGATTGACCTCCCGAATCGGTTGAAGAGAAGAGGGATCAAGAAAACGCTGTCGGGCATCGGCCGGTGGTTTACCTGTGAGCAGGTGGTACAGGGTTGCCGCAAAAGCGTAGATATCGCTGCGGGCGTCCGTGTGACCAATATCGCCGCCATATTGTTCCAGCGGTGTGTAGAGCGCGGTACCCTGCCCCTGCAGGATCGTGATCGTCACCTCGCCGGGCGCGAGCAATTTGACCAGACCGAAATCCACCAGTTTTAACAAACCGGAAGGTGTAATTTTCAGATTACTGGGTTTTATGTCGCGGTGTAGGATGGGTGGATCCTGACCGTGCATGTAGCTTAGCGCATCGGATAATTGATGTGCCCAATTGAGCACATCTTTTTCTGCGACGAAATCTCCCTTTTCCCGTTTTTCAAGCATAACAGTGCGCAGATCTTTTCCGGGAACAAAATCCATGACCAGGTAATCATTCAGACCGATCGAGAAATAATCTGATACCTTGGGAAGGTTGGGGTGGTCAAGACGGGCCAGAACCGTGGCTTCCCGTAGAAACTGCTCACGGGCTTCTTTGACCAGGTTTTGGGGCATCGTTTTATCGTGTTCAACCTCTTTTAGTGCGCATTGGCGGCCTTCCAGACGCAGGTCATCGGCCAGGTAAATGCAACCCATGCCTCCCTGGCCAATGATCCGGCCTACGCGATAACGTCCGCGCAGTGTATCACCCGGTTTGAGCGGCGAGATCATTGAACTCCTCTTCCAATACGACCAATCATTTTGTAAAAAATCCCATTTTGTAATATTATACCTGATGAGCATTGTGAAACATTTCTGAGAGGTGAGGGAAGTGATGAGCAAGGCAACTGAACAGGATCACATCGCGAATGAATACCCGGTACTTGTTGCCCTGCAAGGACCGTTGGAAGGAAAACGGTGGATCATAAAAGATCAGATCGTGATCGGCAGGGATGAAGATTGCCTGATCACGATCGAAGACCGCCAGGTCTCGCGCCATCACGCCCGGGTATTCCTCAACAATGGAGTGTGTTTTGTGGAAGATCTTGGCAGCAAAAATGGTACATTTTTTGCCGGAGAGGTTGTTGCTGAACCAACACGTCTGAGCGATGGGGATATCATCCAGGTGGCTTTGATCCAGAAATTCGCTTTTTACAGCTCTGATGCGACCATGCCCATTGATGATCTTGACCAGTCCCTATTCAGGTCAGTTGGCAGCCTGCAATTGGATGAAAGGTCACGGCGTGTGTGGGTGAGAGGCAACGAGGTCAATCCTCCCCTTTCTGCTGCTCAATTCCGTCTGCTTTTCTGCCTGTACGAGCAGGTCGGTAAGGTGGTGCCGCGGGAGGAACTGATACGCAGAATCTGGGAGGAGGAGGAGTCTTCAGGCGTTACAGAGCAGGCTCTTGACGCGCTCATCCGCAGATTACGCGACCGGCTCATGGAAATGGACAGCTCCCATCAGTACATCGTCACTGTTCGCGGCCACGGTACAAGGCTGGATAATCCTCCATTTCATGGTTATTAAATAACATAGGACGGTTCCAGAAGAACCGTCCTTAATTTGTTCATCTCTGATAATTTCAGCCGTTCAGATTCTTTTCCATGTTCTGTCGCAAAGCCATGCGATAGATTGAACGCAACGCTTCAATCAACTCTGGTGATTGCTTGCGCGTCTCTCCTTCAGTAACGATCGCATTTATCGTTTGCAGGAACTGCTCATTTACCTGATCGGCGTTTGCACTCAAAAGCTGTTTGCGCTCTGCATCGTCTTTGGCTTCCAGCAGGGATTGGATGAACTCAATTTCAGGAGGAGGCGCGGATAGTTTATCGAGAACCGTGGCTACTTTTTGAACTTTCTCGATACGGGCGAGATCGTTGTTCTCACGGGCTTTTTCAAATTCCACCTGAACCGCCTGGGAAAAGAATTCATCGATTTCAGCAGCATGTTTTTCAATGGCTGCTTCGGTGTTTTCTTCCGCGATGATCTTATCTAATAACACTACCGCTTTACCCAGTCTTTCCTTCATTTCGGCATCGATCTTGCGTGTAAGCTCCAGAAGCTTAACGCGCAGATCGACCAATGCCTGCTTCGCTTCTCCTTCAGTCTGATCGATCCTTTCGCTCAAAACCTGGAAGAACTGGTAATCCAAACCATTGCGGGTGAGGCTGACCAGGGTGGTCAGGCTGGAATCCGATTTGACCGAGGACAGGATATCCAGTAGTTTTTCGCGTGTCAGTCCTGCCTTGTTAGCCTGCTCCAGTTCTTTTAATGCTGTCTGGGTTTCCTGACTGTCTGCCAGCAGTTTGCGGCCGAATTCTGTTTCGCGTAACAGGTCGGATTGGAGCTGGGCGAGGGTTTTTGCACCTTCTTCATCTCCTTGCATGGCAGTGGATTGGATCAGGGTGGAAAGCAGTGTAAAGGTTTCACCATCGATGAGTTCAGCTTCCTGGTGTATGACCGTGATGCGGTCTTCGGGGTTGGCGATGGTTAATAGACGTTGTATCAGGTTGATCCTCTTCTGCTGCGCTTCGATCATTTCTTTGGTGATGCCATCAGCCTCCAGAACCTTGTCGATCAGGGTCTGAAAAGTGAACATGGTGCTCGGTTGGAACAGGTAACCCTTCCGTTTTTCAACAGGTAACGCATTGACGATCTGGTTGATCAATGGTCCGATCTGTTTCTCCTGTTCATTGATCGGCAAACCCAATTCCGGGGGAAAGTAGGTGAGCAGCAGTTCCTTCTCAGGGTCGTGGTACACAACCGGGGAACTGATCAACCCTTCGTAACCGCAAGCCTGGCACCTGGCGGTGTTGCCCGCGCGGCTCAGAAGCTTCTGTTTAGCGGTTGGATCGGTTGTCAGGTCAAAAAGGATCTGAACATCAGCTATGATGGGTTGTTTGCAGCGCGGACACACGGTTTGAATTCTTGGCATTTTTCACTCTCGATTCAAAATTTTTAACAGGGTGATTATACCATCCAGCACCCTTTGACCCTCGAATAAATCGGTTCGAATTATGCGGTCACTGGCAGGCAAAAACAGATGCGGGTGCCTTTATTATGATCTGAATCGATCCAGATCCTTCCCCCATGAGCCTGCACAATGGATTTTGCCAGGAACAAACCAAGGCCCGCACCTTTTGTCTGGCGGGAGGCATTTGGTGAACGGTAGAATCGATCAAAGATATATGGCGCGTCATTTGGATCAATCCCCGGTCCTTCATCACTGACGCATACGATGAGATTCTCCCCCCGGCGCACAGCTCTGATGCGGATCTCTCCAGCCGGGGCGTACTTGATCGAATTGGACACCAGATTGGTGATCACCTGATTGATGCGGGTATCATCCGCCAAGATGATCGGCAAAGGTTCTGGAATATCCACAACGATTTTGTGCTGGCTGGTCTGGGTTTGCATCCTTTCTGCCACATGCTGGATGATATCAGCGATCTGGGTGTCGTTGTGCTTGAGGCTGAAACCCTCTGCCTGAAGACGCGTTACATCGAGGAGGTTTTCGATATACTCACTAAGACGGTCTGCCTCCTCCTCAATGACTTGCAGGCTTTCATTCACCACGTCCTTATCCCAACGGGCGTCATCCCGGCGCAGTGTACCGGCGTAACCCTTGATCAATGCTACAGGCGTTTTTAGTTCATGACTGATCACAGAAATGAAGGTTGCTTTCAATTCGTCTGCCTGCCTGAAGCGTGTGATATCTCGGATCGTGGTGATAATATTGACCAGCTTGCCTGCCTGTGAGATCAATGGTGCGTAAGTAATACCCACCGGGATTGGAAAAGGGTTGCTTTTCCTTTTCAAATCTCCTTCAACATAAAGAGACGCGTGAGGTGTAAGCGGCCATCCATCGGCAATCGCTTCTGAAAGGGTCATACCCTGGGGGGGCTTTTCCCATTGTATGATCTCATCGTGCGCTTTGCCGATCAATGATAAGGAAGGTTCTCCGTAGATGAAAGAGAATGACTTATTGGCGCTTTCAATGTGCAGGTCCTGGGTGAGGATCAGAATTCCATCGGCAGCGGAATCCAGCAAACCGGTTACCCTGCGCCGGTCATTTTCCACCTGGGTGTACAACTGGGCGTTTTGAACAGCGATCGCCGCCTGGTCAGCAAAACTGGACAACAGGGTGCGATCATTCGCCGAAAAAGCGGCGTATTCACGAAAAACAAAGATCACTCCGAGAATGCGTTGACCGGTGATGAGCGGCAGCCCCACACTGCTCAAGCGGCCCATCGTGATCGCCTGGGTGTAACTACCCAGCAGGCGGTTGATTTCTTTCAATTCTGAATCTTCAGGGTCCTGTTCCTCGGTTATTTGGGCAAATTGCGGTTCAAGAAAGTTTAAAAACGCAGGTGGCAGGCCGGAGGAAACCCTGATCTGCCACCCTTCTTTATTCCGTAATGCGATCAAACCTGCCTGACCGGCAAGCATTTCCAGTGAGATCTGCAGGATGCGTTCCAGTAGTTTGTTGAGATCCAGTTCCTGTGAGATCGCCCTGGAGATCTCAAGTAAGTAATCACGTTGGCGGACCCGAAAATCAGGCAGCATCTACGACCTCAGGTGCAGACGAATTGACCATTACAAACAAGCAGTTACCGGCTTTCTTCCGCTAACCCGATCGCTTCTTCCAGGATGGCTAAACCCTCGTCGATCTCGGAAGCAGTGATGCAAAGCGGTGGTGAGACCCTGATGGTGCTGGTACCGCAACCCAGTGTTAATAATCCGCGTTCAAACGCAAAATCCACCACCTGATCGCGCAATTTTTCAGCCGGTTCACGGGTTTCTCGATCCTTGACAAACTCAATGCCGATCATCAACCCGATCCCGCGGACAACACCGATGGATGGATGCCGTGATTGCATCTCGCCCAGCTTCTGCATACAGTAACTGCCAACTATGGCCGCGTTCGCCATGTAATTGTGCTCGATCAATTTCAATGTTTCCAGAGCAGCGACGCAAGCGAGGGGATTTCCACCATATGTGTTGCCGTGGGAGCCCTTTTTCCATGTGGTAATGCTTTTTCGGGCGATCATTGCGCCGAATGGTACGCCAGAGGCAATTCCCTTGGCAGTCGTGACAATATCAGGTTCGACTCCGAAATTCTCGATTGCCCACCACTTACCGGTGCGGCCTACACCTGACTGCACCTCATCCGCGATCAGTAATATTCCATGCCTGGTACAGACTTCACGCAGGCGGGGCAGGAAGTTAGCTGGTGGTACAACATAGCCTCCTTCCCCCTGGATCGGTTCGATAATGATGCCTGCGACATCCTGCGGGGGAACCAGGTGGAAAAAAATGCTTTCCTCCAGGTAACGAATTACGGCATCGCCAGCGTCTTCGCCTGGGAGCATGTTTAAAACTGGGCGGTACGGGTCAGGAAATGGGATATGGGTGACCCCGTTCATCAATGGATAAAATCCACGGTGATAATGCGGTTTTGAGGCTGTGAGCGTGACCGATCCGTGCGTGCGCCCGTGAAACCCGCCTAAGAATCCAATGAATTGGGTGCGCCCGGTGTGGTAACGCGCCAGTTTTAATGCGGTTTCCACACTTTCTGTACCGGAATTTGTTACAAAAATGACCGCGTCCTCTTCAAAAGGGGCGATGCGATCAAGGTACTCGGAAAGTTCGATCCATTTGGGATGGTAAAAATCAGAGGAAATGTGTATGAATTTTTCTGCCTGATCCTGTATCGCTTTGACTACAGCGGGGTGGCTGTGGCCGGTGGAATTTACTGCGATCCCGGCTGCGAAATCAAGAAATTGATTGCCATCCACATCCCAAACATAAACCCCTTTACCGTGATCCATAACAAATGGATAGCCTCTGGGATAAGATGGTGAGATCACTTTGTGATCACGCTCAATATAACTGCTGGCCTTGGGTCCGGGTAAATTGCGTGGTTCCAATCGATCCTCCTGGTGTAAATGATGGTTTCGGTTTGAAAGCAGGTCAACCGGGGTGTTTTGTGATAGATGAGCGTACTTTTCTCATTATATCATGAGCATTTTTCTGGATTTTTCGGGAGCGATACTGGCAAGTTTTCACCTTGTGTTTAAGGCAGGTCGTTGACGGGGTAATTAATCCCTGCTATGATTATAAAAAATGGTATCTCAAAGAACACGAAAAATTCGCAGATCATTGCAATCGGCGATCTTAAAACTACGCTGGTTGGTTCCGGGTATCGGTGTGAAACGCTGGGTGCTGGTCATTCTCATCGGCACCACCATTCTCGGGTTAGGCCTGACCGTTTTCCTTCTGGATGTTTATCACACAGTTCCTGAAGGCTGGTGGATTCCGTTCATTAAGATTGTTGCGCTTCAGTTTGTAACTAATCGTGTTCTACGCGCCTTGATATTCGGCTTCATTGGTGTCGCGTTGATCATTGTGGGCATTATTGGATTGAACAGGGCTCTGCTGCGCCCATTCCTTCGTCCGGGCAAGGATGTGATCGAAACGGTTGCAGAGTACAGGCGCAAGGATAAGGGTCCACGCATTGTTGTGATTGGCGGCGGCACCGGTCTAACTTCCATTCTGCGCGGATTGAAGGCATATTCCAGAAACATCACCGCGATAGTCACTGTTGCGGATGATGGAGGGTCTTCAGGTGAGATCCGTAAGACCGTGGGCATCCTGCCTCCTGGTGATCTGCGCAACTGCCTGGCGGCGCTATCTGACGATGAAGAGATGATCACGCAGATCTTTCAGTACCGCTTTGCCGCCAGCGCCGGTCTGAGTGGACATTCCTTAGGCAACTTGTTGATCACCGCGCTCACTGAGATCACAGGCAGTTTTGAATCTGCGATCGCCGAATCTGCACGAGTGCTTTCAGTGCAGGGGAATGTTTTCCCGTCGACGTTGAAAAACATCAATTTAGTGGCTGAGGTGGAATTACCTGAGCGCAAGGTCACGATCAATGTAAAAGGCGAAAGCGAAATCAGTCAGATGGGCGGAAAGGTACATCATGTCTGGTTGGATCCTGCCAATCCAGCGCCGTTCCCGCCCACGATCCAAGCCATCCTGAACGCAGACCTCATCCTCATCGGTCCGGGCAGCCTGTATACCAGCCTGATCGCCAACCTGCTCGTTCCTGACCTGGTGGATGCCATCCGGGCAAGCCGGGCTTATAAATTCTATGTCTGTAATATCGCCACCCAGCGGGGTGAAACGGATGGATACAATTGTGAAGACCATATCCGGACGATCGAACGGCATACGGGTGCGCGCTTGTTTGATGTGGTGGTAGCCAATAATCGTTACGATGGAAAAATGCCAGAAGGGGTGGATTGGGTAAAAGTGGACGAGGTGGATAAACACTATCAGGTTTACGCGGCAGACCTGGTGGACAAAGAAAATCCCTGGCGGCACAACTCTGCAAAAGTAGCGAAAACGATCATCGACCTCTACATGGAACGCACCGGCCCGTTGAGTACTAGAGACATTGGATCTACAATTTAACCATTGCCTGTACAACCAGTAATGGTAAAATTTATGGATATTCGAATGGAGGCTACTTATGGCAATTAAAGTTGGAATTAACGGATTCGGCCGAATTGGCCGGCAGGTGTTGAAGGCGATCAACGAGCATCATGGTGTTGAGCTGGAAGTCGTAGCGGTCAATGATCTCTTTGACACAAAAACCAATGCGCACTTGTTCAAGTACGATTCAAACTATGGGATCGTGCATGGTCAGGTGGAAGCGAAAGACAACGAACTGATCATTGATGGCAAATCGATCAAAGTCTTTGCTGAGAAAGACCCTGCGATGTTACCCTGGAAAGACCTCGGTGTGGATATCGTCATTGAGTCCACCGGTGTTTTTACAGACGCACTTGGCGACCCTGCCAAGGGAAAAGCCGGCGCGAATGTTCACATTGAAAAAGGCGGCGCGAAGAAAGTGATCATCACTGCACCTGCCAAAAATGAAGACATCACCCTGGTGTTGGGTGTCAATGATGATAAATATGATGGCAAGAAACATCACATTATCTCCAACGCCTCCTGCACCACCAACTGCCTGGCTCCCGCGGCCAAGGTTGTGCACGATAATTTTGGCATTGTGCAAGGTATGATGACCACCATCCACTCTTACACCAACGATCAGGTCATTCTTGATCAGGGTCACAAGAAGGAAATGCGCCGCTCCCGCGCCGCCGGTTTGAACATCATCCCCACAACCACCGGGGCTGCCAAAGCGCTAGCACTGGTTATTCCGGAGCTCAAAGGAAAATTCGACGGTTATTCCCTGCGCGTGCCCACTCCCACTGTCTCCATTGTCGATTTTGTCGCTGTGGTTGAAAAGACATTGACTAAGGATGAGTTGAATAACGCTTTTATCGAAGCAGCTAATGGCAAGCTGAATGGCATCCTCGGGTTCACCACCGGGCAGTATGGTGATCCGTTGGTTTCAATGGATTTTAAAGGTGACTCACGCTCCTCGATCGTTGACCTACCGACCAATATGGTCATGGGTGGCAATATGATCAAGGTTGTCGCCTGGTATGACAATGAATGGGGTTATTCCTGCCGCACCGCTGATCTGGCGGCAATGATGGGGAAGGGTCTCTAATCAAGTACCGGGATCATGTCCCAGGAGTAAATTAAAGATGACGATGCGCAACCCAGTAAGTTCTACCGGTTGCGCATCGATTTATATCAGGAGGAGGAAGCATGTTTAATAAAAAGACAATTCGTGATATTGATGTAAATGGGAAAAAGGTTCTCGTGCGCGTCGATTTCAACGTTCCGTTGAAGGATGGCGTGGTGGGGGATGATACCCGCATCCGCGCGGCACTCCCGACCATTCAATACCTGTTGGATAACGGAGCTGCGGTCATCCTGTGCTCGCACTTGGGTCGCCCCAAGGGTGGACCTGACCCCAAGTACTCACTCAAACCGGTGGCAGATTACCTGGCGGGTTTGTTGGAAAAACCTGTGAAATTCGCTCCAGACTGTATTGGACCAGAAGCCGAAGCGGTTGCTGGAACCTTAAATGCGGGAGAGGTTCTGGTGCTGGAAAACACTCGTTTTCACCCTGAAGAAGAACAGAACAGCATGGAGATGGCGAGTCAATTGGCCAGCCTGGCAGACTTGTTTGTGAATGACGCGTTTGGTACAGCGCACCGCGCACATGCCTCAACCGAAGGTGTGACCCACTTCAAACCGGGCGTGGCGGGTTTCCTGCTTGAGAAAGAGATCAAATACCTGGGCCAGGCAGTTGCTGACCCAGGGCGTCCTTTTGTGGCGATCCTGGGCGGAGCAAAGATCAGCGACAAGATTGGTGTCATTAACAACCTGCTGACAAAAGCAGATTCTGTTCTGATCGGCGGCGGTATGGCGAATACATTCTTAAAAGCACAGGGTTTTTCCATGGCAGATTCCCTGGTGGAAGATGAATCAGTGCCGCTGGCCAAAGAATTGCTGCAAAAATCCGCTGGAAAATTACATTTACCGGTTGACATGGTGCTGGCTGACCGGTTTGACGCGGAAGCCGCCAGCCGTGTCGAGCTGGTTGGCAATGTGCCGGAAGGTTGGCGCATTCTGGACATAGGACCTGAGACGGTCAAGGCGTTCAGCGCGGTCATCAAAGATGCCGCGATGGTCGTGTGGAATGGACCGATGGGTGTATTTGAATTCCCCCAATTTGCCAAAGGTACTTACGGTGTAGCTCAGGCGGTGGCGGATAGCCAGGCGATCAGCATCATTGGCGGTGGCGAGTCCGTGGCAGCGATTCAACAATCCGGACTGGCTGATCAGATCACGCACATTTCCACTGGCGGCGGCGCTTCACTTGAAATGCTGGAAGGTCTGGAATTGCCAGGAGTGGCAGCTTTGCAGGATAAATAGACACAACCTCTGGACAGAAGAACGAGGTTAAGGTAGAATTCACGCGCCACCTGAACCAGTGCTTACCCTCGACCCTCGCACTGACAGTTGTTTTTAGGAGAAATAAAGTTGGCTAATATCAAATCGGCAATCAAACGCAACAAGCAGAATGAAAAACGAAGGCTCTTAAACAGGGTCTACCGCGGTTCTGCGCGCACCCGTATTTCACGGGCTCGTGTCGCGATCGCGGGTGATGATCCCGAAGCAGCGAAGGCTGCGACCATGGCGGCCATAGCAGCCCTGGACAAGGCAGCGCAAAAAGGTGTTATCCATAAGAATAACGCCGCGCGCCGCAAGAGCAGGCTGATGAAGCGTCTTAACGCGGTAAAGTAAGAAATCGTTTTTTCAGGTTCAAAAAGCGGGAGATACGCATATCTCCCGCTTATGCTTTTACAGAGTTATGAATATTGCCTGTGATATAATCCTTCTGGAAATCTTAAGAAACCAGGTAACGATGTTTGAGATCGAACAACAACGAGCAGAAGCGGTAATTACTCAATACTGCCGCGAAATAGGTCTTCCAATGACCGAGGTCAAGTGGACCTGGATTCCTTTCAATGGTCAGTGGGGGATCGCCACTTCTTTTTTCCAATTAGCCGCTTTATCTTTTGCCGGTGTGAAAGGAAATGTAGCGCAGCGGGCTAAGGATATTGCTGGTGAGCTGGCCGAACGTCTGACAGGGACCGAGGGATTTGACCGAATTGAAGCGGTCAATGGATACCTTAACCTGTTCTTTTCAACTTCGGATTATTCGCGCCGGGTTATTGCCCGCGTATTGGAAGAGGGTGACCGGTATGGGCATGGCCAGCGATTGAACCAAAGCCTGATGGTGGAATTCTCCCATCCGAACACACATAAAGCTTTTCATGTGGGACATCTGCGCAGCGCATTCCTGGGTGATGTGCTAGCGCGAATCCTGGAGGCGGCTGGTTATGATGTGATCCGCGCGAATTATCCCGGTGACATCGGTCTGCATGTCATCAAGTGGTTATGGAATTATCTCAAATACCACAAAGGCGAGAAGCCGGACAAAGACATAACGCGCTGGATGGGGTCTGTTTATTCCGAGGCGATCAAACGCCTGGAGCAGGACCCTGCGCTTGAAGAAGAGATCCGCGAAATGTATGTGCGTTGGGATCGACGCGACCCTGACGTTGTGGAGTGCTGGAAAGAAACCCGCCAATGGTCACTCGATGGCTTTAATGAGATGTACAACCTGTTGGACATTCATTTTGACCGGTATTACTTCAATTCCATGTTCGAAGCGCCCGGAAAAGAGATTGTAAACGATTTGCTGGCCAAAGGCATCGCCGAGGATGAACGTGAGAGCGGGGGCGCGGTGATCGTTAAGATCGATGAAAAGCTGGGATTACAGGAAGAGAAATACCGTGTGATGGTGGTGCTGCGTTCAGACGGTACCGCCCTTTACGCAACCGAAGACCTGGCCCTGGCGCGGCAGAAATTCCTGGATTACCCTGACCTGGTGAGATCATATTATGTGGTGGATGTGCGCCAATCATTGCACTTCCAGCAGGTGTTCAAAACACTGGAACTCGCGGGCTATGATTGGGCTCCCCGCTGTCAGCATATCCCTTATGAATTGGTCAACCTGCCCGGAAACGTGGTAATGGCCTCGCGCGAGGGAACTGTGGTTCTGTTGGAGGACCTGATCCGCGAAGCAACCACCCGTGCTTTGGCCGTGGTTAAAGAGAAAAACCGCGAGCTCTCTGAGGACAAACAATTGGAAATCGCCAAAGCGGTAGGGATCGGCGCGATCAAATTCCCTATGCTTTCACGTGACAGTAACAAAGTGGTCACTTTTGATTGGGAATCCGCGCTGGATTTTAACGGGCAGGCTGCGCCGTATATCCAATATGCTTACGTGAGGGCCAATTCTATTCTGCGGAAAGTGGATTTCATCATTCCGGATGACCTCGCACCTGATTATGAGTTGAGCAAACCAGAGGTGACGCTGATCGATCTGATCGCGCGCATGTCAGACGATATTCAGAAAGCTGCCCGGGATCTTAAACCTTTGATGATCACCAACCAGGCATATGAACTGGCACGTGCATTCAACGACTTCTACACACAATGTCCCGTGCTGGGCGTGGAAGAACCTCAGCGCTCAACGCGGATCCGTCTTGTGGCAGCCGCTCGACAGGCGATTGCGAATAGTCTGGCGTTACTGGGCATCACAGCCCCACAAGCGATGTGAAAATCATCTTATAACCAAAGGAGTAAGAATCACATGACACCAATCAAGACACTCATTATGGGCGCAGCCGGTCGCGACTTTCACAATTTCAACGTTTTCTATCGCGACAACAAAGATTATGAAGTCGTTGCAATTACCGCGACGCAAATCCCGAATATTGAAGGAAGAAAATATCCAGCGGAATTGGCTGGATCGTTATATCCTGCTGGGATCCCCATCTTCCCGGAATCTGACCTGGTTGAATTGATCAAAAAGTTCAAGGTACAACAGGTGGTCTTTGCCTATAGTGACGTGCCGCACGAAGTGGTGATGCACAAAGCATCGACCGTACTGGCAGCTGGTGCGGATTTCAGATTAATGGGAGTAGAAACCACCCAGGTAAAATCGGTCAAACCGGTTGTTTCCGTTTGTGCAGTACGCACCGGTTCAGGCAAGAGCCAGACAACCCGGCGTGTGTCAGAGATCCTGCGCGCGATGGGTTATCGTGTGGCTGCCATTCGGCACCCCATGCCTTATGGTGACCTGGTAAAGCAAAAGGTTCAACGGTTTGCGACCTATGCAGACCTGGACAAGCACGAGTGCACGATCGAAGAACGCGAAGAATACGAACCTCACATTGATAACGGCGTGATCGTTTATGCAGGTGTGGACTATGAAGCGATCCTGCGTGAAGCTGAGAAGGAAGTGGACATCGTTTTGTGGGATGGCGGAAATAACGACTTCTCCTTTTACAAATCTGACCTCGCGATCGTTGTGGCTGACCCGCACAGACCCGGGCATGAAAAATCCTATCACCCAGGCGAAACGAACGTCAAACTGGCGGATGTTTTCGTGATCAACAAGGTGGATACTGCTGATCCCGCCAAGGTCATTGAAGTTCGGAATACATTACACGAACTCAACCCGAATGCCATTATCATAGAAGGCGCTTCTCCGTTATTTGTGGATGATGCTGAAGCCATTCGCGGCAAACGTGTACTGGTAGTGGAGGATGGTCCGACCCTGACCCATGGAGAGATGGCTTATGGAGCCGGCTGGGTGGCAGCCAAGCGTTTTGGCGCCGCTGAGATCGTTGATCCACGCCCATTTGCTGTAGGCTCGATCCACGAGACATATGTCAAATATCCAACAACTGGTGCCATCCTGCCTGCTATGGGGTACGGTGACCAGATGGTCAAAGATCTGGAAGAAACGATCAATAAAGCGGATGTTGACCTTGTAGTTTCTGCGACCCCCATCGATCTGACCCGCATTATCAAGGTAAATAAGCCGATGCAGCGGGTTCGTTATGAGCTGCAGGAGATCGGTAAACCTGACCTGGTCGATATCCTGAAAAAGAAATTTGCCAAATAAGCTGTAACAATCCAGGGCTCAGCGATACATTGTGATCGCTGAGCCATTTTGAAAGAAACGTACAATGTTTATTGATGAAGTAAAGATATATGTCCGATCAGGACGCGGTGGAGCAGGAATGGTGCACTTCCATCGTGAGAAATATGTACCGCGTGGTGGCCCTGATGGAGGGGATGGGGGGCGTGGAGGCGACGTTATCTTTCGCGTAGTCAAAACTTTGAATACGTTGACAAGTTTCCGCTACAACAACAGGTTCATTGCGCAGGATGGGGCAAATGGCGGAGGCAGCAATATGACTGGTAAAAGCGCTCCGGATCTTGTGATACCGGTGCCGCCGGGTACCATCGTGTGTGATGCGCAGACTGGTGAATTGCTTGGCGACCTGGTGGAGGATGGACAGGAATTGATGGTCTGCAAAGGAGGAAGGGGAGGGCGCGGCAACCAGCACTTCGCCACTTCCCGCAACCAGGCTCCACGCACCGCTGAGAAAGGCGAACCGCCGGAGGAGCGTGAAATACGCCTGGAATTAAAATTGCTCGCGGATGTCGGAATTGTNNGTTGCCCGCCTGGACGCAGAAACAGATCTGATCCTGGCGGATATCCCCGGATTGATCGAAGGCGCACACCAGGGAGTGGGATTGGGCGATGCGTTTCTCAAACATATCCAACGAACGCGGGTACTGATCCATGTGGTGGATGGCAGCTCTGAGGATCCGTTGGCAGATTTCAGTCAGATCAACAGCGAACTGGCATTATTTGACCCGGCCCTTGCGGAAAAGCCTCAAGTGGTTGTCGTCAACAAGATCGACATGCCTGAAGTAAAAGAAAAATGGGAAAAACTGCGTAAAGGATTAAAAAAACACGGATATGAAGCTTTCGCCATATCAGCCTTGACGCGTGAAAACTTGCAGCCGGTACTTTGGAAAGCCTACGAGCTCCTGCGAACCGCACCTGTCCAGGAGGTCACGCTGGAATTGCCTGTTTATAAACCGGTCGAGGATCCGCGAGATTTCACCCTTGAGCAGGAGGCGCATGGCTGGCGTGTAAGGGGAACGGCTATCGAACGCGCGGCTGAAATGACCTATTGGGAACATGACGGGTCTGTTCGACGCTTTCAGTACCTGATGGAGAAGCTCGGAGTGGACGAAGCGTTGCGCGGCAAGGGCATTGAGAATGGCGACACGGTTTATATCCTTGATTATGAG
>MTKZ01118971.1_pt1 | contig 25065 bp, 22 predicted proteins | sample 1042781 | NCBI WGS metagenome assembly MTKZ01 (sample SAMN06212207, study PRJNA360539) | anaerobic digester metagenome | biome: Wastewater treatment plant; material: sludge; isolation source: anaerobic digester fed with sludge from wastewater treatment plant | place: Denmark: WWTP Viborg ... | reverse complement strand
GGGCAGGGATCTTCGTCGGTGAGATTGTAGCATCGCGAACAGTGCCGGAGGGATTGTTTCACCTCGCGAATCGCTTCGGCCAGGGCCATGGCATCGGCTTGATCGGCCCGGAGCAGGTGAAAGGCAATGCGTTCGGCGCTGCGCGGCCCAATGCCGGGCAGGCGAACCAGCTCGGTCATCAACCGACTGAGGGAGACCGGCATACCGCTGCGTTGCGCGTCCACCAAGGGTCCTCCCCAATCGCGACTTTCCGCCGCTCCTGGAATCCGCTCCGGGACCTTGTCGGCAGATGACCAACATCCTCATCATCGCCGCACGCAGAAGGGATTCCGCCCACGAACATGGCCCAGTCATGATTCCGGACCGAGCGAGATCTCCCCCGCCCTTTTCCCCTTGTTAAGGGGCCAGGCCGGTCGGCTGCTGCGGGCCGCCGCCGAGCAGTTCGGTCAAGCCGGGCAGATGAAGACCGCCGGTCAGCTTGGCGACCTCGGCTTTCATGCCGTCTTGGGCTTTGCGGCTGGCGGCGCCTACGGCCGCCTTGATCATGTCTTCCAGGAGTTCGGTGTCGGACACGGCCTTGGGATCGATTTTGATGTCGACCAGCTCCGACCTGCCGTTGACCACCACTCGAACCATGCCAGCGCCGGCCTCGGCCTCGTACCGCTGATCCCCGAGCGCTTCCTGCATCTTCTGCATGTTTTCCTGCATGGACTTGGCCTGCTTCATGAGGCCGGCGAGATTTCCCAAGGCTCCGAACATTCTCAGACTCCTCACACCATCGCAGCCTGCACATCGCCGCGGTCGATGCGCTCCAAACCCCAGAATCCCTCACGCCCCCGGACCCTTGAGCCGCTCCACATGAACCAGAGTTCCGTCAAAAAGGTCCAGCGCCTCGCGCACCATCGGATCGCTCGTTGCCGCGCGCAAATCTTCGCTGCTCGGCGGCGTGACGGCACGGGTCGGCGGCGGTGCAGTCGGTCTGGGCGGCGCCGGCCGTCGGGAACCTCCGGCAGCAGGCTCAGCCCCTGGCAACGCCGCCGGTCCGGAACCGCCCGCGCCAACGGCCGGCCGCGATGGCCGCTGAGACTGCGGCGGCCTGGGACTCACAGAAGCGGGCGTCGTCGGGGGAGCCTCAACCGGCCCCCCGGGTACCCCCCCCAACTGGTCCAGCAGGGTCTGGATCGACACGTAGCTGGCCGCGGAGGCCAGACGCACGATCCCCGCCTCCATCAGAGCCCGCCCAATGGTGCTGAAGCGAACACCGCGTCTCAGATCCTCGAGCACCATGATCATGTAGATGTAGGCATCTGACTCAAAGCGTTTGCACAGCGACAACATGGCATCCCGCGCCACGGCCGGCACCTCGGCCAGCGGAGTGTCGGGGCCGCACAACCTGAGCAGCATCAACGTCCGGATCTGATCGGCCAGCGACTCAGCGAACCGTTCGAGGCTGTAGCCCGCCGACAGGCAGGCGTCGAGCGAGGCAAGGGCCCCCGCTGCGTCGCGATCGGCAATCTGCCCGATCAGTCGCGTCAAAACCTCGTCATGAGGCACCGGCAGAATGTCATCGATCATCGACAACGTCAGGCGGTCGCTGCCCATCGACAAGAGTTGATCGAGCAGGGACAGGGCGTCGCGCATCGACCCGTTCGCCAGCCTGGCGACCCGCCGGGTGACGGCCTCGTCCGCCTCAATCCCTTCCTGGCCAAGGATCCACTTGAGGTGCCCGGCAATCTGGTCCACGCTGATACTGCGAAAATCGAATCGCAGACAACGGCTTTGAATCGTGGCCGGCACCTTCTGCGGCTCGGTGGTGGCCATGATGAACTTCACGTGCTCGGGCGGCTCCTCAAGCGTCTTGAGCAGGGCATTAAACGCGCCCGCGCTGAGCATGTGAACTTCGTCGATGATGTAGATCTTGAAACGGGCCCTCGCCGGACGGTAGGCGGCGTTACTGCGGAGTTCCCGAATATTGTCGACACCGGTGTTGCTGGCCGCATCAATCTCAATGACGTCGACGTCCTGGCCCTCGGCGGTGGCGACGCACGACTCGCACTCCCGGCAGGGTTTGGTCGTCGGCCCGTCGTTTTTGAGGCAATTGAGCGACCTGGCCAGAATGCGGGCGGCGGAGGTCTTTCCGACACCGCGGGTACCGCAGAACAGGTATCCGTGGTGCAACCGCCGGCTGTCGATCGCGTTCTTGAGCGTGGTCGCGACCGCTTCCTGTCCGACCAACTCATCGAACGTCCAACTGCGGTATTTCCTGGCCAGAACCGTGTAAGCCATCGCACCAACCGCTCTTCTCAACAACGCTCGCCCGTCACGCGCACCTGCCGGCCGCCCAAACCGACCCCGGCCCGGGATGATCGCACAAAGCCGACCGCATAGGAGACCAGGTGAGCCACGGCACCTGAAACACGAAGGCTGGGCTGCTACCTCTCGGTCCTGACCCGTTGGCCAACGGCTCCATTGCGTGGAACCTGGCCCCCAATGCGATCGGCTTCGTCCGAAAGTCGATCCTGATAACGCGTTCGGGGCCCCTTCCCTGGCTCAGTCGCCGCCATCCACCGCAGGCTGTGAGGCCGCGAGGTCTGGGCCAACCACGGCAGAATCCTCGGTCGTCGAGGTCTTGCCTCGGACCGAGTTCTGGAGCCGAACCACCGCACGGGCTGCCGGCCCCTGTCCGTCGGGAGCCGCGGGTGAGGTCTCCTGCGAACGCTCGGGGATATTCTCCAGGGAAATGGTCTTGATGTAAACCGGCTCGACGGGACGATCTTTCGCCTTGGTGGGCACGGAAGCGATCTTCCTGAGCGTCTCGAAGGATTCCTGGCCCACAACCTTGGCGAACGCGGTCTGGTTGCCGACGAACGACGGCTGGGCACTCAGGCAGATGAAGAACTGGGAACTGGCCGAGTCCGGGTTGTTGGGCGAACGAGCCATGGCCACCGTACCGGCCTCGAATGGCAGCTTGCTGAACTCGGCCTTGAGTGTCTTGCCGTCCGGACGGCCGCCCTTGCCGTCGCCGGTGGGACTGCCTCCCTGGATAAGTCCGCCAGGGATCACCCGATGGAAGGTCAGATTGCTGTAGAAGCCCTGTCGTATCAACTCGACGAAGTTGCGAACGTGGTTGGGAGCCACATCATAGTAGAATTCCATGGTGATGGTGCCAAAGTTCGTGATCATCTTGGCCCTTTGCCTGGCCATCACCGTCAGGGCGGCGGGCTCCGACTGAAGGACCCCCTCGTAGGGCGTCCAAATCAGCCTGTAAACGCCGGGGCGCCTGAGAATCTCATAGTACTTGGTCAGTTCGATTCGCACACCCAGGCAGCCATGCGGTGCGAGGGTTATCAGGGGAACAGGGGCTGTCGGCCGTTGCGTGACCGTTTCGCTTGATACGATTCCTCGATCTTCTTCTTCGATCGTCAGCGCACCAAAGTGTTTCGCGCTGAAAACGTGCTGCAATGGCAGGCCGACCTCCGTGGACGGCATCTCCGCCAGTGGTGCACCCGGAACCTGGAGCCCCACAGACTCGTCAATCAGGTTGGTCACCGTGAAGGTTGCCCAGACCTTCTGACCGCTCAGCAGCGTCGACTGATCAAGGCGAACATCCGCGCGGACGATCGAGGCTGGTTCGTCCACCTTGCTCTGCCCGGCTTCCTGGGCATACAAACCCAGAACCGGTAACAGGGCCAGGATTGCCGCGCGAGTGCCGATTCCTGAGAGCAAGCTGTTCATCAATCCGTCCCAGTGGGGAACCTTGGGCACCCGCCCACGCTGACAAGAACCCTAAGTCCTTGCTAACACGAAGCTTGGAACCACAACCCCGGCATCCCGAATGGGGGGTCTGCATCTGCACCTACCCCATTCCGGTCAGCCTGTCGCTGCCTGCCGCGGGCGAACAGGAACATGCCGTCGGATTCTTATACACCTCTTCTCGGCAACAGTCGCATGGCTGTATCGCAAAATCTCTTGCAGCAAGGCCTTAGGCTCATTTCAAGAGGCCGGAAACGAGGCCGGCCAAGTCGCCGGCTGGCTTGCGGCTCGGACGATCAACTCAATCACCTCGCCAGGAGCTGGACCCAGCCGCCAGCGGTTGGCCTCTTTGAAAACCACCATAACGCGATCCAGTCTCAGCCGCCCCTTGCCATCGGGATCTCGGCGATCAACCACCGCGTGCAGGTAGTACTTCTCGGGTTCGCCCGGACGGTCACCGTACAGCCCGGCGACGCGGATACTCTCGATGGCCTCCCAGGCTCGCTGGAACTCCTGTCGAGACGGCGGCGTGTAAGCCATGGCGAAAAGCTGTCGGAACGCGTCGTAGTCGCCTCTCGCGGCGATCGTCAGAACTGATTCGACGAAGGCATTGACCTCGGGGTCAGGCGCCCGCCATTGGGCCGGGAAGTCGAATGTCAGGGGCTGGGTAACCGTATCGGCCTCGCTCGTTGGTTCATGACCAACACCGCCGGATGATGACCCTTGGTCGCTCTTGCCGCGCTTGCAGCCGCCCATGCCGCCGACAACACATGCAGCCACCCAGAGAAGCAAAGCCCGTCTGAAAATCTCCATGAGCAGCAGTCGCCTCCGAACGGACCCGCTCAAGCCGTTCGCCTGGAGGGCGGGTCCAAGCCCTTCGTTCGACGAAAAGCATCATAATGCTCCCCGCCACCTGCGCCAATTTACGAAAACCTCAAGAACCGTGGCCGCTCCAGCCCGTTCCCGGTTTCTGCGCCTCATGGGCGATGAAGCAGGTAGGTCGCGAAGAGGCCGCCGAAATGCGTCACGGTCGCCTCACCGGCAGGCGACAACCGCAAAGCCCGGCCGTTGGGGCGTTCGAGGAGGTCGCATCGACGCAGCCTGTGGTGGCGCGCGGCCTCCGGGAAGACCAGCCGGGCGTGGGCGGTCTCGGCGTGGGCGTTCCACAGCCGAAGGACCACGCCGGGCCCGAAATCCGCCGCTTTCAGCACGACCAATTGCACACCCGCCGACTCGATCGTCAGAAGCGACCGACTCGGCGGGCCGCTGAAGCCGGCCACGACTGTCGCCATCACCGGTCGATGAAACTCATACCCGCCTCGGCTCAAACCGCCGTCCCGTGCGTCATTGGCCGTCGGCTGCAGCACGAAATCAAAAGAGAAATCACCCCCCTGCCACAATGCGAAGTTCGTGTTCCAGCCGTTGTTGAACAGCATGGCATACAACACGCCGTTGTCGAATTCATGCTCAGCGTCAAAAACGTAGGCCCCCGGTCCACCGAAGCAAACCAGCGGAGTGTCCAGCGGATACAGGTTCATCCCGGTGTACCGACCCTCGACCCTCACGCCGTGATGCACGGCCATCATCGCCGCGTTGCACGCGGGAGCCAGATCCCGTGCGGGTACGACCAGTCGCGAGATCCGCTCGACGGTGATCCGCGGCTTCGGCAGGTTGATCGGGAACACCACATAGCCGGCCTCGGCCGCGTAAGACGGCTGCTTGCCGAACAGTTGGATGTTGACGTGCAGCTCCCGCCGATCCCGGTATTGCGTGAAGGTCGTGCGATACCTTCGGCCATCGCCGGAGCGCCGCCCTGCGGCCCGGCGAGCGGGGCAATCAGCCTCCACCACCACGCGGGCGTAACACGAGGTGATCTCCGGCCGGATCACGGCCCTGCTCCCGCCGACGGGGCCGAACTGGCTCATCCGATCGTAGTCGTAACGGTGAAAATAGCCGGCAGTGCCTTCCCAGCAGTTGGTGTGGACCTGGTGGGCAAACGTGTTGAGTCTCCGACCGCCGGGCATCTCATAAACGTAGGCTCCCAGCGGATGCGCCGAGTCGGTGTGGCACCACTGCATGGATCGCGCCCGGTCGAACCAGCGGCACAGCCCGCCGGCGGCGTGGAACTGCAGGGACTCGTCGGCGGTATGCAGGGTCAGGCTGCGGCCGGACCAGTCAGCGACCCGGCCGGGGCGCACACGACAGGCCACCGGTTTGGCCTCTAAATACAGGTATCCGCACGGCGGCACGAGCGGCGCAACAAACTCGATCATCCCCCGGCGCCGCTCGTATGTAACCGATGCCCCGCTGGCCCGGTCCAACAAGTCGAATTCGCCGGAAGGAAGACCGCGATCGGCCACTCGGACCACGGCCGTTCGCGCCCAAGGCAGCGGGTTGAGCAACAGAATGCCCGGCCCGTTTGAACGGCTTCGCCGGCCGCTGCTTAATGCGCGGACCAGGTTCGCCTCAGCCTGGTCTGTCCGTTGGTGAGCTTGTGTCGCAAAAGCGGCCTTGTCTTTCCACGAAGCTACCCAGCGATCCACCGGCGGCGGCGGCCGCTTGCGCAGGAAGAGGTTGCTGTTGTAGAGCCTGCCCCTGGGCACCAGCTTCCGCCCATCGGTTGAGTGATCGCCCCAGGTGTGCTCCGTGTACAAAGCCAGTTTCTCGTACGCCTGCGTGAACAGGCTCCTGAGATCCGCATTCACGTCTTTGCGCCTCGACATCGCAGCCGCAGTGGGCGGCGTTTCGACCGCGGCCAGNNCGCAGCCGCAGTGGCAAGCGTTTCGACCGCGGCCAGCCGGTCCTTGGTGCGCCTTGCCAGAGCCGTCGGCCCCGCCTGGCTCGCGATACCGTGAATCCACCAGTCGGTCAGCTCCTTATTGAATACGGGCAAGTCGTGGCCGTGGTCGCGCCGCACTGCCGACGCGAAGTCTTCCAGTCGTCCCGTTCGGCACACCGGGTAGTCGAAATGCTTTTCGATCCAGTCCGTGTGATCGAGAAGGTCGAGGTTCTGCGGCCCTACGTTGTCGCTGGTCATCTGGATGGACAGCCAGTTTTTCCACGGCCAGTCCTGCGGCGGCAGCAACGGCGTGCCGTAGGTGGCGTGATAATGGCACAGCAGCTTCTGCCCATCCGGCAGGTCCCACCAGAACAGCGGCGGGACCTCGGGGGGGCGTGAGTCGGGGTTGGTGCCAATCTGGAAGAACCGCCCGCCGGCAGCGGCAAAGGCCATCGCAAGGGCCGACGTGTGCGCCGGCACGTCGGTCATCTTCGCGGCCTGCGGCACCGGCACGCCGTACCGTTCGGCAAGGCGCCGAGCGGCGTAGATGCTCCGGCACATCTCCTCGATGCCGAAGAACTCGCTGTGGGTGGTGAAGGGCATCAGACCCCACACCACCTGACCGGCCCGGATGTAATGCTCCAGCCGGCGCACATACTCGGGGCGGGTATGGCGGGGATCAAGGCACTGCTCCAGCAGCCATGTCGATAGCGTCCACACGAAACGCCTGCCCGGAACGCGACCCGCCGTCCGGTCGAGGTTCTCCAGCAGCGCCTCCAGCAGGCGCGTGCGGTAAAGGCGCATAACCTCCTTGAAAGGCGCGGTGTAGCCGAGATCGATGTGGGTCTTGAATACCACGTGAATCCGGCGCGGCTCGGCCGGATGAAGCAGCAGCGACGCCCGGTACGATCTGCCGAGCGAAGTCCGCCACAGGGCCTTGATCGGCACGGGCCGCTTGGGTCGCGGAACCAACCACAGGTAGGTGCGCGGTTTGTCCAGTGTGTGCAAATGCTCGGGATACGAGATCAGGTCGATCTTGCGAGCGACCTGTTGCCAGTTGCCGACTTGAAGGCCGAGTTCGCCGCCTGACCCCAGCACCGGCGGGCACACCAGACCGACCGCCTGAAGGGCTGTTCGGCCCTGCATCTTGAGAAACGGCGTCCATACCAGCCGGAAACTGTCCGCGATCGACATATGCTGCTCCCTCAACGCGACTCGTGACGCCCCATTGATCACAAGGTGACCAGGCGATGCTGCGAGGTTGTACCCCCCGAGTAGCGGCTTTTCAAATGGCCAAGCATCAGTCCGGTCTCCTCACGCGGCATGCACCACAACAGGATTGAGACTATAATACCCGAGGACCTGAGACTCGGACGGTTGTTTCGGAGTGCCCATGCCTCATCCTGGTTCGATCCCGATCCCCACGCCCGGCAGCAGCGACCCGCACCCGATCCGACTGGTCTTCTGGGAAACCACCGCCGGGTGCAATCTGGAATGCACCCACTGCCGCAGGCTCGATGTCTCTCGCGAGCTGATGAAGACCGACTTGACTACCGACGAGGGCAGGCAACTGATCGATCAGATCGCCGAGACCGGTCGACCGGTACTGATTTTCTCAGGTGGTGAGCCGCTGATGCGGCCCGACATCTTCGATCTGGCCGCCCATGCCAGGAGCCGGGGTCTCATCATCGCCCTGGCGAGCAACGGAACGCTCATCGACGAGCCTTTGGCACGGAGGATCGCCCAAGCGGGTTTCGACCGAGTCAGCATCTCCCTCGACGGGGCCGACGCCGCCACCCACGACGGCTTCCGCATGCAGGCCGGGGCATTCGACCGCGCCGTGGCGGCCCTGGGACATTTGCGTACGCTCGGCGTGGGGACGCAGATCAACTGCACCATCGCCCGTCACGACAAGGACCAGATCGAGGCCGTGCTGCGACTGGCCGAGCAGGTCGGCGCGGTGGCCGTACACTACTTCCTCCTGGTCCCGGTCGGCTGTGGAGAACAAATTGCCGACGACCAGATGCTCGACGCGCAGGAGGTGGAGAAGCGCCTTCGGCTCATCGATAACCTGCAACAGACCACCTCTTTGCAGATCAAGCCAACCTGCGCCCCCCACTACTACCGCATCATCCGCCAGCAGGCCCGCGAGCAGCACCGGCCGCGTTCGGGCCAGGGACAGCAAGGTGCGCTTCACCGTATCACGCGAGGCTGCCTGGCCGGCATCGCCGTCTGCTTCGTCTCGCACGAAGGCAAGGTGTTCCCGTGCGGCTATCTGCCCAAAGAGGCCGGCGACATCCGCCGGACGAGTTTCGGCGACATCTGGCGCAACAGCGAACTCTTTCGGGCGCTGCGGGATTTCACCCGATTGACCGGCAAATGCGGGATCTGCCCGTTCAAGAACGTCTGCGGTGGATGCCGGGCAAGGGCCTTCTACGAATTCGGAGACTACCTGGCCGAAGAGCCGTTCTGTGCGTATGAGCCGAAGGAGGAGGCAGCAAAAGATGAAGGCGGAAGGATGAAGGATGAAACAAGACAAACCTGGCCGCCTCTGGCTGAGAGATGACGGCTGACCGCTGAGCGCTTCATCGCGGCAGAATCCGGAGGGAGACAATCCGCTCTGAATCTCCTGTGACGGACGACTTGTGATTGTGCGAACTGAACACGCGATCACCAGTCCCATGCACATCGCCATCCGGGAGCGAACCGCGGCGTTCACCGCGCCTTCATAACAAGGGCGAGGCCAATCGGGCCAGGCCCATCTTCACCTCTCGTGCAAACGATTGCTTGCCGAGATGATCAGGACGGATTCGCCGGGAACGGGTCGTGAGGACCTCAAAGTCCTTGTACAGTGCCTCGGTCAGGGTCGGACTGTACAACATGACGGTCAGCTCGAAGTTCAGACGGAAGCTGCGTTCGTCCATGTTGGCTGAGCCAACCAGGGCAAAGGCCTGATCGATGATCATCACCTTGGAGTGCAGCATCGTGGCATCGTGTTCAAAGATCTCGACGCCGGCCTCCATCAGCTCCGGATAGTAGCTTCTGCCTGCAAAAAGGACGATGCGATGGTCCGTGGTCGTCGGAATCAGAAGACGCACTCGCACGCCGCGATAACAAGCCGATTGCAGCGCCAGGACCACCGCGGCGTCGGGCACGAAGTAGGGAGTGATCACCGAAACGGACGACCGGGCGGCGCTCACCGCGGCGAACAGGAGGTGATGCAGCACCCGCACGTGCTGGCCGGGGCCGGAAGGAAGCAGTTGAACGGCGTGCTCACCGGCCGGACCGGGCAGCGGGAAATACTCGTCCTTGACCAGATCTTCGCGTGTCGTGTAGTGCCAGTCCTCGATGAAAACCTCCTGGAGATGGTGGACGCCAGGTCCCTCGATCATCAGATGGGTGTCGCGCCAGCGGCCAAACCGGGCCAGACGGCCTCGATACTCGTCACCAATGTTCTGACTACCGGTAAAACCGACCCGCCCGTCAACAACGACGACTTTGCGGTGATTACGGTAGTTGACCCGCCACCGGCCGTGCCACGGGATGACCGGCATCGCAAAGGCCACTTCCACGCCGGCGTCGAGCATCGGTCGGACAAACCGCCGCGAGAGGTTCCAGCACCCGATGTAGTCGAGCAGCAGGCGGCATCGCACACCCTCGCGGGCTTTGCGGATCAGCCGGTCGCGAATGGCCTGTCCGGTTTCGTCCGGCTGAAAGATGTAATACTCCATATGCACGTGTGACCGGGCCTCATCGATGGCCTCCTCGATCGCCGCGTAGGTTTCTTCGGCATCGTGAAAAATCCGGACGGCGTTGCCCGGAGCGGCAATATGGCCCCCCAGGCGTTTGGTCAGGTGCATGAACTCCTTGAGCACGGGGTCCGCACATAACAGTTGGCTGGCGCGGTGCTGCTGTTGGAAAGCCCCCCACTTGTGTGCCAGCGCCGCCTCCAACCGCTTGCGTCTCCTCCTTCGACGCAAATGGTGCCATCCCCCGCGGGGCTCGCCGAAAAGCATGAAGAACAGAATCCCCGCCACGGGCAAGAGGCGGACGGCCAGGATCCAGGCCAGCATCGACCGGGGTTCCTTGCGCCATCGCAGAATGGTGATAACGGCCGCGACCACAACCGTCTCGTGAACAGCGACCAACAGCCAGAACCACCAGGTTCCCATCCGATTCTTCCCAGACCGGCTCGCCTCGTCAGAGTCCGCGTCAACCGCCGCCCCGGGCGGCAATCCGGACACACACCGCAATCCGATCAGGATGGTGAGCCCGGAGTCTTGTGCTGGCCCTTGTTGCGGAGATTGAGAATCAACTCGACCTCGCCCGGCGTCCGGCCCAGATCACGGGCGATCTCGACAGGCGAGAACCCGACGTCGGTTAACTCGTAGATCAGCGCATAGCGATCTTCCGGCCGGTCGGAGATGGGCCCGGCCCCCTCGTGCTGCTGCCGCGCCGGTGTCTGGGCCGCCGATCCTTGCTGCTGCGTCAACCGGTGCAGGGCGGCGATCCGCCTGTCCGCGTCGTGCATGGCCGCTTCCAGCTTGGCGAATCGTGTGTCGATCTCGGCGCTGATCTTGCGCGAAAGCTGCTCCAACTCAGCGATGAGGCTCTCCAGGTCTCGGCGGATCTGCTCCTTCGAGCCGGGTTGGGCCGGCGCCGGCTCCCGCTGCGGCGTCGACCGCTTGGGCTGGTTGGCACGTTGTCGCAGCTTACGCCGGGACGTCCATAGCAGATACGTCGTCAGGGCCACCAGCAGCGCCAGGGGCACGAGATTCTGGTTCTCCAGCATCCTGGTCACCGTTTCTCTGATGCCTTCNNGAATGCCTTCTCCGAGCACGCGCATGTACCCTTTATCGGCCGCCACAGGTCACGCAGGTTCGGAACCGCCGTTTTTCGACCGCCAGATTCGCATCGCCAGGTCCATGATCTCACGCAAGGGGCGCGACGCCAGCTTGGCCGCCTCGCGACAATCCTCAAACTCGGGCGACGCCGTGACCACCCTGCCCTGCCGGCATCCGACCTTGATCCGGACGGGGCCAAAACCGGTTTCGACGGTCTCGAACGTCCGAGCCAGCTTGTGCCGCGACGCCAGATGGCTGCGGATGCCGAATGTCGTCGTCTCGGCAAACAGGATGCTCTCGATGGTCTCACGCAGAGGCGGCGGCGCCAAGACCGTCAGCAGCGTTGCCGGGCGGTTCTTCTTCATGTAGATCGGAGACGAGTNNAGATCGGAGACGAGTAGACATCCAGCGCCCCGGCGGCAAAGAGCAGGTCGTACACGTGGCCGACAACCTCTCCGGTCGCGTCGTCCAGGTTGGCCTCCAGAACCAGGACCTCATCCGATTCGTCGTCCAATCTGCCGGCCGACACGGCCTCTCCGATCAGAACCCGCAGAATATTCGGGCGCGTCTTGCCCTCGCGTTTTCCCGCCCCCACACCCACCCGTTCAATGACCATCGCCGGCACAGGACCATAGGATCGGGCCACCGTCGTCAGGATCACTGCCCCGGTCGGCGTGGTCAGTTCGGACATCTCCTCGCAGGCGGCCAGCGGCACTCCCCTGAGCAGCCGGGCGGTCGCCGGTGCAGGAACGGGCATGACACCGTGCTCGCAACGCAGCGTGCCGCTGCCCGTAGGGATCGGTGAGCAGTGCACCTCCTCGACGCCGAGCCGATCCAGCGCCAGGCAGGCGCCGACGATGTCGACGATCGAATCAATCGCCCCCACTTCGTGAAAGTGGACCTTGTCGACGCTGGTACCGTGGGCCTCGGCCTCAGCCTCGGCCAGTTTCGTGAAGATGGCCATCGCCCGTTGGCGGACGAGGTCGGGCAGACGTCCCTTCTCGATGATCTCCCGGATGTGTTTCAGGTGCCGGTGGGGCTTGTCGGCGGCTTCGATGTGTACCTCGAACTGCGTGGCCGCGAAGCCCTGTTTTCGGATGCGTTCGGCCGACAGCGAATATCCCCCCACCCCCAGCGAGGCCAGATCGCCCCGCAGTACATCCAGGTCCAGGCCAGCGTCCAAGAGGGCGCCAAGGATCATGTCCCCGCTCGCCCCGCTGAAACAGTCGAAATACGCAATACGCATGGAACCCTGCCCCGAGCTGCCGATGGTCTCGGCATTGCCTCAACCGGCCTCTCACGGAGTCTATGCTTCCGCTGGTCCGTTTGCAACGATATCGGGCCGACCAGCCAAAACGCGAGGTATCCAGGGGGGATTCCGACTGCTAGAATCCCGTAAGTCCTGATCGCGGTCAGGCGAATGTGGAGAATCACGAATGTCAGCCAAGTTCAGAATCGGCGAGCGATTGCCGGGCCTGGTCAACCGGATGGTCGCCAGTTACAACGAGGATGAGCGAACCCGCCACCTCGACCATGTTTATCTGCCCGGCCGAGCTGAGATCATCGAGATCATTCATCTGCTGCTGGAGCTGGCCTATCCGGGCTACCACGGCCGGCAGAACCTCAACCAGCACAACGTCACCTTCCACGTGGGCGAGCTGCTTCCCAAGCTCGGCGAGAAGCTGCACGACCAGATCTTCCAGGCTATCTGCTACAAACGCCGCAAAGAATGCAATGAAGACTGCCTCGCCAACCGGTGCGAGGAAGACGCTCGCGAGATGACCATGCGGTTCATCGAGACCGTGCCGGCCATCCGGGAGTTGCTGGCAGGCGACGTCCAGGCCGCCTACGACGGCGACCCCGCGGCCGCCAGCATGGATGAGATCATCCTGGCTTACCCGGGCGTCCTGGCGATCACCGTCTATCGCTTTGCTCATGAGCTGTACCTGATGGAGGTGCCGCTCATCCCGCGGATCATGAACGAGTGGGCCCACGCCAAGACCGGGGCGGACATCCATCCCGGAGCGAGAATCGGCCGCAACTTCTTCATCGATCACGCGACCGGCGTGGTCATCGGCGAGACCACGGAAATCGGCGACAACGTCAAGCTCTACCAGGGCGTGACGCTTGGGGCCCTGTCGTTCCCGAAGGATGCACGCGGCCGTCTGATCCGCGGACACAAACGGCACCCGACGGTCAGGAACAACGTCACCATCTACGCCAACGCCACGGTCCTCGGCGGCGAAACGGTCATCGGCGAGAGAGCCGTGGTCGGCGCGTCGGTCTTCCTGACCAGCAGCATTCCGGACAACGCCACCGTGCGGATGAAGGACCCGGAGCTGACCGTCCGCAAGCGCGAACCGACCGATACCCGGGCCGAACCGTGGAAGCTGGATTTCCAGATTTGAGGGTTCCCGACTTCGCCAAGGCTACGCCGCGGCAAGCAGGGTTCCGGGGTCGGGGTTCCCTTCGGGTCTGAGCCTGAGGCTCAGCCTCAGGGTCCAAGACAAGGTTCAGGGCGGGGCACCGTCGCACTGATAGTCCAGGCAGCTCTCTCAGAACCCCAAGCGTGACGACTTTCTTCATCAAGCAGGTCAGCCTGCGAGCAGGGCCGTTCACGTTCAGCCCCGTTCGACGGGGCTTACCCGCCGAAAGCGGGCTGATAGGCCGGCCCTTGTAGGGCCGGTTTTAGGCGACCACCGGTTCTCTCTCATCTTTTCCTCGTGGCTGGCTTCAGCCAGCCCAGCAAGACGCTTGGTGCAAGAAGCTGGCAAGCGAGGGGCAGATCACAAAGCGGCCACACCACAGGGGCGCCGCTCACTCACGGTCGCGGTTCTGAAAGAGGGAAAGCCGCAGCGGCTGCCCGCCCATTCTGTCACCGACCCGCCTGGCATCCGCGCCCAAGCCTCCTTCTTGCAGCATCATCCCCTGCCCGTCTACCATGGCGGCTCGACAACCGTCCATGTACTGCGAGAGACGGATGGAACCGGACACTCAAAGCGCAGCAACCTCCCCCGCCCCACGTCGCGACGACCTGCTCGCCGACGCCCGCTGTCTCAAATGCGGTTACTCCCTCCGCGGCCTGTCAGAGAACCGCTGCCCGGAGTGCGGCACGGCGTTTGACCCGGCCACTTGTACATCAGCTTTCTTGCCGAAGTGGCCTGATCTGATGGCGTGGTATCTCGGCGGGTACGTTGCACATCTGCTGCTGCGCATCGGGGCTTGGCTCATCATCCTCCAAAGCGCCATCGCCTCCAGGCCGCCCGGTCCGCCAAGGATCATCTTCGGTCGACACAACTTTGAGCTAAGATTGGTGCTCGAGTTGCTGATTGTTCCTACCCTGGCGGCGTTGGCGATCGTTGGGCTACACCGCCGTCGCGACTGGGGAAGGAAGGCATGCATCATCCTACAGGCGCTTCGAGTGTTCACTTGGATCGCGGTCTGGGTGGTGGCGGAGGGCGGATATCCCCGAACACCGATCGCCGGCCTCTTCTGGTATGTCAAAGCGAGTGGCCCGGATCTGCTTTTCGCCGTCGTGTGNNTTGTGTCGCTGCTCAGCACAGGATTGAGACGTCGTTCGCTGGCGCGAACTGGCGGTCAACAGCTCACGACGCTGCCACTGGCAGACCATCGGCCCCGAAGTGATTGGCCATTGACACTGAGCGTGCTACTGATCGCCACTGCAGCGGGCCATCTCTATGTTCCTGCCGACATCTTCCATGCGGCTTTCATCATCCATGGTCTCGGCCGTTGGCCCGCATGGCTGTGTGAGCCCGCAGCGTGGGTCGACCTCAGCGGTGGCCTCGGCCTTTTCATCTGCTACATTCTTGCCGCGGTGCTCATTCTCCGCCGACCTGACTGGGCAAAGCGCAGCCTATATGTCCTGCTCGGATTGACGATAGCCGTTATGTCGTTGTTCACGGTGCTGAATATCCTTGAGGTCAGCGCCGCACCGAACGCCCGGCTCTACCGCGGCCTGGCCAAACCAACCGTCGGCTTGGTCTCGAGTGTTCTGCCGACATGTGCGATGCTGATATTCTTGCGGCGGAAAGTCGATGCGGCAGCGATTCGAATCACGACCCTCGACACCCGAGGATCACCAGGAATCGAATGATGGGCCATCCACACGAAACTTGGTCACCCCCGGAGGCCATTCAGGACCCCCTCCCCGACGCCCACTGCCCGCACTGCGGCTACTCCCTCCGCGGCCTGCCCGAGAACCGCTGCCCGGAGTGCGGGAGGGCCTTCGACGTCTGGATGATCGCCACTGCTGCCCCCGTCGACAAACTTAGGACGAAGCGCGGAACGGGGTGCAAAGGGGCACTGCATGCCCTGCCTTGACGAGCCGAGGGGCTTGTCCCCTCGGTTCTCATCGCACGCGCAGAAGACCACGGGAACAGCTTCGACAAGCTCAGCCCAAGAAGCCCCGTGGCTCGACAAGATGTCTGGCTGATCGCTGACTGCTGAACGCTGACCGCTACTCCCCCACCCCCGTCGCCACCGCTGCGGCGAAGTTCTCGGTATGCGTGATCGAGATGAGAATCTGCGTGATCCCGAGCGACTCGGCCACCTGCCTGCACTCGTCGCAGAGGGTCACATACGGCCGGCCGGCCGCGTCGTTGAGAATCTCCATGTCGCGCCAGGCGATCTTGCCCTTCCAGCCGGTACCCAGAACCTTGAGGATGGCCTCCTTGGCCGCGAACCGCCCGGCCAGGCGCGGAACCGGGTCGCGGTTGGCGCGCACGTAGTTCAGCTCCGCCGGAGTCAGCAGGCGATCGGTCAACCGGTCACCGTGACGTTGCCAGACGTCGCGGATCCGCTGACACTCGATCAGGTCGATGCCCTGGGCAATAATTCGCATGGGCAATAAGGTAACAAGGCTGGAGCNNTCGCGGATCCGCTGACATTCGATCAGATCGATTCCCTGGGCGATAATTCGCATGGGCAATAAGGTAACAAGGCTGGCGCACAAGTGGAAGTGTCTCCATGAGGCACGCGGAGTACTCGACGCCAAGGATGAAGGATGAAGGCGGAAGGATGAATCAAGGCGAAACCAGAACGCGCGCGACCTCGCGGACAACTCGATTTTGCCCGCTACGGCTGCTATAAGACGCCGTCGAGGGATTCCATGGGTGTCGAAGAACTGCTCGAAGGCCTGACCGAACCGCAGAAGGAGGCGGTGACGCATGCGCACGGGCCGCTGCTGATCCTGGCCGGGCCGGGCAGCGGCAAGACGCGGGTCATCACCCACCGAACCGCCTACCTCGCCCGGACGGTCACCGAGGCGCGGCACATCCTGGCCCTGACATTCACGAACAAGGCGGCCAACGAAATGGCCGAGCGGATACGCCACCTGGCCGTCGAGCCGGGTGTCACCTGCTGCACGTTTCACTCGCTCTGCGCCCGGCTGCTGCGAACATACGCCGACCGGGCCGGCCTGACACCGAACTTCTCGATCTTCGACCAGGCCGACCAAACGGCGGCCATGAAACTGGCCGTCCAGCGATGCGAGTTATCAACCGACAACTATCCACCGGCCAAAATGGTCGAAGCGGTCAGCCAGGCCAAGAATGACATGGTCCTGCCCGAGGACTACGGGCAATACGCCCGCGACTGGTCGGCCCGCTCGATCATCCCGATCTACCAGGCCTACCAGAAGGTCCTGGCGGAGCAGAACGCCCTCGACTTCGATGACCTGCTGCTCAAGATGGCCTGGCTGCTGGGCGAGGATGCCGAGCTGCGCGATCAGCTTCAGGACCGCTACCGCTTCGTCCTCGTGGATGAGTACCAGGACACCAACCACGCCCAGTACCTGATCGCCCGCGGCCTGGCCCTGGACCACGAGAACCTGTGCGTGACCGGCGACCCCGACCAGTCCATCTACGGCTGGCGGGGCGCGAACATCCACAACATCCTTGAATTCGAGGAGGATTTTCCCAAGGCCAAGATCGTCCGGCTGGAGAAGAACTACCGCTCGACGCCGCAGATCCTCGCCGCCGCCGACGCGGTCATTCGCCACAACCGGAAGCGAAAGCACAAGGAACTCTGGACCGACAACGGCAGCGGCCCGCCGGTTCACGTGATCGAAGCCGACGATGCACAACAGGAAGCCGCCCTGGTTGCCGAGACCATCGCCGAGCATATCGAAGGCGGCGGCAAGTACGACGACGTGGCGGTGTTCTACCGGATCAACGCTCTGTCGCGGCTGATCGAGGAGGCCCTGCGAAAGCGCCACATTCCCTATCAGGTCGCCCGCGGAGTCTCGTTCTTCCAACGCAAGGAAGTGAAGGACACCCTCGCTTATCTGCGGCTGGCGGCCAACCCCAAGGACCGGGTCTCATTTCTGCGGATCGTCAACGTGCCGACGCGGGGAATCGGCGACACGACAGTCGAGCGGATCATCGAGAGGGCCGACGAGGCGGGGCTTTCTCCACTGGAGATTCTGACCGACCCGAGCGGGCTCAGGGTCTCCGCCCACACCGGGGAGCGCATCTCATGGTTTGTCGGGCTGATCGGCGAGATTGTCAGAATCGCGGCCGACGAGAACGTCAGTGCGGCCGTCCGGCACGCCATTCTGCACAGCGGCCTGCGGGCATCCTGGAGCCAGGCCAAAGATGACGACGCCGCCCGCAATGCCGACGAACTCATCGCCGATGCCGCGGAATACGACCGCGATCACCCCGAGGGCGGGTCTCTGGTCGACTGGCTCCAGCAGGTCAGCCTGATGAGCGAGGTCGACTCTGTCGATCCCGAGATGGGGGCCGTGACGTTGATGACCCTGCACGCGGCAAAGGGACTCGAATTCAACCGCGTGTTTATCATCGGAGTTGAAGACGGTCTGTTGCCCTACCGTCGCCAGGAAGACCGCGAGGCAGACATGGAGGAGGAGCGGCGACTCTGCTTTGTGGGCATGACGCGGGCCCGCCAGTCGCTGACCTTGACGTGCTCGCGCTTCCGGGTTGTTCGAGGCCGGGGAAGCCGAAGCTCCCGCTCCGTTTTCCTGGCCGAGTTGCCGCGGGAGCAGATCGAATGGCTGAGCCTTCCCTCCGAGCGTGTCCCCGGAGAGAATCGCGGCTATGATGAGGCGGCCGCCGAGGCCATGGCTACGAGGTACGCCGACTGGCAGTGCGGCCGGCTCGTTCGGCATGAGGACTATGGCCTCGGGAAAATCATATGGCTCCGCCCCGCCGGCAGGGGCGTGTGCGCGGGCATCCGGTTCAAGATCGACGGCAGCGAACGGACCTTCGTGCTTGAACAGGCCGCGAAGTTGCAGTTGTTGGAATACGACGATTCGGGATGGGACTCATGACAACAGAATCCACGCTGACACTGGACACGAAGCACGTGATGGACGAACGCCTCGGCGAGCACAAGCTCACCCAGGCCGATCTGCAGGCCCTAGCCCCCAAGGTGGCTGAGATTCTCAAGGAGATCGCCGGTGAGAGGGCCAAGGGTGAGCATCGCTTCCGGGAACTGCCCCACGAGCGACCGCAGGTTGACGAGATCAAAAGAATCGTCGCGGAGCGTCGGGATGCGATCGAGAACCTGATCGTACTGGGCATCGGCGGTTCGGCGCTGGGCAACATCGCTTTGCAGAGTGCCCTGAACCCGCTGACCTACAACCTGCTCTCCAAGGCCGAGCGCCGTGGCCCACGCCTGTTCGTGATGGACAACGTCGACCCGGCCTACTTCGAGGCGGTGATGCACTTCGTTGAGCAAGACGGTTGGGCCAACACGCTGGTCAACGTCATCAGCAAATCGGGCGAGACGGCCGAGACTTCGGCTCAGTTTCTCATCGTTCGCGACCGCCTGATCAAGGCCCTGGACGAGGCCAAGGGTAAAGATCACATCCTCGTGACCACCGATTTATCAAAGGGCACGATGCGCGAGATCGTGGACGCACAAGGGTATCGTTCGCTGGTCGTGCCGGATGGCGTCGGCGGGCGATTCAGCGTGCTCTCGCCGGTCGGTCTGCTGTCGGCGGCGTTCTGCGGCATCGACATCGACTCGCTGCTCGACGGGGCTGCCGCCATGGACAAGACCGTCAGCGACCCCGACCCGATGACCAACCCGGCCGCGTTCATGGCGATGATCTACTACCTCTATGACCAGCGCGGCAAGAACATCCACGTGATGATGCCCTACAGCCAGCAGCTTCGCGACCTGGCCGACTGGTTCCGCCAGCTTTATGCCGAGAGCCTGGGCAAGATCCGCCCGAGCGACGGCAAGTGCGTCGGGCCGACCCCAGTCAAAGCCCTGGGCGTCACCGACCAGCACTCGCAGGTCCAGCTCTACCGCGAAGGCCCCAACGACAAAGTCTTCACTTTCCTGGAGGTCGAGGCCTTCGAGTGCGATTCGATCATCCCGCTGGCATTCGAGGGCGTCGAGGCGATGGAATACCTCGGCCGCAGCAAGAACGGCACGCTGNNCTGGCGGGGCTGCTGGCCGCCGAAAAACGAGCTACCGAACTGGCCCTGCTGGTCAGCAAGCGGCCGTCGCTGACGGTGCGGTTCCCGGAAGTGAAGGCCCGTACCGTCGGGGAGTTCATCTATATGTATGAGGCGATGATCCCGATCATGGGTAAGCTGTATGGCATCAACCCCTACGACCAACCGGCGGTGGAACTCGGCAAGGTGCTGACGTTTCACTTCATGGGCCGTCATGGATACGAGAAGCCGGCAATTGATCTCTGAGCGGTCAGCTATCAGCTGTCTGCCAGAAACCGCAACTTGTGGCTTTCTGCTCTGGCTGATAGCTGAACGCTGACCGCTGACAGCTTCCACGGAGTTCCCATGCACCACGCAGTCATCATGGCCGGCGGATCTGGCACTCGGCTCTGGCCGCTGAGCCGGCGAAGCCATCCCAAACAGTTGCTCCGGATCTTCGAGGGCAAGTCGTTGCTTCGCCGATCGTTCGAGCGGCTCAGGGCCCTGCTGCCCGCCGAGCAGATCTACATCATCACCGGCCCTGACTACATCGAACCGATGGCGGCCGAGCTGCCCGAACTGCCCCGCGAGAACCTGATGGGCGAGCCATGCCCGCGCGACACCGCCAATGCCGTCGGCCTGGCCGCTCATCTGCTGGCCATCCGAGACCCTGACGGCACCATGGGCATATTCACCGCGGATCACATCATCAATCCGATCGAGACCTTTGCGGCCACGGTCCAGCGAGGTTTCGACGCGGTTCAGCGACACGCGGACGCGCTGATCACCTTCGGAATCACCCCGCGCAGCCCACACACCGGCTACGGCTACGTCCATCGCGGCCCGCAGGTCAACCCGGGCGTCTACGAGGTCCTTGAATTCAAGGAGAAGCCCGATCTGGAAACCGCGAGGCGATATGTCGAATCCGGCGATTACTTCTGGAACAGCGGCATGTTTGCCTGGCGACTGGCGGCCATTATCGGTCAGATCGGCAAGCACCAGCCGCAGATCGACGCAGGCCTCCGCGAAGTCGTCGCCGGCTTCGACGATCCGACACAGGCCGACGCCATTCTGGCCCGCTTCTCCACCCTGCCGAAGATCTCCATCGACTTTGCGATCATGGAAAAGGCCGACCGCGTGCTGACCGTCGAGATGCCCTGTGAGTGGCTCGATGTCGGTTCGTGGCCCTCACTGGCCGAGGTCTTCAAGCCCGACGAGGCCGGCAACACCCGCGCCGCCCCCAACGTCATGACCCTTGACGCACGCGGCAACATTCTGGTCAGCGAATCCGACCATCTCATCGCCGTCATCGGCGTCAGCGATCTGATTGTCGTCCATTCCGACGATGCCACCCTCATCTGCCGCAAGCAGGATGCGCAGCGAATCAAGGATCTGGTCCAACAGGCGAGAGAAACCACGGGCGAGCGTTTCATGTGAGCGTTCAGGGTTCAGGCCGGTGGAATCCGCGCTCGCGGACCATCTTGCTGAATGCTGATCGCTGATAGCTGACAGCTATCACCGCCCCAACTGCATATTCCCCAGCGTGATCGGGCTGTAGATGTGGGAACGGCAGGCCGTCCAGGAGGAGTACTCGCCGCGGCGGGCATCCAAGCGGGCGAAGTTCGCACCGATCACGTCGCCGCGTTTCCCAAGAGAAGCCAGCGGAATCCGGATCTCGACGGTCCAGCAGCCGGGCCGGAACTGATCGTCGACCGCGGCGGTGATTCCCGACGCCCACGGCGAGGCCGGCGCAACCCGATCGAGGCACTGAATGCCCTTTTCAGCGACGACCGCGCCGTTGGCTTTGACGATGATGTGGTACAGGTCTCCCGGCCCGACGGCCTGCCCGGTCGGGTCCAACACGATCTCCACCAGATCCTCCCCCATTGGCCACAGATCGTCGTACCGGACATAGTTGCTGCGGCTGATTTGACGGGCCGCCAAGTCGTTCTCGGCACAATTGAAGGCTACATACAGAGCGTCGTCATCGTTGCAGGCAAAGACGGTCGTGATCTGGGACGGCCGGTTCGGGCTCGGACGCCCGGTCTTGGGCACCTCGCCGGCTCCCACCAGGAGGAAATCGCTGGCCACGTTCGTTGCCAGCGGCCAGTCATCCAGCCGGCCGTCCATCACAAGAGCTTTGCCGATCCGCTGGGCCATCAGCACGCACAGACGCCCGTTAAACACCGTCGGCTCGCCCTGGGAGGGCTGCAACGCAAACTGCACCGGCACGATGCCGTCGGTGTTCGGCTGGATCACCCGGGCCTTGGCCCCGATCACCACCCTCGCCCCACGGGTCGGTCCGAGCGGCCCGATCGTTCGACCATCATCGTTGGCCGTCCAGCCCTGCGGCAGCGCCGTCCACATGAGCCTGCCCTCGAAGGGCCTCGGCGTCGCATTAAAGAACGACACCGTCGCCTCCAGATGAACCGGGCCGGCAACATCCTGCGGCTCAAACCAGGCCTTGACGCCATCAATGACCACTTGCGTCCGCCGGATCGCCGCAACCAGGCGCGACCACTCCATCTCCTCCGCAAACCGGGCCGCATCATCCTGTTGCCCGGTCTGCTGGCGATCAACTTGTTCGCCCAGGGCGACCTGCAGTTCTCGGGCCATCAGCCGCCGTGCCATGGACCATGCCGTCGTGTCGGTCACCCAGCCGGGCCCTCTGCTGTCCAGAAAATGCTCGTTGAAGCACTCCGTTCCGCCATAACGGAAGAGGTCGGTTGACAACAGCTTCGCGATCGCCGGACGCCTGTTGCGATCCAGCAGCCACAGATACTCATAATCCTGAATGCCTCGCAGGAGCCGCTTCAACCGGATCGATGGCACCGGCCCGCCCAGCCCGTATGGCTTGCCCGGCCAGATGAGCTGCCGCTCGCTACCGGCCAGACCGGGGGTATCTGCGGCCGACCAGTCGTTGACGATGGGCAGGCACGCCCCGTCATACCCGAAGCGATAGATCTGCCAAGCCAGACTTNNTGACCGGCGAGGCGATCACTGACAACGAGCCCGTGTATGGCGGACGGCCAGGACTGAGCCAGATCTGCTTGCCATCCGCACGCTGACGCGCCAAAACCGCGCGGTCCGCCTCGGCCGAAGGCGAACACCAGATGCTTGCCAGATCTGACAGATCCGTAAACGGATCGTTGAGATAGCCGTACGGCTCCAGCGACATCGGGCTCAAGGGGCAGACAAGTCTCAGCCGAGGCTCAACCCGTCGCAATAACTTGCCCATCCGCTCGAACGCCTTGAAACGCTCAGCCCTCGTACCCTCACTCAATGGCACCCAGACGAAATGCCGATCAAGCCATCCTCGCCGCTCGAAATGGGACACGCACATGCCCACGTAGTCGGCGGCATACCGCTCATACGCCTCCGATCCGGCGCCGCCGTGCAAATCAGGCGAGGGATCGCGTTCATCGAAGGGCAACGGCCATGCCGCGGCGGCCGTTCGATCCTCGAATGCCGACCCGTCCATGATTCCGCTGACCAGTCGATCATAGTCCGACCAGTCCAGCTCAACTCCGCCGCCTGCGGCGACCCTCGGGGCCGGCCTCAGATCCCATAACACCGGGCTCAGCCTGTGCTCGTGAAGAAGCCTCATGGCCTGGTCCACCACCTCAACGGCCTTCTCATAGAACGGATCTTCGCTGGACAAACGACTGGGAGAATAGGGCCGCCCGTCGATCTCGACGTGGTTTCTGACCAGGCTGGCCGTGTCAATTCCGGCGATCACCGGGGCGTGCCGGGTCTGCGGAATGGCAAACGGCCAGACAGTCAGCGCGATGGCCATGGTTTGCGTCATGCCCGCACCGGTATCAACCTGAACCCCACCCGTGTATGCCCCGGGTTCAGTCCCTGGCGGCACGTGGACGTCGATCCACACCGCCTCCGTTCGTCCAGGCGGCAGATCGATCGGCAGTGCTCCCCGCGGGCACTCCAGCGGCACCAGAACATCAGGGTACTCGCGTCTTGCCCTCAGGTACGGGGTCAACCTGAGATACCAGACCGGATAGTCCTCGATCGGCACCCGCAATTCGCGGTAGACCCGCACGTGATTCGACCCGATCGACGCTTCGCCCTGTCGAAAATCCGTCAACCGGACATTCCAGACGCCAGCAGGCATGTTCCCCTCGGCCTTCATGGCCAACTGAAAAGAAACGATTTCGTTGATGGCCGCGCTTAGCCGAATAACCTTTTCGGTAACACTGTAAACCTCCGGATAGCCGACAGGGGCCGAGTCGGCGAAGAGCACGGCAGAGGCAGGCGTAGGCCATACTTGAACACCGCCTGATCCAATGTTCGCCCTGCCCGCACAACCGAGCATGCAGCTCAAAGCTGTGCTTACGACCAATCCGCAAGCCATGCTTGTGGTAGAGATCTCAACATGGAAAACGCAGGTCTTCACAGGTCGAACCGAAGGCAAAAAACAGCCGTAAAAGCGATGAAGTCCAGCGGTTCTAGGACACTGGCTGTCATTCTAGGTGTATCAGGAGATTTTTCCACAATGCTGTGTAATCGCGATGGGCCCCGCCGCCGAAAAAGATAGTGAAATCGGATGATCGGCGGCGGGCCAGTACGGGTTCTTGTCGGGAGAATCGCGCATTGCAGCGGTCGGGCAGGATCGGGAAGTGCCGACGACAGCACCCACCCCACGATCTGACAAGGGTTAAAGCAGGTACCAGCGGATCTGGATGAGTTTTCTCGCGCTTCCGGCATCTCAAGGGTGCCGGGAACCATGAGTACAGCCTATAAGTAACCAGCGGCGACGAAAATGGGAGTGCCAGAGAGCTTCTGTTTTTCTTGGCTTTGTTAGTCGATTGAAGGAGTCGGAGGCGTTCTTATGGTTACGCAGTTGCCTGATGGTACGGTCGAGTTTCGTTTCTATCGTCCGGGGGCCCGTCATGTAACCCTCGCGGGTGAGTTCAATGGTTGGAACCGAACCAGTCTCCCGATGCACGTGGACAGCGACGGATGGTGGCGATATGTGACTCGACTTACGCCGGGGTGCTACCAGTTCCGCTATCTGGCGGACGGTGAGTGGCACACCGATTACGCCGCATTCGGCCTTGAACACGGGCCCTTCGGCGTCAACTCGGTTGTCAAGGTTGAGCCCGTCCCGTTCTCTCAAACAGCCGCGATACGGCCTCCGGTCATTCGCTTCGTCAACAGCCGGGATTCGGACGAAGTCATGCCCGCCGCCGGCACCGACGAACAAACGGACTGGTCACTGGACGAAACCGAGGAGGAACTTGCCGAG
>MTKZ01004689.1_pt1 | contig 25130 bp, 19 predicted proteins | sample 1042781 | NCBI WGS metagenome assembly MTKZ01 (sample SAMN06212207, study PRJNA360539) | anaerobic digester metagenome | biome: Wastewater treatment plant; material: sludge; isolation source: anaerobic digester fed with sludge from wastewater treatment plant | place: Denmark: WWTP Viborg ... | reverse complement strand
GGCATTGATTCTGTCGAGCAATTCCTTGTATGCTTGTGAAACCTCCTCAGTCTTCTGGGTTTGCAGATTAGAACCATTGATCTGAGATTCAAGGGCTTTGCTCAAGGCAGAAAGATTTTGTGTAAATTGGCCCGTGGCTTCGGTTGAACCCATCAACTTGCTAATAAGTTCGTTTATAGTTTGAATGCTCGTAGAAGTCACACTGGCGTTTTCATGGGCAGCTTTCATTTGAAGTTCATAGGCTGCATTAAGGCTTGTCAATTTTGTATTGATTTCTGAAAGCTTTTCTTTGAAAACCGAGGCATTTTCACCTACATCAATAGCATCGGCAGCATTTTTAAGAGTTTGAGCCGTTTCGTTATACTTTTCAACAAGATTAGCAGCCGATTGTGAAGCTGAGTGAATATTCTGATTCAGTGCCGATCTAATGTTGCTTTCTTCATTCAATTTATTGGCAATTTCACCATAAGCCTTACTGGCTAAACCAGAATTTTGAGTCATTCCTCCTAGATTAGTCACATGTTCTTGAGTCAATTCCGATTCTTTATCAAGAACTTCGGCTGTCTTTTTATAGCTTTGGCTCAATGCCTGAGCATTTTGGTTCACATGATCTATTGTATTTACCAGATTTGTGGATTTGACTGCTACTTCGGAAATGTTGTTCAATTCTTTCAGTGTTGTATTCAAATTATTCAAGCCTTGGCCGAGGCTTGCTATTACATCTGTTTGAATATTCGCCTCCTTTAGCATTTTATCGAGTTCGCCCGTAAGGCTCGCCTCTTCTTCTTTTTTTTCCTTAATGAGTCCTTTTTGTTTCATCATTTCAATTTCTTCTTCAGTATGATAAAGCCCTGCGAGTTCTGGATGCACGAGGCTCCAATCGGGGTCGATATAAGGAGGTTCGAAGGCTGAGAAGAAGAAAATAATTGATTCGGTGATTAAACCAACAAAAAGCATCACATCGGCCCCACGAATATGGGTAATTTTGAAGAGTGCTCCAATAATGACAACGGAAGCTCCTATTCCATAGAGCCTTGCCATGAAAACTTTGTACTTCTTGCTTTTTACGAGATCGAACAGATTCATGATTTTTATTGTTTTGTTTTATGGGGTTAATTTGGATTTTCTCTAATTAGTTATAAATTTCGGATGATTTGGAGGGGTTGTCATCTTTATTGCGACCCAGATAAGATTGGACACAGCGGAAGCCAATATAAGACTTTGCAGAGTCCTGGTATTCGAAAGTCCGTGTAGATACCTGAAGGAAGTAACCTATGTCTTTCCATGAACCGCCTCTTACTACTTTGCGTTTCATCACGGCAGGATCATCGTAGTTGGCATGATAGGTATAAGATGAGTTAAGATCCCAGGTAAAATTATAGGAAGATTCGTCGAATGCGCTATTTGTCCATTCGGCTACGTTTCCGGCCATATCGTATAGGCCAAAGTCGTTAGGTGGGTAATGAGCCACGATAACAGTTTGTAAGCCACCGTCGGCCACATAATTTCCTCTATTAGGCTTAAAGTTGGCTAAAAAACAGCCTTTTTGGTTGCGTAAATATGGGCCTCCCCATGGATAAGGGTTGAGTTCGTTGCCTCCACGGGCAGCCCATTCCCATTCGCTTTCGGTAGGCAATCTGAAATCGTTTACCAATGCTTCCCTTTTACGGGTCGAAAGATAGCTATTCATATATTCGGTTCTCCATACGCAGAATGCCTCGGCTTGTTTCCAGTTAACACCAACTACGGGGTAATGATCGTAAGCGGGATGCCAAAAATAAGTCTTGGCCATGGGTTCATTATAGGCATAAGTAAAATCGCTTATCCAGACCAAAGTATCCGGATAAACGGGGACAACTTCTTCTTTTACAAAGGCTCTTCTGTTTCCTTCAGCCACTATATTCTGCGGATAGGTTCCTCCTTCATCAGTAATTTTCCCTTGCTGGTCGCGATTGAAAATATAGCGATTTTCGGGCCTGGCAGATTTGGGGAGATCGACCCAATAATAACGGTAAAAGAGCTTTCGGGTATCAATTTCCTTACGACGAAAGAAGCGTTCTTCTTCGGGCAAGTACATCTCATCGAGCGGATTGGGCTCTCCTTGTTTGAGGCGTTTCCCTTCCCAGTCGATCTTCTGTTTCCAATTAATTTTGTAATAGGTTTGAGTGGTACCATATTGAATGGGTTGTCCCTGTTTGTCGGAAACAAAGTGTTCGCCATAATCCGAACCGGCATTCCCTAAGATAGTATGAGCTAATGAATCTCGTACCCAATAAACAAACTGCCGGTATTCATTGTTGGTAATTTCGGTTTCGTCCATATAGAATGCGGCTACCGAGATGGTTTTTGGATGATGAACATTTGCATAGGGCACATCCTGATCGCCCGTACCCATGGTAAAACTGCCTAAAGGAATGAATGTCATACCGTAAGGGTCGGGTTGATAAAACTTCGGCCTGTCGGGAACACCGGTCAATTCCCCGCTGCCTGTATTGCGGCAGCTAGCCAAAGCAATGATTGCAACAACTAAATACAGCAGTTTTTTCATTTTTATCAACGGTTATAATCGATTAAAACTTATTTTTTCAAATCAAAAATTCTGATGGCACAAAAATAAAAAAAACTCATAAGTATCTTGTATTTCTATAACTGCGAGGATTTTTACCGAGCTGCAGTTTGAAACGGTAATTCAGAAAAATTTCATGACTGCCAGAACTTCCCGCACTTCCAAGACGAGAAGTAGTTAAATCGTAGGAGTAGCCAAAAATAAGACTTTTGTAACTCAACCCTAATAAAAATGCAATAGCATCCTGCAATCGGTAGCTGATTCCACCACAGAATCTCTCATTGTAAAGGGCAGATAGATTTACGTCAAACTGTGTAGAAACGAAGTCGGTTTTTATGAAGAGACTGGGTTGAAGTTTGATTAAAGGATTATCGGGTAAAGTATAAATATATCCCCCATGAGCATAGTAATGGCGTTTCAGGTTGTAGTTCGTTGCATCGACGCCGATGCTCGAGCTTGTTTGAATAAGCTGTGAAGTAGAAATGCCTAAGAAGTATTTGTTTTTCACTTCGTAATAAGCCCCCAGGCCAACATCCATCATCATTGTACTTTCCTCAGCACTGCCCAACACAGGATCACCACTCTGGGTAGGTTTGAGTTTGCCGAAATCTATAGATTTATTTAAAAAACCAATCACCGGCCCAAATGCCAGGTCTCCATTTCCGGCAACAGTTCTATATGCATAATTCAAACGCACACCTACATTATTTTCAAAGCCAAGCTGATCGGAAGTGATAGAGATTCCAAGACCTCCGTGAACCAAACTTACGGGCATATCTGCCGTGAGAAGATAAGTTTGGGGTGCCACCTTTTCACCATCCATATCTTTGAACCCAACCCATTGCTGACGCATCAAACCTGTTACAGAAATATCGCCAGAACTTCCTGCATAAGCAGGATTAATGGCCATCCGCGTAAACACATTATGGGTAAACTGAGGCTCTTGCTGGGCTAATGTTTTACCCCCACTAAAAACCAGTAAGAGTGCAATATTCACCCATGTTGTGCTTTTCATTAGATTCATTTCCGCATCCCCACTGAAATCGGGCATAAAATAACACATAAAATTTCGACTATACAATAAATCTTCTAAAATTTCATCCCTTTCTCCGATAACAACTTTCCCGATCGATTCTTCATTATCAAGTTATTATACATTTCATTCCGTTCGATCAAAAAGGTAAAATCGTTCAACTGAGGTTTGAAAACTTCGGTACACCACAATTAACTACAAATATAGTCTATTTATTGTAAACCAAACTAATTTTTAGCCCCTTGAAGGAAAAATTTTTGATATTTTTATCGAAGGGCTCATACAAACATTGAACAAATACGTACTATTTCGGAGTTCGAAAGATATGTTCTCTTTAGTTTAGGTTTTGTAATTTTGCAAAATATTCAATATTTCAAAGATTTAGATACTTTTTATGCAAAAAAGAAGGGCAATCGCCAAGGAAATCATTGTTAGTTATGGCCTTATTGTGATCGGAGCCTTTATCATGGCGGCCGGTTTCGTTCTATTTATCAATCCTTACAAGATAGTTCCGGGAGGAGTATATGGGATTGGTATTGTGGTGCATTATATTACCAAAGGATTGATTCCATTCTGGCCCGAAGGGATTCCCATTGGGCTAGTTGGATTAAGTCTAGATATACCTCTTATTCTTTTAGGAATGCATTTGCTCGGAACAAAATTTGGTACGAAAACCATTCTGGGCTCTTTTTTGATGTCGTCATTTATGATGGTTTTGACTTATTTTATAGGAGAACACGACCCTTTAGGCTTGCAGGAAGATATTCTGTTGAGCTGTATTTTTGGAGGACTCACTGTAGGATTAGGCTTAGGATTGATTTTCAGGTCGAGAGCGACTTCAGGAGGATCGGATATTATTGCCATGATTCTTTCAAAATATTCAAAACTTCCTGTAGGACAATTGCTTATATTGGTTGACTCTACCATTGTCCTGATAGGTTTGGCAACTTTTAAGGATTGGCGTATTCCATTATATTCTTGGATAGTAATTTATATCACTGGTAAAGTGATTGACCTGGTTGTGGAAGGGGTAAATTTCGAGAAATCGGTATTCATTATTTCCGATCACCCCGAAGCCATCCGGCAAAAGATTATTTATGACCTGAGAAGAGGGGGTACTTTTATTGAAGGCGAGGGAATGTACAATGGCAAACCCCGTAGAATTATCCATACAGTTATGTCGAGACGTGAGGTTTCGCTTTTACTCGATCATGTTCGGAGAATCGACCCTGATGCCTTTATTACCGTAACTGATGCCAGTGAGATCCTGGGTGAAGGATTCAAATCTTTAAACGAATAGAACAATTATAATTCCCGAATTTCTATGGCCTTTATATCTGTCGAAACATTTCCCAGCAAACGATGGTTCGCGGCTTATGGCAAGATCCTTTTAGGGTCGTTGCTTGTGGCGTTTGGATATGTTTTGTTCATCACTCCTTATAAAATCGTGCCCGGGGGTGTCTATGGAATAAGTATTATCATTCACTATTTATTGGGCACTCCTGTGGGTTTAACTGCTCTGGCTTTTAATATCCCCATTACTCTCCTTGCCACGAAAGTTTTAGGCCCCAGATATGGAGCAAAAACAGTTACCGGATTCATTCTGACTTCTCTGTTTATTGATGGATTAACTTATTTTCTTGGTAATGATCCTCTGAAAATTAGCGACGAAATGCTTATGTCGTCGTTATATGGCGGATTGTTGATAGGAACTGGGGTTGGTTTGATATTCAGAGCCAGAGCTTCGTGTGGAGGCACTGACGTGATTGCTATGATGATTTCGAAATTCATTCATCAGCCCGTGGGGCAAATTATGATCTATGTGGATTCTTTGATTGTACTGGGAGGTTTTATTGCTTTCAAAGATTGGAAGATTCCACTGTATTCTCTGGTAACTATTTTCATGGTGGGCAGGATGGTGGATGTCGTGATGGAAGGATTGAATTACAACAAATGTTTGCTGATTGTATCGGACAAGCAAAAAGAAATTTCGCAAAGAATCATTCATGATTTAAAAAGGGGCGGAACTATTTTCCAATCGAAGGGAATCTATACGGGTAAGGAACACTCTTTAATATTCACAGTGATGAGCCGAAGTGAAATGATCAAATTAAAGTCGTTTATTCGTCAAATCGACCCTAAGGCTTTTATTACCGTGATGGATACAAGCGAAATTTTAGGCAAGGGATTCCGTCCTCTTAACGAGAATATAGATTAATGATACTTTTTCAGGCCTTTAGGCTTTTGTTGATTTAAAAAATGATTCGATGCTAGGATGATTCTCCGAATATATAAGATTAAGATCAAGACATAGCATGGCAATCCGACTCGATTCCAATGGAAACTATGTTCTTTGCATGTGTTGACTTCATTCTGAAATTTTTCGACTTGGCAGTTCTTAAAATAATCATGGAGGAATGCCGTTTCTTGATTTATTCTATATAGATTACTCATTCTATCGATGTGTTTCCGAATAGTGAATGTCAATAATTTTATAGTTTTGCCATATAATATCATTTATTTATGAAAACTATCCGTAAGATACTGTGTTTTTCGGTTTTATTATTGATAGGTTCAAGCATTTATGCTCAGGATAATGAACCGGGAGGCTTTCGAAAATTTTCGATTGGTTTTGATTTCTTTACCGATTTTTGGCAAAATCCGCCTTCAGTGCTTAATGCAAAATGGTACAACCGTGGTTCCAATGTTAACATCCTCATCAATAACAAGATGGGTGAAAGCCGCTTTGATTTTTCTTATGGAGTGAGCTTTGGATCGCATAATTTATATACGGATGCATGGATTAAAGATGTGAACCAAAAGAGTGTATTTGAAAAGATTCCCGATACTCTCGATCATAAAAAATACAAGATTACACTTGCTTATTGCGACTTCCCTCTCGAGTTTAAGTACAGGGCTAAAAATAAATGGCGTTATTATGCCGGCATCAAGCTGGGTTTTTTAATCAACCATCATTCGAAATACATTGGCCTCGATCCCGAAACGTATGCCTACAATGTGAAAATTAAAAGGGATGATGTACGTTATGTAAATTTCTGGAGATATGTTGTTTATGCCCGTGTCGGGTATAAATGGTTCAATGTATTTGGACAATATTCCTTGAATCATACCTTCAAAGATGGGCAAGGCCCTGATATGTATCCAATATCGGTGGGAATAAGCCTTATGCCATTTTAAAAAGCGAAGAAAAAACATCAGGTAAGTACTTTAGACAGGCTAAAGCAATAACAAAACCATTTATCCATCCCAGAATTACTTGCATGAAAGTATGTGCCTTGAGCCGCCAGCGAGCCCATCCTAAAAGGATGCCTATAAGCAATAAAATTAGAACTATCCGGGGAAAAATATCATGTCGATGCCACGAAAAAAATATTATTATTGAGGATAATCCACCCAAACTGGTCATGTGAATACTGATTTTCCAAAATTTATTGACTGCCCAATCTATAAGGATACTGACGATTAAAATCAGAGGTAATGTCAGAAGAAGAGGATTTGGAGCTATAAAAAAGTACAAGACATTGAGGATGAAAGCAGAAGCAGCGGCGAATAAGAGAGGCCCCTCACGGTCCATTCTCTTCTTGAGATAAATTGACGATATCTTTCCTTTTTGTCGAAGAAATAAAACAAAGATACCGGGCAATATCATGGTAAAAATGATCCATGGAGTGAAAACCTGAAAAGCTGAAAATTCATGGAGTCGAAATTGTGTAGCCGATTCATTAAAATAGAGCAAAAGAATGCTATAGAGGGGAACTATAAGAGGATGAAGTGCTACAGAGAGGGATTGGGCAATAACTGTGTCAATGCCTTTCCAGTAGTCTTTCATGAATTTATAGTTTTTTTCTCAGCCTTGCCACCGGGATTCCCAATTGTTCACGATATTTGGCTACTGTGCGCCGGGCAATGATATATCCCTTTTCTTTCAAGCGATCCATCAATTCCTCGTCGGTAAGAGGCTTCTGTGGCTCTTCCGATTCGATAAGATCTTTGAGGATTTTTTTGATTTCACGTGTCGAAACTTCTTCGCCTTCAGCATTTTGCATTGATTCTGAGAAAAATGATTTAAGGAGAAAGGTTCCGAAAGGAGTTTGCACATATTTACTACTGGCTACTCGCGAAACAGTCGAGATATCCAGGCCTACCTTTTCGGCAATATCTTTCAGAATCATGGGTTTTAATTTCGTTTCATCGCCTGTAAGGAAATATTCTTTTTGGTGATCCATAATGGCCTTCATGGTAATATAGAGAGTATTTTGCCGTTGTTTCAAGGCATCGATAAACCAGCGTGCCGAATCTATCTTTTGTTTCACGAATAACAGAGCTTCGCGGTCTTGCTGTGTTTTTTTTGATTTTGTATCGGAAAACGACTCGAGCATCTTATAATATGCTTTATTAACCCTTAATTCGGGCATATTCTTCGAATTGAGTACAAGTTCAAGGTCTCCATCATTGTTATAAATGATAAAATCAGGAACTACATATTGTTGGGCAGTGAAACTATCGCCAAAGATGTTTCCAGGTTTGGGGTTCAGTTTCAAGATTTCATCGATGGCCTGTTTCAGCTCAAGTTCAGTCAGGTGAGTTTTTTTCAAAATCTTATCATAGTGTCTTTTGCTGAATTCATCGAAATATCGTTCGAGAAGAGTAGTTGCATTTTTCACTGATTCTGACTGAGGTTTTCGGCGAAGTTGAATTAAGAGGCATTCTTTAAGCGAACGTGCGCCTATGCCAGGAGGATCGAGTTCGTGAATGATTTCCAGAGTGTTTTCGAGTTCTCTTACATTGGTTTGAATATTTTGCAGGAAAGCCAGATCGTCAACCAGAGATTCGAGATCGCGATTCAAATAGCCCGAATCGTCGAGATTGCCGATTAGATGGCTGGCAATTTGATAGGTGCGTTCAGAAATATTTTTGAGGCTAAGTTGCTGAAGCAGATTTTCTTGAAACGTAGTGGAAGATACTAGAGGCATTTCATGCTGCTCATCATCGGGGCTGGTGTTATTTACCTGATAACGGTATGAGTCGAGGTCATCCTCGCTCATGTAATCTTCCATATCGAATTCATCACCCTGGTCAACAATGGGTTCATCGCTTTCGGCTTCTGCGCTTTCAGAAACTTCGTCGGCATTCAGGTTATCCGCATCGAAATCGTTGTTTTCTTCTTGATCATAAACCTCTTCATTGTCAACTTCTTCCAATGCCGGATTTTCTTCAAGTTCCTGCTTAATTCTTTGCTCGAGCGCCAAAGTAGGAACCTGCAGCAATTTCATCAGTAAAATTTGCTGAGGCGAAAGCTTCTGTAAGAGTTTCTGTTGTAATTTCTGATGAAGCATAATTGATTATGGCGCTTATTTATACTTTTCGAATTGAAATTTGTTTATATCATTTCGAGTGGGTCGATTCACTTGATTTGAAGCATCAACAAAATTAATCATTTTTTATTTATGGGATTGCCATACAGGAAATAAATTAGAAAACCCCAGAAATAAAAGGGATTGCCTCTATTTGTTAGAATTCGGCATTTTGGGGTGTACGGGGGAATGGAATCACATCACGTATGTTGCTCATTCCTGTTACGAATTGCACAAGGCGTTCGAAACCAAGTCCAAATCCACTGTGGGGTACGGTTCCAAATCGTCGCGAATCGATGTACCACCAGAGTTCTTTCTCATTCATTCCGAGTTCATGAATTCTATCGAGCAGAGCCTCAAGATTTTCTTCACGCTGTGAACCTCCAATAATTTCGCCAATACGTGGGAACAGAACATCCATAGCACGCACGGTTTTGCCATCGTGGTTTTGTTTCATGTAAAAGGCTTTGATATTTTTCGGATAATCTGTAAGGATAACCGGGCGGCCGAAATGTTTCTCGACGAGGTAACGTTCGTGTTCTGCCTGTAAATCATTGCCCCAGCCTAATGGAAATTCGAATTTCAGACCCGAACTCTCGAGAATCGTCATTGCCTCGGTATAAGTTAAACGCTCGAATTTTGACTGAACCACATTTTCTAAACGGTTAATCAAATCTTCATCACACATCCGATTCAGAAATTTCAAGTCATCCATGCAATGTTCGAGGGTATAGGAAATCAAGTATTTTAGAAATTCTTCGGCGAGGTCCATATTTTCATTGATATCGTAAAAGGCCATTTCGGGTTCGATCATCCAGAATTCTGCCAAATGTCGTGGAGTGTTGGAATTTTCGGCTCTGAAGGTCGGTCCGAAGGTATAAACCTGTGACAGGGCGAGGGCTACAAGTTCTGCTTCCAATTGCCCCGAAACTGTCAGATTGGTTTCCCTGCCGAAAAAATCTTTCGAAAAATCAACACCTCCATCCGGTTTTCTTGGTGGATGATTGATATCGAGGGTAGTCACTCTGAACATTTCACCTGCGCCTTCGGCATCGGTAGCAGTAATGATGGGAGTATTTACATAAACGAATCCTTTGTCGTTGAAAAATTTATGGATGGCAAATGCGAGGGCATGACGAATACGAAGAACTGCTCCAAAAGTATTGGTGCGGGGGCGTAAATGAGCTATGGAACGTAAAAATTCCAAACTATGACCTTTTTTTTGAAGGGGATAAGATTCGGGATTAGCTTCTCCTAAGATCTCGATTTTTTCGGCCGCCAATTCTACGGGTTGGCCTTTAGCCGGCGATTCTACAAGCCTGCCTTCCACTTGTAAAGCACAACCCGTAGTAATACGCTTTATCGTTTCTTCGTCAAATTTTTCCAATTCCGCTACTATTTGAAGATGATGAATAGTAGAACCATCATTCAAAGCAATAAAGGCAATATTCTTATTTCCGCGACGAGTCCTCACCCAACCCATCACTCTTACTTTCAATCCAATCTCTTCCGATCTCAATAGATCAATAATTTTCGTTCTCTGCATATAAAGGGAATATTTTACATCTTTTTATCGAGTTTGCAAAATTAAGAGCAATTTTTGTAACGACAGAAAAGTGATCGATCCTTTCTCCCATAATAGAAATAATATCATTGCCTCAAACGCAAAGCTCAATGATCTTGCAAAAGAATCGATCTGATTGTTGAATTTTAGGGCAGAGTGCCTCCAAGTAAGTAATGATGAGCAAGGATTTCTTCCTCCTACATGTAAAAGGAATCATGTCATTTACCGACGGTTTCGAAGCCGTTTCAAAGGTTTCCCTTCAGCTTCCCCGACTTTATCAACGCCCAATTTTATAACAAACCAATAAACGACTGATAATTTCTTAATAAGAAAACCCAATAAATCTCTTGGATTTATAATGCTGGCATTTCCTGGAAGAATAAATCGCTTATTTATATATCTACTTGTTTGAAATATGGGAATGATTATTTTTGCAAAAACTTAAAGCCTTAAAAAAGATGTCGAAACAGAAAAAATTAGATATTGCTCGGCTGGAATTGGCGGCAAGCAGATTGCGTGCATTGGCTCATCCTATGCGTATCGCCATCATCGATATGTTGACGAGTACTCCTAAAATGAACGTTACCGAGATTTATGAAAAATTAGGGATAGAACAAGCCGCTGCTTCTCATCATTTGAACATCCTGAAAAACAAAGGAATATTGGTTTCGAAAAGAGATGGGAAAAAAATTTACTACTCTTTGAAGAATGATGCTCTAACCCAAATTGTCGACTGCCTAGACCGTTGCGACAGTCATTAAGTCAACTCCGAAAAGATCGTACTTCCTTTAGAGGGTTGTAGTCTTTTTGTGTTTCGAAAATGGAAATAAAAAAAGAATCTGAAAAAATAGGCTTAAGGGAAAGAATTAGGGGTATATTTTGTTGAAATATAATTTTTTCAATAACGAATAGTGAGCTTCCCTGTAAAGGAAGGAGATTATCCCCCATCTTAATTATACTCGCCGTATTTTTACGTCTGAGAAGTTCTTGCCTTATCGTACGAAGGGGCATTGTTCCCTCAAATTCTAAAGAAAAGTTCGAGGATTTATGGCTATTTTTTGATATTCTGTCATTCATAATGCCGGGGATTGGCTAATTTTGGAAACCACAATTCAATTCAGAATAAATAAAATATTGTCTTTATAATGAGTGAGTTTGTCCACTTGCATGTGCATTCCCATTATTCGCTATTAGATGGGGCTGCAAAGATTTCTGAGCTTGTAAAGAAGGCTAAAGATTTAGGCATGCCTGCCATTGCATTGACCGATCATGGGAATTTATATGGTGCCTTCGAGATGCATGAAGCAGCCTCAAATGAAGGAATAAAACCTATTCTTGGAGCTGAATTCTATATCGCTAAAAAAAGCCGTAAAGACCATGATAATAGAGGTTACCACTTGATTTTACTTGCGAAAAATTTAACAGGATACCATAATATTTGCATTTTGAGTACACTGGCATTCAAAGAGGGCATATATTACGTTCCAAGAATCGACAAGGAATTGCTCCAGGAATATCATGAGGGGATCATAGCTTCTTCGGCATGTCTGGGAGGAGAGATTGCAAAAACCATATTACAGAATGGAATTGATGAAGCCGAAAAAGTTGTTTGGGAATACAAAGAAATTTTTGGTGAAGATTTTTATCTAGAATTGATGCGTCATGGGATTCCCGAGCAGGAAACGGTCAATTCGGCTCTTGGCATACTTTCGAAAAGATGCGATGTTCCGTTGATTGCTACCAACGATGTTCATTTCATCAATAAGAGCGATTTCGAAGCGCATAAAATTCTCATCAAGCTAAATACTGATCCGAAGAATCTCGAAACCGACACAAATCTGGTATATACGGGGAATGAATATTTAAGGAGCCCGGATGAGATGGCAGAGATTTTCAAGGATTTTCCCGAAGCCATCGAAAATACGGTTAGCTTAGCCGAAAAAGTGGAAAAATACAAGTTGAAACGAAGTATCTTGCTTCCTCGTTTTCCACTTCCTGAAGAATTTACTGATGAAAATGAATATTTACGTTATTTGACTTTTGAAGGTAGCCAAAGAAAATACCCTGAAATGACTGACGAAATCAAGCAGAGGCTCGATTACGAGCTGGAAGTGATTAAAAACATGGGATTTTCGGGATATTTTCTTATCGTGCAGGATTTTATCAATGCTGCACGGCGGATGGATGTGATTGTAGGACCAGGCAGAGGCTCAGCTACAGGCTCGGCTGTAGCTTATGCCATTGGAATTACCAACATCGATCCCATTCGTTACAACCTTCTGTTCGAACGCTTTCTCAACCCCGAACGAATATCTATGCCCGATATCGATGTAGATTTCGATGATGAAGGCCGGCAAAACGTTTTAAATTACGTAGCAGAGAAATACGGAGAAGACCATGTAGCACAAATTATTACTTTTGGAAGTATGGCAGCAAAATCGGCTATCAGAGACGTTGCAAGGGTAATAGGGCTGCCTCTTTCTGAAGCTGACCGACTGGCAAAACTGATACCCGACAGGTTGGGCATTAAATTGCAGGAAGCCATAGAGGAAGTTCCTGAACTCGAACAGGCGGCGAAAGGATCTGATGAAAAGATTCAAAAGGTAATTGAATACGCCAGAATCTTAGAAGGCTCGGTAAGGCAAACTGGAACCCACGCCTGCGGTGTAATCATAGGCCCCGATGATTTGAAGAAATACATACCCATGGCTACCCAAAAGGACAGCCAATTACTGGTTACCCAGTTCGAAGGTAAATCAATGGAATCAGTGGGAATGTTGAAAATGGATTTCTTAGGACTGAAGACCTTGAGCATTATTCGAGAAGCATTACACAACATCAAGCTCAATCGCTCTATTACTATTGACATCGACAACATTCCGCTCGATGATCCCTTGACATTTCAACTTTACCAAAAAGGCGATACCATAGGCACATTTCAATTCGAATCGGAAGGAATGCGCATGTACCTGAGGGAACTGAAACCCGAGCATATCGAAGACTTGATTGCCATGAACGCTTTATATCGTCCCGGCCCCATGCAATATATCCCCATGTATATCAATCGAAAAAAAGGACGCGAAAAGGTTACCTATCCTCATGACATGCTTCGCAACATTCTGGAAGACACTCAGGGAATTATGATTTATCAGGAACAGATTATGCAGGTAGCACAAAAAATGGGAGGTTTTACTCTCGGAAGCGCCGATATTCTTCGCAGAGCGATGGGGAAAAAGGACCCGGTTGTAATGGCACAACAAAAGGAAATCTTCATTCAAGGTGCGTTAAATAAAGGAGTTACTGTCGAAACAGCTTCCGAAGTCTTTGAAACTATGCTCAAGTTTGCCCAATATGGCTTCAACCGATCACACTCTACTGCCTATTCTATTCTGGCATATCAAACAGCTTATCTCAAGGCAAATTTTCCTGCAGAATACATGGCTGCAGTCCTAACCCATAACTTGAACGACATTAAAAAAATAACCTATTATATCGATGAATGTCAGAGAATGGGAATAAATGTACTGGGGCCTGATGTGAATGAGAGTCAACTAAACTTTTTTGTAAATAAAAAAAATGAAATAAGGTTTGGGCTTACTGCCATCAAAAATGTTGGCGAAAATGCAGCTAATTCCATCATAAAAGAAAGAGAAAATGGACTTTATACTTCACTCGAGGATTTCATTTTTCGGTTAAATTTGAAAGCCATCAACAAAAGAACACTCGAGTCATTGATTATGGCTGGTGCACTCGATGGCTTCCAAAACATTCACAGAGCTCAATTCTTTCACAAAAGCCGGGAAGATGAACCCGCTTTCATCGAAAAGCTCTTACGACATGCTTCCTTGTTTCAAGCAAGAAAGCAATCGAGCCAGATGAGTTTGTTTGGGGAATTCGAAGAATTTGCTCTTCCTAAAATCGAGCTACCGGCATGCGAACCTTGGGATCAGCTTACAAGGCTTCATTACGAAAAAGAAGTAACCGGTTTTTATATCTCAGGCCATCCCCTGGATTTATTCAAATTGGAAATCGACAATTTATGCACCCATAGTATCAAGGATTTTAAAAATGACCTCGAAGCTCACGCCGGCAAGGAAATCATTTTCGCAGCTATGGTCTCGGAAGCCAAGGAGAGATATGGAAAAAACAATAAAATTTACTGCTCGATAGTTTTGGAGGATTTTGATGAAACATACTCTGTTACCTTGTTTTCAGAACAATATCTCAAATACAAGCACTTATTGACGCCAGGAAGCAATATTCTGATAAGAGCTACAGCAAAGCAACGTTTCAATGGTTCTTCCTACGAATTGGGAATAAACCAAATTGGTTTACTTTCGGATGCGCTCGATAACTGGGTGGAAAAAACTCAAGTTTTCATTCCCTTGCCAATAATGGATGACCATTTAATTCAACAGCTTGACCAATCAATTCGAGAAAACCCCGGTACCTCAACCGTATCTTTCACGGTATTCGATCCAGCAGATCAGCTATCGCTAAATTTCGAAAACGATAACTTGCTTATCAATACATCAGGCTTTGCCAGAGAATTGAAGAAAATCGACGGTATTTTTTTCAAATTTTTCAAAAAAAAATACTGGTCTGATTCACTCTGAGAGAAAGAATTAATTTTGTCATCCATCAACAAAAATTTACAATTATGGCTAAAATTCTTACAGATCAGAATTTTGAAGAAGTGGTTCTGAAATCAGATAAACCTGTAATTGTCGACTTATGGGCCGAATGGTGCGGTCCATGCCGAAACTTGTCCCCCATCATCGAAGATCTGGCCAAGGAATATGCCGGAAAGGTTGTTGTCGGAAAACTCGACGTCGATAATAATCCACAAACCACTATCCGATTAAAAGTCAGAAATATCCCTACAATTCTATTTTTCAAGAACGGAGAAATAGTGGACAAACAAGTTGGAACCGTTCCTAAATCGGTCCTGGTCAATAAGATTGAAAAGCTTTTATGATTGTTGTCCGAAAAATTGCCGTTACGAAGCAAAAGGATGTAATAAGTAAGGTCTACCCACACGAAGAGCGAATATGCCAGTTATCGATCCTTTACGTTTTCAGCCCTTAACCGGGCTGGAATTTTTTGCCCGGGAAGTAGTTGAAGGCTTTATCACTGGCCTTCACAAAAGTCCTTATCACGGCTTTTCGGTTGAATTTGCCGAACATCGTCTATACAATACCGGCGAACCTATCCGAAATATCGATTGGAAACTTTATGCCCGGACTGATAAATTATTCGTGAAGCGATTCGAAGAAGAAACGAATCTTCGCTGTCAACTGGTCATGGATACCTCGGCCTCGATGTATTATCCACCTATACAGTATCCCGATGTTGAACATCCCACTAAACTTCTTTTTTCGATTTATGCTGCCGCAGCTCTGATGTTCTTGTTTAAACAGCAAAGAGATGCAGTGGGCTTGTCGATCTTTAATAATGACATAAGCCAAACCATTCAGGCTCGCTCCAGTGCCATTCATATCCATTATTTATTCACCGAATTAGAGAAATTAATAGAATCGCAGCCTCCATCTCGTCCCCACGAAAGTTCCATTGCCGATTCACTTCATTTGATCGCCGAATCCATTCACAAAAGATCACTGGTGATCATTTTCAGTGATATGTTCGATAAAGCCGGTGAGCCAGAATTATTATTCCATGCTTTGCAACATCTTCGACATAACAAACATGAAGTCATTCTTTTCTATACTATCGACAAACAGCTGGAGTTAAACTTCGACTTCGAGAACCGGCCTTACCGTTTTGTGGATATAGAGAACGGAAAAGAGATCAAACTAAATCCCTACGAACTGAGAGAACGATACATGACTTCGATGCAGAATTTTCTGGATGAATTAAAATTTCGTTGCGGTCAATATCATATTGATTTGGTCGAAGCCGATATTCACGAAGGATTCAACCAGATTCTACTCCCTTACCTAATTAAGCGCTCGAGACTTTATTAGGTTCGATGGACAAAGGATAATGATTGAGGATGAAAGTTGTAAGTTGTTTGAATTTTACTACGAGTTAGGTGGAGTGAATTTCACGGTAGCTGGTATTTATTGCTGTATCACTCAGGCATATGGCTATATTCCCCATAAGTCACCCTTCCCCATCCACCACGTTCATCACCTTTCACATATCAGATTCCAAAATTCTTTTTAACAAACAAATAAATGAAATTTACTGTTTCATCGATACCAAGGGTGGATGAATTTATGCAGAGATGGTATGAATCGGCAACGCCCCAATGTTTATTCGTAAAATAATTGTAATAATCTGCTCTTTTTTTATCCATTTTCTTAATAAAATCTTTGGCTTTATTCACCTGATAATGATAAGTCTCCGCAATGGTTTTTATTCTATCTTCATAATTGGCGCAAATAAATACATTCAAACAACGTTCGCAGTCTTTCAACACATAATCTGCGCAACGGCCAAGGAAGATACATGATTTTTGTGCAGCTAATTCACGAATCACATCACTTTCGATCACAAATAATGATTCATTGGTTAAATAATATTGTGCATAGATTTCATCGGGTATAGGACTGCTCATTCCCAGCAATCCGCCTATCAGACTACGACTTCCTTTTTCATCAAATTGCTCGAAAATCTCGCTTCGTAAACCGCTTTTTCTGGAAGCCATTTGGATAAGTTCCTTATCATAGACGGGCAGTTGTAAGATTTGGGCAAGTTTTTCGCTAATTTTCTTCCCCCCGCTTCCAATCTGACGTCCTATACAGATGTAATATTTTTCATCCATAATTCGAAGATTTGAACTAACAAACTTACATAAAAAAATAATTTATATACGCCGCACAACAAAAATCAAGGCCATGATTGTTCTATAAGTAATCAACGTACTCAAAAGGTACAATTGTTTAATTAAAAACTATTGCCATATGAGAACAGTCAGTGGCCTTGACGTTCATAAAGATAGTATATTTATGTGTATCTGGGATGAGCAAGACAAAAAACAGAAGAAAAATTTGGTATGATCACCCGTGAAATAAAACGGATGGGTTCAGTCATGAAATCACATTTTGTGAGTGAAGTGTGCATGGAAAGTACAGGTATTTACTGGATACCTGTATGGCGTTTGCTTGAAAACAATTTTCAATTACGTTTGGTCAATGCCCAGTTCCTCAAACAATTGCCCGGACGAAAGAGCGATGTAAAGGATGCTGAATGGATAGCAACGGTTTTACTCAAAGAGTGGGCTCGCGACAACTTTGTTTTTGATGGCAATATTCAAAGCCTTCGTCAGTACGGAAGACGCATCAACGAGATAAACAAAGATTTAGTTCGTTGTCAGCAACACATCGATATGATTTTACAACGTTGCAACATTCGCTTGAGCAATTATGTATCCAACATGGACAGTAAAAGTTATCGCAAAGTGGTGGATGCACTTATCAAAGCTGAGACATCATCCTATGAGTTGGTTAAACTCGTTCATGGGCGCACCATCCATCGTTACTCAAAATCCATAATACAGGATGCTCTCGAGGGCGATGTTAAACAAAGCGACAGGGATTTGCTCCTGCAATACACACAAATGTTCGATTTGTATCAACTTCAAAAGCAGCAATGCATGGATTCAATGATTCAGAAGTGCAACGAACTTTATCCCAAAGCGTTTTTCCATATTATTGGGAATTTGCGGCATCGACAAACTTTCAGCAGCTATCATCATATCAGAAATAGGCGACAACATGAAACTGTTTGCCACAGCAGCAGCCCTTGTGTCATGGGCAGGACTGCGTCCACGCAACGATGAAAGCGCAGGTAAAATTCAAAGCCGCAAAATCACTCATGGAAACAAATACCTTCGTAAAACTCTTATAGAATGTGCTTGGGGAGCCTCCAGAAAGAGAGACTCTGTCTTTTACTGCCGTTTTGGCACCTGAAAGAAATGAAGAAACATCATAATGCCTTTATTGTAGCTATAGCAAGACTATTGCTCACAATCATCTGGACATTGCTTTCAAAAGAAGAAAAATTTGATAATAAATATCATTTAAAGAAAAACATTCCTTCTATTACCTCAATAAAGGTAGAATAAGGAATGTGTCGGATGGTTTGTAAAGTCTTTAAATTTGTGGTGGATCAATATCCCGTCTTCGCAAACTGACTATAGCAAACTCTCCGAATTGAACCCCGTGAAGAAACTTTGAGTTCGAAGAGGAAATTAATATTTTTAATGCGAAAGTCTTATCTCTTCCGCTATGTTGTACTTTGTTCTAAATATTCATAATATATTTATAATTGCTCATTATAAGCCATTTTTGAAAAAAGAATTATGAGATTTATAGAAGAAATTTAAGAATTAATCTTTGATCTGGCATATTGAGTAACAAGCATATAAGCTGCTACCAAACTCGAAAGCAGGTCAGCGGCAGGCATGCTGTACCAAACTCCTTTCAATCCAAAATGAGGCGGAAGTATTAATAGGAATGGTAAAAGAAAAAGCACCTGTCTGGTCAATGACATAAAAATGGCTTTGCCCGGCATGCCAATGCTCTGAAAAAAATTAGAAGTAACCATTTGGAAACCTGCAAGGGGGAAAAATATAAAGACAATTCTTAAACCTTCTACAACAATTTGTATCATTTGTTCATCTTTTGTAAAAATGGTTGCTACGGCATGAGGGAAGAGTTCACTCACAATAAAACCGACAGTCATGATAGCTGTAGCCAGCATAATGGTCAGCTTCAGTACCTTATTCACCCGGTCTATTTGTTTGGCACCAAAGTTATAGCCGGCTATGGGTTGCATTCCCTGGTTTAATCCCACGGCAATCATTACGAAAAGAGAAGCTCCTCTGTTGATAATTCCATAAGCTCCAACTGCCAGGTCGCTTCCATATTTGATCAGGCTTTGATTGACCACGATGACAATGATACTTGCGGCGGCATTCATAAGAAAGGGAGCCATGCCAATGCTTAGAGAATCTACAACGATTTTGCGTTCCAATCTGAAACTGTTTTTTTGCAGATGGATAAAATTTTCTTTATTGCTAAAAAATCGAATTTGCCATATCATCAAAAGAGTTTGCGAGACAACGGTGGAAATGGCAGCTCCTTTGATTCCCCATTTAAGACCAAAAATAAATAAAGGCGTCAGAATGATGTTGATTATCACCGTAGAAATAGTTGCCATCATCGATTTCGTAGGATTTCCAGTAGCCCTTAGCATGGCGTTCAATCCAAAATAAAGATGAGTAACTACATTACCGATGGTAATAACCAGCATATAATCATGTGCATAAGAGATAGTGGCTTTGCTGGCTCCAAAAAAATAGAGTATGGGATCGAGAAATAAGAGAACGATGAAGGTGTAAACCAAACCTAATAGGATATTCAGAACGAAAACATTCCCCAGGATTTTATTGGCCGACGCATAATCTCTTTGTCCAAGGCGCAATGACATCAAGGTAGAAGCACCAACACCTACAAGTGATCCAAATGCAGCGGCCAAATTCATCAATGGAAAACTGATGGCTAAACCCGAAAGAGCCAAAGCACCAACCCCATGTCCTATAAAAATGCTGGCCGTGATGTTGTAAAGCGAAGAAGCCGTCATGGCTATCACCGATGGAATGGAATACTGCAGAAGCAAAGGCCATATCCTCTTCGTGCCTAATTCCAGTGGAGAACCTTTTTGATCCATTAGTTTAATATCAAAAATGCCCTAAAATGACCAAATACATTTATCTGACCTCTTCCCTTATCGTCTCTTTGAAGGAAATCAGAAATTCGGCAAAATTACCACTCTTTTAAGATTAACCTTCCAATGTACTACACTTCCCCCCCTCCGCCGCACTACGAAGGATATAATTCTCTGTAAAGTCGTCAGACCTGCAAAGCATCTATGTCTTCCACTCTCTCTATCTCTACGTCTCCTTGCCTCTTCGCAATACGAAACGTTTTTTTATCTGTTGTTTCCCAAACCCTATTCCATATTTCTTTATAATCCATTCTCTATTCTTCCTTCTCCACCCTTCAAAACCCTTACCTTTTTAAGGTTTTATATTCGGATTCTTCACCGATTTACTCAAGTCGGAAGGCATGAGAATAATTTGCACTACATTTTCGCCCGAATAGCACTGCTGAGCAACTTTCTTCACCATTTCCGGAGTTAAGATCTTCAACATTTCAGGGAATTTCAGGATATTTTCATACGATTCTCCATCAAAATCACTTGTAGTAAGTTTATTCATCCAGAAATTATTTTCCTTGATATTTTCTGCCCATGTCTTTAGCTGATTTTCCTTAAAATTACGCATTTGTTCCTCCGTTGGACCCTGAGTACGCAATTTCTCGATTTCCTGATAGACGATGTGGGTCATGCGTTCGGCGTTCTCGGGATCACAGTCGAATTGAATACTGAGCTGGTATTGTGGCTGGGGATATTTCGACAATCGAGTTCTAACACTTGTGCCATAGGTAGCTCCTTCTTCTTCGCGTATAGTCTCTACAAATCTAAAACTCAATATATCATTTATAGCTCTCATGGCCAGGCGTTTCATGGAATCATAATCGAACTTTCCGGTAAGCGAAATAAATACCGTAGCCTTAGGGTCTTCCATATCACGCACCACTGTTTTTTTGATTGTGCCTTTGGGAGGTTGAATTTTCAGGTCCCTCCACTGCTCGTTTTTCTTCACGGAAGGTAAAGAAGCCAGGTATTTCTCAATCAGAGGTTTCAATTCATCGGGCCGAAAGCTCCCTACGAAGTAATAGGTAAATCCATCGGCATCGGCAAAACGCTGGTCGAAGATTTGTTTCATCAGGCTGAGGTTGGTTTCCGATAGTCGTTCGACGGTAAGGGGTTTACGATAAGGACTATATGAAGCCATAGTTACCTGTATAGTATCTCTGAAGGTATTTTCGGGATCGAGAGCACTGTTTTCGAGAAATGCTTTCAAACGATTCATGTGTGAACCATAAATATTCTCATCAGCACGTGCTTTCCCAAAATAAAGATGCAACAACTGGAATAAGGTTTCAAGGTCGCTTTTCGAAGAACGACCGTTAAATCCTTCCTTCAAATCATCGATATAAGGTGATAGGTCAACTAATTTCCCACTTAGCGCTTTCTGGAGTTCGGTAGCGTCAAAATCGCCGAGACCACTTTCACCAATGATAGCAGCAGCAAACTGAGCCGAAAGATATTCTTCGATAGGATAAAGAGATGAGCCTCCCAAACTGATTGCGGCAAATAAAATTTCGTCTTCCTTAAAATCGGTAGGTTTTATAACGACTTTAGCTCCATTGGACAATTTCCATGTTATCACACCTGTAGCCTTATCTTCGGAAGATTCAATCACTTTACCAGGTTTAGGCAATTCCGAAATAAGAGGCTTATCGGAAACTTTATCTACATAAGGAGTTATTTCTTCTTTCTCGATCCTTGCCAGTAAATCGAGAACTTCCTGTTCGGTAGGATAAATGAGGCCCTCTTTCTGAGGTCCCTGAACCACAATGACCCGATTGCTGTCCGTGATCCATTTCGAAGGTAAAGCATTAACCTCTTCGAGGGTAATACTTGGCAATAAGTTTTTGGCAAAAATATATTCGAATTCAGGGCCAGGTACGGGTTCATTTTCAAGGAAATGATTCATATATTGCCAAACCAGTTGTTCAGATTTGCGTTTATTGCGCTCGTTGAAGGCATTTTCGCGTTGTTTGAGAATTTCATTCTTTGCTCTTTCCAGTTCTCCTTCGGTAAAGCCATAACGTAAAACACGTTCATTTTCGGTAAGCAAGGCCTCTATTGCTCTCATGGCTTCTCCCGTTTTGCTGATGGCAATGGCCAAATAGGCATCTTTCGAACGAACCAAATTGGTATAAACATCATAAGCATAGATAAAGGGTGGATCGGCCTGTCGCTGCAATTCGCTCAGCCGGGCATTCATCATTTGATTGAATAACTGTGTAACCAATTGCTGGTGTAAATACTCTTGATTGCGTTCCTCAATAGGCTCATGTTTATAAACCACTTCAACCATGGTGAATTGTGCTTCCTTATCGGTTTCGATGGCTACCAAGGTTTCCTCATGATCGGGAACCTTTTCCACCACTCTTTCTCTGGCATTTTCTGGTTTAGGTAGAGTGCCAAACAGATTTAAAATTTTCTGCTCAACGATTTGAGGATCGAAATCTCCCACCGCAATTACGGCCTGAAGATCGGGACGATACCAGTCGTGATAAAATCTCCTGACGGTTTCATAAGGGAAAATGTCAATGATTTGGATATCACCAATCACGTCGTGAACCGCATATTTCGAGTTGTAGAAGAGTTTTTTCATGGCTTGCTTATTCATGCGTTCCATGGCATTGCGGCCCGTACGCCATTCCTCATGAATTACTCCTCGTTCGGCATCAATCTCTGCATCCTCGAAGCTAACCTGCGAAGCCCAATCGTATAAAATCAGCAAGGCTGTATCCATCTGAGCAGGGTCGTTGAGGGGAACATTCTGAAGCATATAGGCAGTAACATCGTGGCTTGTAAAGGCATTGATCTCGGGCCCGAATTTCATGCCTATGGATTGTAAATAATTTATAATCTGATGCTTCTGAAAATGTTTGCTGCCATTGAAGGCCATGTGCTCGCAAAAATGAGCCAATCCGTTCTGATCGACATCTTCGAGAATGGCTCCAGCATTCACAATCAGATAAAATTCGGCTCTCTTTTCGGGCTGGCCATTCTTTTGAATATAATAAGTCAGCCTATTGGGAAGTTGCCCGATTTTTACCGAAGGATCGGTAGGCACTGATGCCTTGGGTTGATACTGAAACTGGGCATTAAGCCAAAAGCCCATCAATAAGAAGCCTGTGAGAAATAAAGTGCGTTTCATAAATTTTTATATTTAACTAATTGGTATGTCATCTATTAAAATATCTCCTTATTAGCATTGCATTTTGAGGACAAATATATAAACAATTAAACTATACACTACCAAAATAACCTATTCCTTTCCTTTCTTGATAACGAAAGACTTTAAATCAGCAATAAAACAATGGAATGAAGCACATCGCAGTGCTTTTTTTATTGCTCTCTCTATAAAATGATTTAACAACCTGAGATATTAATTGAAATCTAAATTGCAAGTCTAATCCATTGTTGTTAATCCATTCTATGAAAAAATATTCTTAAAAATTTAAAGAATGAAGTTTGAGCGGCATCCGTATGAAATATAATTCAGTATAATGATGCTAAATGGTAATCCATATAAGTATTCAAGAAGAAGCATATCTTTTCCGGATTTAGGGGTTTGAACAATCATTAAACCTGATTTACAGTTATTCGAATTTCATCTTAAAAAATTTTTCCCTAATCGCCAGCTTATCTATCTGCTGTGTATTATTCTCTGAATAGGCAGAATTTTCGTTTGCTCCTTGTAATGAGTTCTCCTCCAAGAAAAAATATTTTAACTGCGGTTTTGAAATTTTACTTATTAAAGTATTATATTTGATGTTGATGGAGATGAATGTATTCCACCAATGTATTTAGCTTAAATTCAATTATTTATATGAAGAAAATGTAATTGGTTTAATTTTTTGTTTGCTTTGGGGAGCGGTGTCTCCCTTAGTAGGGCAAATCGTTTGGGTTCCTTTCGATGAGTCGAACAAAAAAAAGTTTGCACCTTCCCAATCATCTCATTCCCGGCATTTATCTTATTAGGGTCTGCGATGAAAAATCTTCCAAAACATTATCCAACTTGCTTATTGTCAATAAAAACTAAAACCGTTTCCTATGAAAACCCAATTAAGCTCGAAAACATTAACCCAGCTTGAGAGCCTTAGAGATGCAATTTCCTTGTATACAGCAAGTTGAATTTTTAACTTTCAACTTTCGGGGAACACAAATTCTTTCTTNNTGTAAATTCAAGTAATTAATGCAACTTTTTCAGGGGAAATAAGAGATAAAGAGAAATTATTTTTCAAGACTAAGGGGAAAAATAGCTTTTCTACACGATCTGGTACATCCATTATAAAAATCTCCTGTCTGCCGCTCAGGCAATGCTCGATGCAGTCGGCACGTATTATTTTCTCCTTATCCGACTGAATCTCATCGAGTTTATTTAAAATATGATTAGTGCGATGACGGGTCTTTTTGTTAATGTGGTAATTTTTGCAAAGTTTGTAGTAGTGATAAAACTTGCCGGTATTTTTATCTTTCTTATCTGCTGTTTTGATNNAAAATTTAAATATTTAATAATCAGTAACATAACATTTAAAATCATAGCAAAAACTCTATTTTTCCCTGTTTTTTCAGGGTAAAATGCTCAAGTTGGGTTAAAATGAATTATTTGAAAATTCAACGAATGGAATTTCAATTGTTCGGTGAGTAAATAATTATGTTCTATTCATTCATTCGATACAGTGGATTGTTGTATCTCAAAATAAGATTTTGCAATGAAAGTATGAGGGAAATTTCCTATGGAAGATCTTGAAACCGAAATTCCATAAGCATTTTAGAAAACTTAATTGCTTTCAGAGCTAAAAAACATGATAGAAATTCATAAAGCTTTAGCTTTTAAAGGTTTTTTTGGCCTCAGCC
>MTKZ01013604.1_pt1 | contig 25153 bp, 20 predicted proteins | sample 1042781 | NCBI WGS metagenome assembly MTKZ01 (sample SAMN06212207, study PRJNA360539) | anaerobic digester metagenome | biome: Wastewater treatment plant; material: sludge; isolation source: anaerobic digester fed with sludge from wastewater treatment plant | place: Denmark: WWTP Viborg ... | reverse complement strand
AATCTTGGCAGGACTTACTATGGCTCTCCTACTACTTCAGACAAAGCATTAATGCCTTTTCCCACATTAAAAATAGGCCCCGGAGATTCTGCCCGCAGCCACACAGCAGATGAGTATATTTACATTGATGAGATAAAAAACGGAATCGAACTTTATATACAGCTATTAAACAATGTAGTATGAAGCTCTGGCAAAAAGATAAAGCATCATTGAAGCAGGTAGAAATATTTACTGTCGGTAAAGACCGTGAAATGGATATGTATTTAGCTGCTTTTGATGTAATGGGATCACTGGCACATATAGAAATGCTGGAATCGGTTGAGTTGCTCACTAAAGACGAATTAGCACAATTACAAAAAGAATTAAAAAATATTTACTGGCAGATACAAAAAGGCGAATTCAATTTGCAGGATGATGTAGAGGATATTCATTCACAAGTTGAGTTGCTTCTTACACAAAAACTCGGAGATACAGGAAAAAAAATACATGCAGCCCGCAGCAGAAACGACCAGGTGCTGGTGGATGTAAAATTATTTCTCCGCAATGAATTGGAAGAACTCGTCAAGACCATTCAGCTATTCTTTGAATTGCTGCAATCACCAAGCGAAAAATATAAAGACCATTTGTTGCCCGGCTATACCCATCTTCAATTAGCCATGCCTTCTTCCTTTGGCTTATGGTTTGGTGCTTATGCTGAAAGCCTGGTAGATGATGTTGTCACTATCAAAGCTGCCTATGATGTAGTAAATAAAAATCCATTAGGCTCAGCAGCCGGTTATGGTTCTTCATTCCCTATCAACCGAAAAATGACAACTAAATTGCTGGGGTTTGATGATTTGAACTATAATGTAGTGTATGCACAGATGGGGAGAGGAAAGGCAGAAAGGATTGTGGCCCAGTCGCTGGCTAATGTAGCAGACACACTAGCCAAACTAAGTATGGATGCCTGCTTGTATCTGAACCAGAATTTTGGATTTATCAGTTTTCCTGCTGAGCTAACCACCGGCAGTAGTATTATGCCACATAAGAAGAATCCGGATGTCTTTGAATTGATACGTTCGCATTGTAATCGCATCAAATCATTGCCTAACGAGATTATGATGATGACCACTAATCTTCCATCTGGTTATCACCGTGACTTACAGTTATTGAAAGAACATTTGTTTCCATCATTTAAAATACTAAGAGATTGTATTGAAATGGCCGGGCTTATGTTGTCGAATATTGAAATTAAAACGGACATACTCGACGACGAAAAATATAAATACATATTTAGTGTAGAAGAAGTGAATAAGCTGGTCAATGCAGGGGTGCCTTTCCGTGATGCCTATAAAAGTGTGGGGATGGATATCGAAACAGGTAATTTTACTTATAGTACCACTATCAACCACAGCCACGAAGGAAGCATTGGTAGTCTTTGTACTGAAGAAATAAAAAAACAGATGCAAAAAGTGTTGGCATCCTTTCCATTCACCGCTGTTCAATCAGCTATAGAAAGACTTGTAAAATAATTACAACCCGTATTTATCAACGAGGTAAATTAATGCCGCCATATTCACAGCTCCCAATTCCAACTCTCTTTTATTGACTGCTTCAAAAACATCACTCCTTGCATGGTGAATGTCAAAATAACGTTGTGTATCAGGATTCAGGCTTGCAGTGGGTGTTTTTAATGTTCTGTTCAATGGACCGATATCTGCTCCGCCACCACCTTTTACAAATTCTGTACAACCATAGGGAGCTACTAATTCCTTCCAGGACAAAAATTGCTGAAATTGTTCGTCACTCCCCGAGAAACCTAATGCCCTTGGAGTAAATCCACCAGCATCGCTTTCTACTGCAAGAATATGTTTTTTGCCTTCTTTTTGGGCTTCCTCAGCATATTTGTTTCCGCCCCGCAATCCATTCTCTTCATTAGCAAATAAAACAAAGCGAATCGATCTCTTTGGTTTATACCCAATGGCTTTAAATGCACGGAGTATTTCGATCGTCTGCACACAACCAGCCCCATCATCATGAGCTCCTTCGCAATTATCCCAACTATCTAAATGCCCTCCAACAGTAATAATTTCATCAGGAAATTCTGAACCCCGNNTGTAAGCCGAGTCATATCTGGTTGCTCCCGTATGGGGGTTATTATCTGCCGCATGACTCATGCTTCTTACAATTACGGCCTTTGCTCCATACTTTGCAGCACGGCTGGGACCTTGTCCCCGGTATTGTCCGGCATCACGATAAGAAAGAAAAGTGTTTATATAAGTATCGTTGAATTTATAATTATAAAAAACGATTTTGCCTTTTACCAGATCTTTCTTTTGCTCCAGCTCATCGAAAGAATTCACCTGTAATACACTTTCTGAAATTCCGTTCTTTCCCGTTCCGATTGAATTACCAAGGGCAATAACATCCAGGTCCTTATTAATAAAAGTTGGATAAGGCCCTTTTTTTACTTCACTCCTTAAAGGGATATACCCGGCTTTTGCCACATCTTTTCCACCCCTTACCCAATGGGGCACCATACACTCCTGCATCCATGCTTTATCTGCACCGCTTTCCTGCATTAGTTTCAATCCCCATTGTTCTGACTTTACCATCCCGGGTGATCCAGCCAGTCTTGCCCCTATTTTTTTTGTCAAATGCCGCAGATTTTCATACGCCTTGCCGTTAGTCAGTATTTCGTCTGAAATTTTTTTAATAAAAGCCGAATCTTCCTTTTGGGCAAAAACGGTGATAGCGCCGGCACACAGCAACAAAGCTAATAGCAGTTTTCTCATACTTTCATTTTGCTAAAGATAAAAGAAACCTGAAAAAGGAAACAAAGATTTAAGCTGAACGGCCAACTAAAGCCGGGTTAAAACTGTTACCTTAGTTCTCCATTTTGAATTTCTTACATATGAAAATTGGAATTGTTTGCTACCCCACTTTTGGCGGCTCCGGTGTACTGGCCACAGAACTCGGAAAAGCCCTTGCACAAAAAGGTCATATGGTGCATTTCATCACTTACCAACAGCCGGTAAGACTGAATGGGTTTATTCCCAATATATTTTACCATGAAGTGCAGGTACCAACATATCCTTTGTTCGATTTTCCTCCCTATGAGACGGCACTGGCCAGTACGATGGTAGATGTTATCAAAAACAATGATCTCGATTTGCTACATGTTCATTATGCTATTCCTCATGCTTCGGCGGCCTATATGGCCAAGCAGATTTTAAAGAAAGAAGGCAAAGATATTCCTGTTATTACTACCCTGCACGGAACTGACATTACTCTTGTTGGCAGAGACAAAACCTATGCGCCGGTGGTAACTTTTTCAATTAATGAAAGTGATGCAATTACAGCCGTGTCTGAGAATCTGCGGGAGGAAACTTTTAAGCATTTTAATATCACTAAAGAAATACAGGTTATCGTCAACTTTGTGGACGTAAGCCGTTTTAGCAAAAAGCCTATTGATGCATTTAAGAAAGTTATTGCGCCAAACGGGGAGAGAATTTTTCTACATGCATCCAACTTCAGAAAGATTAAAAGAGTACAGGATGTTGTAAAAATATTTGCTACAGTAAATAAAGAAATTCCCTCAAAACTGCTATTTATTGGTGATGGCCCTGAACGGAGTACAGCAGAAGATCTCAGCCGTGAGTTAGGCGTATTCGATGAGATACGATTTGTTGGAAAACAGGACCAGATGGAAGAAATTCTTGCTATCGGGGATTTGTTTCTTCTTACTTCAGAATATGAAAGCTTTGGACTGGCAGCATTGGAAGCCATGGCAGCGGGGGTACCCGTTGTTTCTACAAACGCCGGTGGGTTGGGAGAAATTAATATACCTGGGGAAACAGGTTATCTGAGTGAAGTAGGTGATGTAGATTCTATGAGCCGGCAGGCTTTGTCAATCTTAAAAGATGACACAACACTCAAACAATTCAAAGAGAGGGCTGCAACCCATGCAAAAAAGTTCGACATCACTAATATCGTTCCGGTTTATGAAAAGTTGTATGAACGATTTCTTTAAATAAAAATCTCCATGGATAACAAAGGAATTTTTATAATAAGCTTTTGAAGATTAACGGCGCAACCATGGCTTAGGGTCAACATTTCTTGTTTCTATCATCAGGATGAAATCAATTTGTCCGCCACTTCCATCATCATCTTTTCCCGTACGGCCAATCTGCTGACCCGTTTGCACTATTGTATTCCTTGAAACAGACACTCCTGTCAGATTACTATACGTTGTAAAATACTTGCCATGCCTGATTGTTACCGCCATACCATCACCAAGGTTATAAACTCCCACTACTTCTCCGTCAAATACTGCTTTCACTGGTGCCCCGGCAGAGGGGGTTGAAATGGTAATACCCGGATTATCAAAAGTTAATAAAGTATTGTCGATTTTATTATTGCCAAAAGTCATAGTGACCACCCCGTTATCTACCGGCCACGGAAGCTTCGCCCGGTTTAATTCGAATTTGTTATTCAATGCAACGTCTTTGGCATTCAAATCCAGATAGCTTTCTGGTTTTTTTGCCGGCTCATTTCTTTTTGTTGCAGTTGTTGTGGTGGTAGTTATAACCGGATTGGTAATAGCAGGATTGGTACCGGGTTTAGTTGTCGGGTTTTCTGCAGGTTTATTTTTTTTCGCTAAATCATCGGCTTTTTTCTTTTCATCTGCTTCTGCTTTGGCTTTGGCCTTTGCAGCATCTTCTGCCGCTTTTATTTCCCGCCGTACAATAGCTACTATGGCATTCTGCAAATCCCTGTCTTTTTTCTTTTTATCTGCTATCTGCCTGGAAAGATCTTTTTCTTTAGATTTTAACTGGGCCACTACTACATCTTTCTCCTTTTTTTGTACTGCCAGCTCCTGGACTTGTTTTGTCTGGTTATCCAGCGCTACATTTTTTTGTTCTTTTCTTCCCAACTGCTGTTCTTTCCGATGTGCTATTAATTGCCGGGTTTCCAGAATAACTCCCACTTGTTTTTCACGGTAAGCCCGATAACTTTTCAGGTAAGAAATTCTCCTGATGGCATCATTAAAACTGTTAGCGGAGAAAATAAAATTCAGGTAATCATAATTGCTCCTGTTTTTATAGGCATATATCACCGTTTTAGCATACTGTGTTTTCAATGTATCCAATTGCTTCTGCAGCCTGTATATTTCCAGGTTGCTGAGGTATATATCATCATCAATATTTCTCAACTCCTTATTTATACTATTGATGTATTGTTCCTGTAAGTTAATCTTCCGGTTCAGAATACTAAGCTGACCTAATGTCTGTTTTGTCTGCCCCTTTACCTTATTATATTGCCCCTGAATCTCACTCAATTCTTTCTGAATCTCTTTCCGCTCTTTTTCCAGCTGTGCTTTATCCTGTACAGGTTGTGCGGCAATGATTCCTGCAAGGCCGGAAAAAAGCAAGAAACTGAAAATGATTTTTTTTCTCATAGTAAATGGGATGTGAGGTTAAAAAAAAGGGAGCGGAATTGTTTAAAGATAACGGCAATATGCAAAATAAATTTTATTGACCTAATTCCGGCTATAATTTTTAGGCACACTAAATGGAAAACTTAACTTTTCATTAAACTCAAACTGTTTAAAATCCATTTTTAAGCCCAGTTTCTTTTTATCTACAACGTTAATGCTGCGATTTGTCGAAAAACTAATTGCATTGTCATTTTTATAATCGGCATAAGTGAGATAACAGGTTCTCTTATTGGCCGAATCTTTATCTTCCAGCCTGCTGCTTATTACCTTTTTATCGACTTCCCCGATTGTAAGTATATTCTTAAAAAATGTTCCGTATGATTGGAGTATAATATCGTTACCCATTCTATTGTAAGAAATAATGTTAGAATCCAAAAAAACCGGGTTGCCCAGCAAAAGATTTTGTAAAGTTGGCAGGTCCAGCGGCAAAGCCGTTATTTCCTGCAAAAATGAAATACTCCTGGCAGTATAAATTTTATCCTGTTTATAAAGAATTTTGACCGAGTCTTTTGTTATAAATGCTCTTACACCCTCAATGCCTAAGGGACCTGTAAGTAAAACCCATATCACACTATCATTATACATCCTGAGATGGGCATTGGCATTGACTGTTTTTCCGTCAGAATCCTCATAGTCAATGTCAGCCTTCCCGGCAAACGTTATAAATCTGATATGATTATTTTGTACTCCTTCAAAAGCCCCCTTGATAAATGCTATAGTGTCTTCTTTTGAATGGTCAGGCAACGGTTCAGGAATTATTATTGCAGTATCTTTTGTCACCACTACTGTCTGTATTTTTTTAGCAGAACGACATGAATACAACAAACTAACGATTCCGATAAATAGTAATAGTGACGACTTACTCATGATAAATTTTTACTGTTGGCCGGTGTGTCCAAATCCTCCGGCATTTCTTGAAGTAACTTCAAGCTCCTCAACTTGTTTCCATTTTGCTTTCTCCACTCTTTGAATAATCATCTGGGCGATACGGTCTCCGGGTTGTATGATTTGTTCTTGCTGAGAAAGGTTGATTAATATGATCTTAATTTCCCCCCGATAGTCAGCATCAATTGTACCGGGAGTATTAAGACAGGTAATTCCCTGCTTTAAAGCCAGCCCACTTCTGGGACGAATTTGTGCCTCATACCCTTCTGGTAATTCGATGAACAATCCGGAAGGTATCAAAACTCGTTCGAAAGGCTGAATAGTTTGTGCCGCAGGTATGCTTGCTCTTATATCCATACCGGAAGAACCTTCTGTTGCATACTCCGGAAGAGGATTAGCAGAGTGGTTTATAATTTTAATTTCAATAAGCGACATTCTTACAAAGATAGTTATCAGTTGAATGAGTATAGTCTATAAGCTTTATCATTAAAGCTGTCATTTTTTTTGTAGTAAAATGGAGGCGTAGGCCATTACGCCTTCTTCCCGGCCCACAAAGCCCAGTTGTTCTGTGGTGGTTGCTTTTATGGATACATCCCTTTCTGTAATTCCGAGCAAACCAGCAATAACATTCTGCATTTGTCCAACGAAGGGTTTTATTTTTGGCGCCTGTAGACAAAGAGTACTATCAACATTAACTACCGTATAGCCTTCATTTGCTATCAGTTCAGCTGTTTTTTGTAATAAAATCTTACTGTCAATTCCTTTATAAGCCAGATCAGTGTCAGGAAAATGGACTCCAATATCTCCAAGACATAGAGCTCCAAGCATAGCATCGCAGATAGCATGGAGTAATACATCTGCATCACTGTGGCCCAAGGCACCTTTATAATGAGGAATTTTTACACCTCCCAGCCACAAATCTCTTCCTTCAACTAATTGGTGAAAATCAACACCTGATCCAATACGATATGACATAGGAAAATTTTATTTTACAAATATCATCAAATCCGTTGTTACTGGCTACTAAGCTTTATCAGGGGTATTGTGTACTTTTTCAATCTGGCAAAAAAAAACATCCCGTCTCAATTGATTGAGACGGGATGCCGATATAAAAATTTTGAAAGCTTATTTAGTTTTGTTTCCGCTGCTAAAATCAAACAATACTGAAAAACGCAGTGTGTTTGATAATGGGTTGCGGCTTACACCACTTCCTGAAGGAAGGAGGTAGGCAAAATTGAATCCGAAAACATTGTATTTAATACCTAAACCTGCTGTGAAATAACGACGGTTACCTTTTTGTTTGTTCTCATAGAAATAACCTGCACGGAGAGAGAACTGGTTGTTATAAGTGTACTCAGCACCCAAAGCGGCCTGAAATTCTTTAATTTCTTCGCTGAATCCATCAGGAGCATCGCCAAAAGAACTGAACCAGCTTCCGATTACACTTTTCTTTCTGTATTCAGCAAGACCAGCTGCATCACCTTCCAAAGGAGGAGTTGGAACTAATAATTTATTTAACTCAACACCAAATGAAATGTTATTGGTAGTGTTGATTCTGTTATTGTAGTTAAAACCAATACCCAGGTTTGCAGGGATAAAATCTTTTGCATCTGCATTATCTGTGTACGCTATTTTAGAACCAAGATTAGACAGAACTACACCCCATGAAAAACCATCACCATCAGCCTTAAGGCCAGTGTGATAGTATCCGATGTCAGCAGCTACTGCATTACCAGTTTTATAAGTTGTGCTTCCGACTGTAGTACCACCAGCAAGGTTAGAGCTGATAAACTTCAATGTAACACCGATACCATTTTTAGCATTTAATCTGCGGGAATATCCTACATCAATACCAAATCATCTTGGGCGGAAACTACCAAAATCATTTCCGAGATTATCAGTGAAGGTGATGTTACCAAGGCTGAAGTAGCGAACTGCTGCATGCAGTGCCTGGTTTTCATCAAATTTATAAACTCCGGTCAAAGAAGCAAGATAAACATCGTTTACGAGGTCTTTTAACCATGGAGTGTAAGTAGCAACAATACCGCTACGTTCGTTGAATGCTACCTTACCCACATTCCATAATCCCGCAGAATGATCAGGGCTGGTGGCAACACCCATATCTCCCATACCGCCTGCACGGGCATCAGGTGAAATACGAAGAAAAGGAACAGCAGTTGTAACAACATTAATTGGGTCAACCTGGGCTTTTACAGTGGATGATAAACCACAAAAGAGCAGGAATCCGGCAGTTAGTTTTAAAGCAGTTGGTCTCATTAGTAAGTTTTTAATAATGGTGTAAATATAGAGCTTTTGATTAAATACAAAACTAAAATAGAGAATTTTATCTAAAACAAAAAAATCTACCCATTTCAGGGTTTATCAATGGCAGCTGACCTGATCAAACAATCCTTAGAAAGGCCATTTTGTCAACTTCGACCACTTGAACGTTAACCTCTATTTTTTATTGTATTTCTCAAAAATTATGGTTGCAAACATAAGGGTTATTAGTTTTTCTTTTGCTGACAACCACTATAATTTAAAGGATAAAAAGGTTTATGGATTATATCTAATAAAATATTAAGTACTGCTTATAATAATTTTTAAACCACAACTGATTGTTTATCAATATTTTAATTCATTTAAAATCGTCATTAACCCCATATATTCTCTATTATTATCAGTAAATAAGAATCTGTAAGGTGGGCACAGGTGGACTCAAAATACAGTATGTTTCGGGGAAATAATTAAGCAATCTGTACTGGATTTACGCCTTTCATTACAAAGTAAATGTAATGCCCCCCTTTAAAAAAAGGGGTGTACCGGGAGTGTAGTGGATTTCAGAAACAGAATTCACTTCCCACTTCAATTTAGATTGCGTATCAAACTGTGCCTCTTTCCATTCACGGTTCAGCACATTTTCTATGGAGATATGAAATTCAAATTTTTTAATCCGGAATGCGGCTACAAAATCCAATAATAAATATCCTTCTGCACTAATTGAGTAATCTTCATTGCCCGGTCTTTTACCAATAAAGCGATAACGTAATGAACCGCTAAACCCATTAGGTGCTCTTGCAGTAATGCCACCAATGCTGGTAAATGATGGCGCCAGAGGAACAAAATTTTCGCCTTTTGCTTCGCCAATAGCTCTTGCTTTCGTTACATTAATGTCAATGTCGCCGTATAACCATTTATTAAATTGATAACGGGCCGATACATCTACACCCATTCTTCTTGTTTTACCACTTGGTTCCACTACGCCAGCATCACCCACATACACAAACTCCTGTTGAGAATATAAATGCCACAGCGCCGTTTTCAAGATCAGTTTTTTATTCGGCTTGATGATTAAGCCGAGGTCGGTTCCAAATACTCTTGGCAAAATCTCGTCTGCTTCCTTCATCAATATTACCCTTGTATCATTGGAGTGAAAACCAAAGCCATTGTTCAGATACAATTTCACTTTTTGATTGGGTGCATAGCTGATGTTTAATTTAGGACTTACGATTCCTCTTTTTTTCTTGCTGAATGCAGTGGCACCGGCTAATTTGTCTTTGTATTGAAATTTAAAATTGTCGTGGCGGAGAGAAGCATTCAGATTCCATTTATTACTCAATTCAACATCCTGGTTTACATAGAGGTAACCATTAAATTCTTTTATATCACCTTTCTGAATACTTTCTTTAAAAATTCTGTTGGGTGCTTTTGCCAATTCAATATCACTTACATCATCCATTCTGAAACCGGCACCAAACTCTGTTGTTGTCTTTTTATTTCCCAATAAATATGACTTTGACTCTGTAGTGCTAAATCCAAAAATATTTCTAGCCTCCCTTTGGTTAATCATATCACCATTAACCGGATCATCCAGGAAAAAAGTAAAATTGGAATAGAGATTAAATTTATACCGGCTAAAATAAACATGGTCCGTTGCTTTCCAGCCACTCTTTCTTTGATGATTGTATTTTACTGTAACATTGATGCGACTTGTGTTGCCACCTTCCTGGTTATCAATAGCTCCAAAACGACCAATGATTCCAGCTTTTACTGCCCTGTCAGGCACTTGTCCTGATGCATCCCATTTACTGTCGAAAGTAGAAGCAAGAATAGTGAGTTGTGATTGATTACCAAACCAGGCACTGTACTTACCCATCACATTCAGGCGATGAAAATCCTGTGGACTTTCAAAATATCCATCTGTTGTTGAATATTCAGAAGCCACATAAAACTGTTGCCTGCTTTTTTCTGTTTGTTTATTCAAGACTTTGAATTGGCCAAATGCCCTTTGTGTATTAAACTGACCTGCTTCTAATTTAATGCTATTATTTTCCAGGAAATCTTTGGTGCTGAAATCAACATAAGCTGCTGTCGCCAAATTTCCTTTTCCTGCATTATAAGGACCTTTATCAAAATTTACTTTTTCTACAGTTTCGGGAATAAGAAAATGCAAATCAGCATACCCTTGTCCATGAGCATGGCTAACCATATTCACTGGCATTCCATCCACGGAAATACTGATGTCTGTGCCGTGGTCAATATCATATCCCCGTAAAAATATTTGTTCCGCCTTACCACCGCCGGCATGTTGTGCAATAAATAATCCGGGAACGATGCGGAGCACATCCTGCGAGGTATTTACAGGACGCAACTTTATATCCACTGCACTAATNNTTTTTTTCAGATTCACATTTACAGAAGAAAGCAAATCAGGTTTTACTTCCACATTGATGATCTCTGTTCTGTACCCAATATGAGAAACCGTCATTTCATATTGACCAGGGTGGATACCGGGAATATTGAACATGCCGAATATATCCGAATTATCACCTTTATTGCCCGCTATGTTAACACTAGCCCCGGTAAGCGGAACCTTCAAATCAGCATCATTTATAAAGCCTCGGATGGAGCCCTGCTGTGCAGAAGCTGTTGAACATAGAAACAGCACCTTTAAAAGAAAGCAAAATTGTCGCATATGAGTTGGTTTTACCAGCTTATATACGGCAAAAAAAAGAAACCAGTTCTTAACTGCAATTCAAAATTATAGAAACGGAAAAATTTAAAGGATAACCAGCTTCTCAATCACTTCTTTTTTCTTTTTATCCGGGGCAGTGACACGGAGTTTGTAGAGATAAACTCCCCGTCCTAATTTTTCACCAAACTCATCTTTACCATCCCATTGCATTTCTGCAGAGCGGTTACCCTCTGTTGTAATCGTCCGGCTAAAGGTCTTTACGGTACGGCCCGTAATGGTCATTATCTGTAATTGCACCTGCAATGGCTGACCGGGTTTATTATGTTCAAACCAGAAATTGGTACTGGTGGTAAACGGATTCGGGTAATTCAACACATGACTTAATTCAAGCTCCTCATCTTTTGCCACTATGAAATCCAATATTCTTTCATTAGAATTATTCAGCACATCCCATGCTTTTATCTTTAAAGTGTGCGGGCCGGCTTCCAATTCTGGTAGTTGAAACCGCACAACTCCTTTTTGATAACTATTCAGATCACCCTGGTAAAAATCATTCAAAATAAAAAATCGCCTGTTATCATTGTCTAATGTAGCCACAATATCATGACCTATTCCCGTACCTGCTGTATTAATCCCTGATGAATCGGTCAGCTTCACAAGCAAGATGGGGTTTTGGTTGGCAATTCCACCATTAGCGAATAATTCATCATTGAGATAGGGTTCTATTTCTGGTCCTTCATTATCCCCGTCTATAGTGTTGCCCTGACCACCAACAATAAAATTGGTAAAAAATCCATTGGCATCTTTTGTTCCATCTTCTGCATACAGACTTAGCTTACCATTACCAAACTGGTAATTTATATCCTTCGGCACCTTGAAAGTGAAAGAAAAAAGTCCATTGGTAACAGAAGCTTTACCCTTAAACAAAACATTGGTCTGGGTTTGAAAACTGGTTACAGTACTTCCCGCATCATTGGCCAACGTATTCACAGTTTGTGGCTTATCAAAAACAGTTGGATAAACATGGCCATTAAAATTCGATAATATATTTCCTGCTACATCTGTTACTTCACCCTCCATCACTATCTTTTCTGTTGAACTTAGTGTATCAGCCGTAACAACTGGTATACCATTGACTCTAGTAGTCCTTACTTTAAATGTTGGAAATGCTAAGGTCAAAGCAGGGTCACCAAGCAAGGTGAATTTCCTGTTATTAGTTATATCACCGGAAGTCTGGTAAGTAAAGTTTTTAGCTTCCTTCACAGCATCACCCAACGTTTTATAATTACCATTAGCGTCTGGCTGTAATGCTGTTCGCAAATAATTATTATTCATGATACGGTTACTAAATGCAAATACAACCCTTGTTGTGGTCATCAATGCAATAGCACCAGTCTTGGGTCTTAATAAAATATTTTCTCCGAGAGAGTTAATGGTTGGGTTATCATAGGGAGCAAAATCACAAGTGGCGGTAATAAATAATGGCAACCTGTTTGGATTATTCCAGTTATTCACCATTCCCTGATCAAGAATAGTTTCTTCTGCTAAACGTCTTGCACCCCCATGACCATTGTAATTCCAGATTAATGTGCCATTATAAATTTGATTGTTGCTGGCCTGTACTGCTTGTGGGTAACTGCTTCCTCCTGCACCACTCTCTTGCTGAAATGCATCGAGATAAATTTTTTGCTGATTGAATACCGAACCTACATTGCTGACAGTAGTGGTAATAATCTCGGCATCCTGCAAGTGCAAATTATTATCTTCATCATCAGCAATAAAAGTCAGGTTGTTTCTCCATGGCCCATAACTTGCAGGGGCAAAATAGGCAGCCACTTTATCAACAAAATTTTTTGCTTCTTCTATATTCTTAGCAGGCACACGACCAATACCAATATCGAGTAAATTATTTACCAGCCCTGAGTTTATATCTTCATTATCATCTAAAAACCCAAAAAAATCATCCGAGGCGTAAGATGATAATGGGTCTAATGCAAAATTGTTCTGGTAAGCAGGAACAAGGTTAGTATTGTTGTTGATTCTGTCTTTATAATCAAACGAAGCATCGCCAAACAATAACAAGTACTTCGGCTTATTCACTGGGCTTGCTCCAAACTTGTCATAATACATTTTTACAAAATCCCTGATGGCGGTCGGATCAGGACTACCACTGCCAAATTCATTATACACTTGTTCGGTTGTAACAATCACAGTTCTTAATCCATTTTGTTGGTGCAATTGTGCCAAACGTTGCGCCTGTGAAAGTAAAGATGGGTGAGCCACTATTAAAAAATCTGTAGCCGAAGCATTATGCAAATCCTGGTTTGAAATTTTTCCATCGACAGTTGGCACCAGGAAGTTGGCCATATTAAATGCCACATACTCCCTCAGTCTTGAACAATTATTGACAAACCGGAATTCATTGCCTGTAAAAGTTCCCTGCATACGCAGTGGATTCAACGGGTCGGTAATTTCCCATACTTGAGTACTGGCAGTTGCATTACTTACTACAAACTCAGCATTGTTATTTCCCACACTTAGCCAATCCCTGAACAACAATTGGTCTACCCCGCTCAAGGAAATATTTCGTCGGGTAAAAATCTCAAACCAGTTAAGCCAACCTTGTGCATTAAAACTTCCGGGTACATAGGTATAGTTGATATCAACATTATTTTGTGTTGCGTTAGCTGCCGCTAATCCATTTCCCTGCTGTGCAAACAAATCATACTGGCCGCCGCTTACCGGATTAATAATTATTTGCCCGGCCGGCTGGTTATTGATCCGAACATCAAAACGACTGCTTACACCAACAGACCTGGCCACACAATTTGTTTGTAAGATTACAGATGCATTGTTTTGAATATTGGGAAAGTTCACTGAAAAGCTCCTGTTCAGTGATCTGCCGGGCAATCCCGATAGTTCTTCCCCATACCATTCTTTACTGCCCGCCAAAAAGTTAACCGTATCCAGTTCATGAAAATATCTTTCTGAAAAATTTGTAACAGTTAAACCGGGAGATGAATTCAACGGAGCGGCAATAATTCTTTTTCCATTTCCTCCAACATTTAAAAAATAATATGATTTATCGCTGAAAACATTTTTACGGTGCAAAAACCGGAGATTAGCAGAATCTTTCCCCCATTCATCCGGCCCGCTGGCATAAAAAAGTATATAATCTGACCCATTCAGCACCCCGTCGCCTCCATCTACTACCTGAATGGCGTTTTCTTTAAGGTCATCAGTCCATAATCCGGCATTGGATTCTGCCAGCATTTGACCTCCATTACCAAACAATCGAATAGAAGCGGAAGAAAGATTTCCGGTATTTATACCCAGGTTATTGAGGAAGGGAATATCCATTTTGTAAACGCCGGCATTCTTAACACTTACCTTAAACCAATTGCCGGCAGACAACACAGAATTGGGGGTGCAATTCCGCTGTGCCATTGTTGGAAAAGTTCCAATCAAAGCCCATCCCAATAAAACTACATACCGGTTCTTCCTCATAGCTGTAAATCAGCGGTTTTAAAGGGATTTTACCCCTGAAAAAAAGTAATTCTGCGTACCCGGATTTCTTTAAAGTGCATATATTCGCAATCCCGGGCAGGTAAAACTTATTTCAAGTGCAATATTTTTACCTCATCCGGCGTTAAATTTATTCCAATTCATAGGTTTATGCAAAAAACAATGAGAAACTTAACAATCCTACTATCCTGTGCAGTGCTTTTGGCATCCTGTAAAAACGGAGGTCTGTTTAAGAAAAAACAAGACAAATCAAGTGTTACCGGTTGGAACTACAATGATAAAAATCAGGGTGGTTACCAGGTAGCTAAGTCAAAAGATCAGGGACTTGGGCCAGGTCTTGTGTTTGTTCAGGGTGGTACATTCACCATGGGCCAGACAGAAGAAGATGTGATGGGTGATTGGAATAACATCCCCCGCCGTGTTTCTGTTCCCTCTTTTTACATTGATAAAACAGAAGTAGCTAACGTTCACTACCGTGAATACCTTCATTGGCTGACAAGAGTATTTGACCCTTCTGATGAAGCCAATCGTAAAATTTTAGAAACTGCTCTTCCCGATACATTAGTTTGGAGAAGTGAGCTTAGTTATAATGAACCCTTAGTGGAATTTTATTTCCGTCACCCGGGCTTTAATGATTACCCGGTAGTGGGTGTTAGCTGGAAACAAGCTCATGATTTTTGTCTCTGGAGAAGTGACAGGGTGAATGAAAGATTGTTGATGGATAAGGGTTATGTAAATAAAGCTAACCTGAAGCCCGGTGCACAACAGGGTGAAAACAATTTTACCACTAAATCTTATTTATTAGGATTATATACTGCCCCTCCGGGTAAAATAAAAACGGCGAAAGGCGCACCAAAAGTTACGACTGCCTCTATGGAATCAGGAGTTATGCTCCCTGATTATCGTCTTCCTTTTGAAGCAGAGTGGGAGTATGCCGCTTATGGTTTGATCAATCAAAACCCCCGCCCAAGTGTGAAAGAAGGAAAAAGAGGTGAGGAATTACAATCTAACAAGCAAGTTTACCCATGGGCACAAAATATCAATGGCCTCCGTGATACCCGTCGTGGTAGCTGGCAAGGTCAGTTTTTGGCAAACTTCAAAAGAGGTTCTGGTGACAACGCCGGTGTTGCTGGTGGTTTGAACGACCGGGCTTTCTATACTGCTCCTGTAAATTCATTCTTCCCTAACGGGTTTGGTATTTATAATATGGCGGGTAACGTTAGTGAGTGGGTTCAGGATGTATATCGTCCTCTGTCTACTCTTGACTTTGATGATATGCCTGCACCTTTTCGTGGAAATAAATATCAGAAGATCTACAAAAATGGAAATGGTGAAGCAGAAATTGACAGTGTAGGTAAAGTAAAAATGGTAGATGTAACTGATGAGGAAAGCAAAAATCGCAGAAACTACCAGAGAGGTAATGTTATCAACTTCCTGGATGGTGACTCATTATCACAGGCTTCGTATGGTTATGGTGTCACTACGTTAGTTAGCGATAAATCCCGAGTATATAAAGGTGGTAGTTGGAACGACAGAGCTTACTGGCTTACACCAGGCAGTCGCCGTTTCCTTGAAGAAGATCAGGCTTTAAGCACACTTGGTTTCCGTTGCGCTATGGACCGCATGGGTAGCCCTGAAGGTAATGGCCGCAAAACTGGTCAGCATTACAAGACACGCAGACAAAAACGTTAATCGATTTTTCATAAAAATCTTCAAACCCTCCTCCTGAGCTTGCCGAAGGACGAGGGTTTTTTTATTATTTGTCACCCTGAATTTACCGAAGGGTTACTTTTGCTGTATGTCTGTTGAAGAGTTATATAATATTTACAAGGAGTACCCCTCTATTCAAACCGATACCCGGAAGCTGAAAGAAGGAGATGTTTTTTTTGCACTGAAAGGGGAAAACTTCAACGGTAATACATTTGCACAAAAAGCTATTGATGCCGGCGCAGCCTATGCGGTGATTGATGAAAAACAATATGCCGTATTTGGGAAAACAGTTCTGGTGGATGATGTTCTTACGGCATTGCAGCAATTAGCGAAACATCACCGGCAGCAATTTACGATTCCATTTATCGCTATTACCGGAAGCAATGGTAAAACGACAACGAAAGAATTAATTCATGCCGTTCTTTCCTCTTCCTACAAAACATATACAACTGAGGGAAACCTTAATAATCATATCGGCGTTCCATTGACCATTTTAAAAATAAAAGAAGATGCAGCAATGGCAGTTATAGAAATGGGCGCCAATCATCAAAAAGAAATTGCCTCTTATTGTGAGTATGCTTTACCTACACATGGTCTCATCACTAACTGTGGTAAGGCTCACCTGGAAGGATTTGGCGGTGTGGAGGGTGTAAGAAAAGGAAAAGGGGAATTATTCGATCACTTAAAAAATAACAACGGAACTGCTTTTGTAATGTGGGATTATGACTATCTCCGGGAAATGAGCAGGGATCTCCCCACCATCGTAAAATATGGAACAACTGATTCAACTATTGAAGGGCAAACAATAAAAAGTGAACCATTTCTAGAAGTAAATATTTTAAAGGGGGCGGAAACAGGATCAATAAAAACTCAATTAGTGGGTGATTATAATCTCCCGAATGTGCTGGCAGCCGTTACAGTTGGAAAACATTTCAATGTCATTGATAAAAAAATTAAAGAGTCGATTGAAAACTATACTCCTTCTAACAGCCGTTCTCAATTGATTGAGAGCGGAACCAATAAAATAATCCTAGATGCATATAATGCTAATCCCAGCAGCATGAAGGTGGCCATAGAAAATTTCTCCGCAACAACGGCTGACAATAAAGTACTGCTACTCGGCGCTATGGCAGAACTAGGTGATGAAAGCCTTTCGGAGCATGAAGCTATTGTTGAATTGCTCAAAAAAGGGAATTGGGGAAATGTTGTACTCGTTGGCGGGGATTTTCTGAATATTAATCACCCGTATTTACAATTTCAAAATTCAGCTGAAGCAAAAGAATGGTTGAGACAACAACATTTTGAAAACACCCATTTGCTTATAAAAGGCAGCCGGAGCATGAAGATGGAATCCGTCTTGGAACCTTAACTTTACCAGATGAACTGGAAACAACTCTTCCCGCAATTTGAACCTGAATTAATTGAGGTCATAGAAAAAGAAGCTGTACAAAGAAGCTTTAATGCTGGTGATATAATTATGCGGACCGGTCAATATATCAAATCCACTGCCCTTGTATTAGAAGGTCAGATAAAAATTTACCGGGAGAACCAGGACGGTGGCGAATTTCTCATGTATTATCTCGGTCCCGGCCAGGCTTGTGCCATTTCAATGATTTGTGCCCTGCAATCACATACCAGCGAAATCATGGCGAAAGCAGAAGAAGATACAGAAGTGTTGATGATCCCTGTACAATTGATGGATGACCTGATGAACAAGTACAAAAGCTGGTACCAGTTTGTCATTCAAACTTACCGTGGGCGGTTTGATGAATTATTATCAGTGGTTGATAATATTGCCTTCCGTAATATGGACGAAAGACTCGAGTTCTACCTCAAACGTTATACAGATAAAACCGGGAAAAAAATTATCGAGCTTTCCCACCAACAAATAGCGGACGACCTCAATAGCTCCCGTGAAGTAATTTCCAGGCTCCTGAAAAAAATGGAACAGCGGAACATGGTTAAGCTCCACCGTAATATGATTGAGCTTATTTAGTAGCAGGTAAGGCTGTGATTTCTGTCACATTATGAGAATGGTCTTTGGTCTAATCTTGCATAAATTAATTAGATGGAAATCATAGGCTATATCGCATCCCTGGTTATAGGTATCTCACTCGGTCTTATTGGAGGCGGCGGTTCCATTCTTACTGTTCCTGTATTGGTTTATCTTTTTAAAGTTGAGCCTGTTGTAGCAACCGCTTACTCTCTTTTCATTGTTGGAGCCTCCAGTCTTGTTGGTGCATTTCCAAAATACAAACAGGGACAGGTAAACCTGAAGACCGCACTGATTTTCGGTATTCCATCTATTGCAGCCGTATTTGCGACCCGCAAATTCATTGTTCCCCAAATACCTAAGGAAGTTTTTACCATCGGAGATTTTGTAGTTACCAAAAGTATCCTGATGATGATTTTGTTTGCTGTACTGATGGTATTTGCTTCCATATCCATGATAAGGGATAAAAAGAAAAAAGAAGTTGCAGAAACGGGTGACCAAAAATTCAATTATCCTATGATAATACTGGAAGGTGCTGTTGTTGGCACACTGACCGGTCTTGTTGGCGCAGGTGGTGGTTTCCTTATTATTCCGGCATTGGTACTATTAAGCAAGTTACCAATGAAACAAGCCGTAGGAACTTCTTTACTGATAATAGCTGCAAAATCATTGATTGGCTTTACTGGTGATTTATCCAATTACACCATGGACTGGAAACTATTGCTAACTGTAACCGGATTAGCAATGGCAGGTATTTTTATTGGTGATGCCCTCAGCAAAAAAATTGACGGCAATAAACTCAAAAAAGGATTTGGCTGGTTTGTACTGGTCATGGGTATTTACATCATTGTTAAAGAATTATTCTTCCCCGGCACAGGCGGCCACTAATTGTGATTGATGTCACTGTTGGAAACTATTCTGCATCCGAAATTTGTCATTCAATAATAAAATTATAAAACAAGCATATGAAAGTAGAACAAATTTATACCGGCTGTCTTGCACAAGGGGCCTATTATATCGAAAGTAATGGCGAAGCTGTAGTTATTGACCCGCTGCGTGAAGTACTGCCCTATATACAAAAGGCGGAACGCAACAACGCAAAGATCAAGTATGTGCTGGAAACTCACTTTCATGCCGACTTTGTAAGTGGTCACTTAGACCTGAGTAAAAAAACAGGTGCTCCAATTATTTACGGACCCAATGCAAAACCGGAATTTGAAGCTCATGTTGCCAAAGATGGCGAAGAATTTAAAGTTGGTAATGTGACCTTGAAAGTGTTGCACACTCCCGGCCATACGATGGAAAGTACTTGTTACTTATTAAAAGATGAGAATGGAAAAGATGTTGCATTGTTCTCCGGCGACACCTTATTTATCGGTGATGTGGGCCGACCTGATCTGGCACAAAAATTAGTGACCGATCTGACACAAGATAAATTAGCTGGCTATTTGTTCGACTCTTTACGCAATAAAATAATGCCATTGGCAAATGATATTATTGTTTATCCCGCACATGGTGCTGGCAGTGCTTGCGGTAAAAATATGAGTAAAGAAACGACTGATACTCTCGGTCACCAGAAGGAAACAAACTATGCTCTCCGTGCTGATATGACAAAGGAAGAATTTATTAAAGAAGTAACAACAGGCCTGGTTGCACCACCTGCTTACTTTCCATTAAATGTAATGTTGAATATACAGGGTTATGAAAGCATTGACAAAGTGCTTGAAAGAGGACAACATGCATTGAGCCCTGATGCATTTGAAGCGGCGGCAAATGAGACAAGTGCATTGGTACTTGATACAAGAGACCCGCAGATATTTGCAAAAGGTTTTGTACCCAATTCCATCAATATTGGTATTGATGGACAGTTTGCACCATGGGTTGGCGCTATGATCCCTGATATAAAACAAGAGATTCTGCTCGTAACAGAAGAAGGCCGTGAAGAAGAAGTAATAACCAGGCTGGCCCGTGTGGGATATGATTTCACAATCGGTTACCTGAAAGGCGGATTTAATGCCTGGAAAAATGCTGGTAAAGAAGTTGACCAGATCGCTTCTGTTGATGTGAATGAATTAGCTGATATTATGAGCAGGGAGCATGTTAATATTCTGGATGTTCGTAAAAAAAGCGAATACCTGAGCGAACATATTGCTGATGCAGAAAATGCTCCATTAGATTTTATCAATGACAGCATGGCACAGATTGATAAAAATAAAACCTATTATGTGCATTGCGCAGGTGGATACCGCTCAATGATATTTAACTCTATCCTCCGTGCAAGAGGTTTTGATAATCTGGTTGATGTAAAAAGTGGATTTAAAGCCATCAAAGAAAGCGGTAAGTTCAACGTAAGTGATTATGTGTGCCCATCGACACTGTTATAAATAGTGGTTGGTTAAATGCCTCTTAACAGGCAAGGTTTATGGTTAAATTCCGGCCGGGGTTTTTGCCCCGGCTTTTTCTCACTAAAAAAAATACTACAATGGAAACAATTACAGGCATGCCGAGAATCGGTGATAAAGCTCCCGACTTCGAAGCAGTTACCACAACAGGTAAGTTGAAATTTTCTGATTATAATAAAGGAAGCTGGGTAGTTTTCTTTTCTCACCCGGCAGATTTTACACCAGTATGCACCACGGAGATGAGCGGTTTTGCAAAAGAGAAAGAATTTTTTGCCAAACACAATACCAAGCTTATGGGTCTTAGTATTGACAGTATTCATGCACATATAGCCTGGGTAAACGCCGTGAATGAAAAAACAGGTGTACTATTTGAGTTCCCAATTGTGGCAGATATAGATATGAGTGTATCGAAATTGTATGGTATGCTGCAACCCGGAGAAAGCGAAACAGCGGCTGTTAGGGCAGTATTTATTATTGACCCTGAAGGAAAAGTTCGGCTAATAATGTATTACCCACTTAATGTAGGTCGCAACATGGCGGAAATTAAAAGAACTTTGCTGGCCCTCCAAACATCAGATGAATACAAAGTAGCAATGCCCCTCGATTGGCAGCCAGGCGAAAAGGTAATAGTACCCGCACCAAAAACATTAGAAGGATTGGCAGAACGCAAAGCCAGCAACCTTGAAATGGTAGATTGGTATTTAGCGAAAAAGTCATTGTAAAATAAAAGAGGTTGTCTTAAGAGCTTCCTCTTTCAAAAAATATATTATGAGTACTTTAAAAGAATTAATAAAAAATCCATCTACAGTTGTGGTGGATGTACGTAGCCCCTGGGAATATGAAACAAGTCATATACCCGGTGCCCAAAATATTCCACTGGAAGAAGTTCCTTATAAAGTGGAAGAGCTCAAATCACTTAAAAGCCCAATAGTGATGTATTGCAGAAGTGGTAACAGAAGCGGGATGGCAGTAAGTATTTTAAAACAAAATGGTGTTGCAGACGTATACAATGGCGGTGGCCTTGGCGATTTGCAATTCCTCTTAAACTAATAAGTTATGTTAGGATTCATAAAAAAATTATTCGGTGGAACTTCTATCTATTTTAAAGAACTGGTGAGTAACGGAGCTATCATTGTTGATGTTCGTTCTATCAGCGAGTATAAAGCCGGGCATATTCCAGGTTCAAAAAACTTTCCTGTAGAAAGTATCCGTAGTAAAGTGGCTGAATTGAAAAAATTAAACAAACCGCTTATTACAGTTTGCCGCAGCGGTGCCAGGAGTGGAATGGCAAAGGGGATCCTGAAATCTTCAGGACTGGAAGTTTATAACGGTGGCCCATGGACAAGTCTTAAAAATAAAATCGCATCATGAAATCTGTAACGGAAATTATAAAAAGGAAAAGCTGGCTTATAGTATTTGCAGGAGTATTATTGGCCGGGCTTTGCGGCTCAGTATGTGTACAGGCGCAAGACAGTACTGCCGGTAAAACAGTTACTCAAAAGAAATTTCAGCGGTTAATAAATAAAAAGAATGCTGTCTTGCTGGATGTAAGGACGGCGGAAGAATATAAATCAGGTCATATTCCCGGTGCTGTACAGATAGATGTGCAAAAGACTGATGATTTTAAAAAACAGATCGAATCGCTGGATAAAAAAAACACCTACCTCCTCTATTGCCGCAGTGGTAAAAGAAGTAATGCTGCAAAAATGCTAATGAAAGCAATGGGCTTTACAAAACTGTATGACCTGGAAGGCGGATTCATAAAATGGACTGGTTCTAAAGAGCAGTAAGAAGAAATTAATACGGATGAAGAAGCTTGCAAACTTGCTTATATTATTAAGCCTGTCTCCTTTTATTTCAGCACAACACCAGGAAGTAAATGAAAAACCCGGATTGTGGAAGGAAAAAGAGAATATAGCAGATTCTACTTCTCTCCTTTCAGCATTCAAGAGAGGTCATGTAAGCGGACATTTCCGTTATTATTTCATGGCCACTCAAAACAAAGGCGATCTTACCGATTACTATGCGAATGCTGTTGGGGGCGGTATCAGGTTTGAAACAGCGAAGTTCAAAAATTTTCAACTGGGTGTAAGTGGTTTCTTTGTTTTTAATGTTGGCTCTTCAGACCTTGCAATACCTGATACTAAAACGAACCAGCTGAACAGATACGAAATTGGCCTTTTTGATATAGAAGACCCGACAAATAAAAAAGACATTGACCGGCTGGAAGAGTTATTTATTAAATATCATATAAAGAACTCCACCATAACATTCGGCAAACAACTCCTCAATACTCCTTTTATCAATTTACAGGATGGAAGAATGCGGCCTACCGAAGTCGAAGGCTTATGGGCAGAAATAAATGGTATTAAAAAAGTACAACTGCAAGCTGGTTATCTATATGGTATTTCGCCCCGAAGCAGCGTTAAATGGTATAAAGTCGATGAATCTATCGGTGTGTACCCGGTTGGTGTAAATGAAAATGGGACAAAATCAGAATATGCAGGAAATGTAAACAGTAAAGGCATTATCCTAGCTGGCTTCACCTATCAACAAAATAAAAACCTGAAGTTTCAGCTCTGGAATCAATACACTGAAAATATTTTCAACAGTGCGATGTTCCAGGCAGATTATGAATATCCATTGGCTGACAAATCAAAACTCATCGCATCATTCCAGGTAGTAAGACAGGATGCGGTAAGCGACGGCGGCAATAAAGATGCGGCAAAATCCTATTTTAAAAAGGGAAGTAAGTCTATGAGTTTTGGTGGAAAACTGGGCTGGAAAAATAATCGTTGGGAAACTTCCCTGAACTATAACCGCATCACTGCACATGGAAGATACCTGATGCCAAGGGAATGGGGACGAGACCCTTTCTTCACATTTCTTCCAAGAGAAAGAAATGAAGGATTGGGAGATGTGCATGCAATAATGGGAAAAATCAATTACAAGCTACCCTCATTGAAGCTTACTGCTTCTGCTGCATTCGGTTTTTACAAACTTCCGGAAGTATCTAATTCCGCCCTGAATAAATATGGATTGCCTTCCTATAATCAATTGAATGTTGAAATCCGCTATCAATTTGCAGGTTTATTAAAAGGTCTTGAAACACAATTCCTCTACGTTTATAAAGACAAAACAGGAAACTCCTACGACAATGACAAGTATGTCATTAATAAAGTGGATATGAACCTTTGGAATCTTGTTTTTAACTACCAGTTTTAAAAAATGCATTTAGTAGCTTAGTGTGACTGTTGTCACGAATAAGTCTGAAGAAAAAAATCATTTTTATAATCGCAATTTCACCTTTAAACCTATAATCCATGTCTCCATTGTTGAATNNGGGTTAGGCACTTCGCTGGCCGGGGTGGCTGGAGCTATTCCTCTTACAGCCGGAGCATCTAGAGGAATTGATGTTGCTGGTCAGAACCAGTTTACCATATTATACACCTCCGATATTCATGCGCAACTACATACCCATGATGAATTTTTCTGGGAGAATGGAAAATCAGTGTATAGAAAGAGAGGTGGTTTAGCGGTTTTGAAAACGATGATTAATCACTTTAGAAAACAAAATCCTGCGAATACTATTCTTATTGATGGCGGAGATTATTTTCACGGCAGTGCTGTAGCCTCATTAACGGAAGGCGAGGCTATGATACCGTTGTTGAATGATTTTAATTATGACCTGATACTACCTGGCAACTGGGAAGTAGTATACAAGAAAAAGAAAATGCTCTATGATATGGGCCATGCCACGGCTGCAAAGATCTGTGCCAATATGTGGCATAAGACCGCGGATGCTGATAATGGAGAATTAATTTATCCGCCTTATTGGGTAAAATACATTGCAGGAACCAAAGTTGGATTTATTGGTTACACCGATCATCTGATCCCGAAACGTCAATCGCCGGCATACAGCGAAGGCATACGTTTTGAGCATGCTGATTTCAACATAGCGAAATATATTAAACTCCTGAAAGAAGTGGAAGGATGTGGTATCATTTTCATTGTTACACATATGGGATTGGCACAGCAGGTCGGGTTAGCCAATAATCCTGCTGTGCAGGGAGCTGATTTTATCCTGGGTGCTGATACACATGAAAGAGTGAGAGTGCCGATTGAAGGAAAATATACTAAAGTTGTGGAATGTGGCGCCTTTGGTTCTTTCCTCGGCAAACTGG
>MTKZ01011295.1_pt1 | contig 25184 bp, 22 predicted proteins | sample 1042781 | NCBI WGS metagenome assembly MTKZ01 (sample SAMN06212207, study PRJNA360539) | anaerobic digester metagenome | biome: Wastewater treatment plant; material: sludge; isolation source: anaerobic digester fed with sludge from wastewater treatment plant | place: Denmark: WWTP Viborg ... | reverse complement strand
CCAGTGGCTTCATTGGTCATTCTCCACGTCGGAACCTGTTAAAAATCCCCCCGGCACGTCCCGCGCCGGGGGGATATGGAATATCTGTAAGTGGCCTGGGCCCTTACTTGGCCACTTCCACGGCGCGGGTTTCGCGCACCACGGTCACGCGAATTTGGCCGGGATAGGTCATCTCGGTTTCCACTTTGCGGGCCAGGTCGCGGGACAGCTGCGCCGCCTCGGCGTCACTCACCTTGTCGGGCTGAACGACCACGCGCACTTCACGGCCCGCCTGGATGGCATAGGATTTCTCGACGCCCGGAAAACCGTTTACCAGTTCTTCCAGCTGCTCCAGGCGTTTGATGTAATTGGCCAGCATTTCGCTGCGTGCGCCCGGTCGGGCCGCGGACATGGCATCCGCCGCCTGCACCAGGATCGCCGTTATACTGTTCATGGGCATTTCGCCGTGATGCGCGCCGATACCGTTTGCCACGCTTTCATTTTCGCCGTACCGGCGGCTGATATCGTGTCCCAGCACGGCATGGGAGCCTTCCACTTCATGGGTCAGTGCCTTGCCGATGTCGTGGATAAGCCCGGCGCGCTTGGTCTCCTGAATGTTGACGCCGAGCTCGGCCGCCATGACGCCCGCGAGGTGGCACACTTCCAAAGAATGGCGTAGTACATTCTGGCCGTATGAGGTGCGGAAGCTTAACCGTCCGAGGAGTTTCACGATTTCCGGGTGCAGCCCGTGTACGTCCGCCTCCAGGCAGGCCTGCTCACCACGCTCCTTGATGGAGGCGGTCATTTCCTGGCTTACCTTTTCCACCATCTCCTCGATGCGGGCCGGATGAATGCGGCCATCTTCGATGAGGCGTTCGAGGGTGATGCGGGCCGTTTCGCGGCGTACGGGATCGAATCCCGACAACACCACCGCTTCCGGCGTGTCGTCAATAATCACATTAATGCCCGTGGCGCTTTCCAGCGCGCGGATGTTGCGCCCTTCCCGGCCAATGATGCGTCCCTTCATTTCATCATTCGGCAAGGGCACCACGGAAACGGTACTCTCCACCACGTGGTCCGCCGCGCAGCGTTGCAGGGCTTCGCCGATGACCCATCGCGCCTTTTTCTCCGCGTTCTCACGGAGTTCGTCCTCCACCCGTTTAAGTTCGAGGGCGCAATCGCGCTTTACTTCGGTTTCCAGGCGGGTGAACAATTCCCGGCGCGCCGCGTCCGCGGTCATGCCCGCGATACTCTCCAGTTTGGAAATTTGTTCTTTGATGGCGGCGTTTAACTTGGTGCGCTCCCGCTCGTTATCCTTTTCGCGAATCACCAGCTGGCGTTCCTGCGCGTTTAAGGTGGCAGCAGTCTTGTCTAGCGTCTGCGCCCGGGTGTCAAGACTCTGTTCCTTGGAGGCAAGCCGTTTTTCAATTCCGGCAATTTCCTTGCGCAACTCACGTCCCTCATCTTCCAACTTGGCCCGTAGATTAATCTCCAGCTCTTTTAAAGATGTCTTGCCGTCCTTAATGATGGAGGCTGCGTCCCGCTCCGCGTCCGAAAGCAACTGGGCCGCTTCCCTGCGCGCACTATTGAGATGGCCGCCCGCGCGAATCCGGGAAAACACAAAGGAAATCAGAACCCCTGCACCAACGCCTGCCACGCTGCCTATCGCTAAATAAACTGCCATGTATGCGACCTCCCTGCCCACGAATGGGGTGGTTGTTCCTTGTCAAAACTGACGGCAGGAAGGCATGAATGGAGACGGGCGAGACCCGCCCGGGCATTTATGATGGGAACGCCTCTGTCAAAGAGGCTGTCATAAAGGCCCTCAATGCGATAAGGTTGGAAAATAGACGCATCATATTGAAACCGCCACAGTGCGGCGCTGCTATGCTATATGCAAAGATTCGCTTTGCCATCCATACATCCTACAGTCAGAACACACGTGTTACAATGGCATTAGTATAACGTAAACGCACCGTCTTGTCAACATGATCACGCAATAAATTTAATTTAACTCGATAATCAACTATAAATAGAATTCTATTTAATCCTTGCCCCCCCCCCCCCCCCCCCNNTCGCCCCCCCCCCGCCGCCAGTATACATTTTGCATTGTGGAGGGACACCCCGGAAAGAATCAGGAGGAACAAAACCCCTCACATCACTGTATAGACCCATCCCGGAAAATAAGTACATAAACATGTCCCCAAAATTAGAATCGCCTTAGAAGGCTGTCGGGGCTTTTGCGGATTCCTTAGGCGGCAGATGAAGTCCATCTTTCTTTTGGCGGGTGCGGACATAATCTAAACGAAGGGAGTATTGCATAAGAACATACAACCTGCCTGAGCGGAGCAGTTCTGAATTCATAAAAGGGGGAGCGTACCAGAAAGCATTATCAAAATGCGGGCTTTTTTGGTATTCTTTACAAAGGGCTTAATACGGGCCCGTGGCGGACCTGGCCGGGTCGCCACGGACCCCGGGATGTGATGCGTGAAACAAAGCGGGAAAGATGTGGCCAGGCAAATGGACGCCTCACCCGCCCGTTTAACGTTCCTCCATAACCCCTGCGCGTAAATCAACGACATGCACAAGGAATCCACTTTATGAAACAACGCGGAAAAGGGCATCGCTATCCCACGATGCTACAGCGCCCGGTAACCATAACCGTTCCGCTGAGAACCATCCTTGCCTTGCCCCTTCTCGTCCTCTTCAGTGTGCGGTACGCATCAGCCGGGGCAGAAAATGTCACGGCGAATCAGGTCTCCTCTTCGACCTCTGAAGACAAGGTCATTTATGGCAGTGATGATCGCAGAGAAGTATACGAGACCACCGACACGGCTCACCTCGCCTGGGCGGCATCCACCTGCGCCGTGGTCTATGCCGAGGACCTGACGGACAATCAAAACGGTACCTGCAAATTAATAACGGATGCTTACCAACACTTCGGGGCCCCGGCTTGCTCTGATGAACCTTACGGAGACCAGCCCGTCGCGCCTTTCTGCACCGGGTTCATGGCGGGCATCGATACTATTGTGACGGCGGGCCACTGCATCAGTGAAGCAGACTTGGGAAATACGCGTTTTCTGTTCGGCTTTGATATGGCCGATGCGATAACACCCGTATTGACTTTTTCCAAGGACCAGGTATACACGGGCGTCCAGATTATTGCCCGGTCTTACACCCACGAGTATGACTATTCCGTGATTCGGGTGGACCGTCCCATAACCGCGCCAGGGGCAAGCGCCCTTCCCCTGCGCGAAATGGATACGATTGCAGTGGGTGTCCGCGTGGGCGTGATCGGCCATCCCTCCGGCCTTCCCAAAAAAATTGCATTCGGCAGCGAAACCCGGGTCCGAAAAAACGATGCCCAAGGCTTTTTCTACGCGAATCTCGACTCGTACGGCGGCAATTCCGGGTCTCCGGTATTTAACGCCGAGGACGGTTTTGTGGAGGGAATACTGGTCCGGGGAAACACGGATTTTGTACTGAACGGAGATTGTTTCCGGTCAAATATACTGCAGAATGACAACGAAAGTCCCGAACAGGTCAGCAAGAGTGCCACCTTTGCGGGATGGATTTATGGCAACAACGTTCCCCCGGAAAACGACCTTTTCGCGAATGCCGCGCTATTTCCGCAGGAAACGACCCGTGTAACAGGCACAAACGTCTATGCGACCCGGGAACCGGACGAGCCGGAACATGCAGGCGTATCGGGGGGCGCATCCCTGTGGTGGCGCTGGACCGCCCCTTTTTCGGGGATGGTACTTGTCAGCACCCAGGGCAGCACCATTGACACCTTGCTGGCGATCTATACAGGGGATTCGCTTGTCAATCTCCGTGTAGCAGCCTCCAATGATGATATGCCGTATTCGAGGCAAAGCCAGGTCAGTTTGCCCGCAATTCAGGATACTGTTTACTATATCGCAGTTGACGGTTACCGCGGGGAGCAGGGCGGAATCACTTTGGAGGTGACACCGTCGCTGGTAGTCACACCCGTCACACGCACCGTCGCCGGGGACAATGGAACCACCACGTTTACCATCCAAACCATCGCTTCCTGGACCGCAGTCTCGGACCAGGCCTGGGCGTTGTTGGATACCACGTCAGGAAAGGGCGACCAGGAGCTGACGGTCATTTATACTGCAAACAGCGGCGAGGAACGTAATGCCACGATTACAATAACCGGACAGGGCACAAGTCCCCCGTGGACGGCAGCCATGGTAATCCAACAGGCGGACCTGATGCCCTGCTGTTGCGTACCGGGAACACAAAGACATGTTATGCCAACCTTGCGCCACCTGCTGGGAGATGGTTTGCTGCTGGGACTGGCCTTTGCCGGATTGTGGGCAGGTTCCTTTCCGGAACGCACCCGCTTTCGCCCGTAGCCTTCAGCGATATTCCTGTATTACCGACGGTAACCGGACAACAAACCAATGCGGTACAAAGGCAATCTACCAAATCTCCATGTCCCTGTATTTCATATTGTTTCCGGGGTACGGCGCTTTGACTCCGCCCCGGACTCCCTGTACAATGGACGCGCCCAAACACCACCCGTGCCCCGGAGCAACCTGACCGGAATGGCACGCGCATGGCATTTTAGTGGGAAAAAGGGCGGAGGTACCGCCCGGCTCCGGGAAACCGATAAGGAACACCATATACTATGAGACTTCTCCGCTTGGGTGTTATTGGCGCAGGCCATCTGGGATATCATCATGCGCGTATTTACCACGCCATGGAGGGTGTCGCGCTGGCGGGAGTCGCAGATACCGCCTCCGCAGCGCGCGACCGCGCCAAACGGGATTTCGGTGTTCCTGTCTTTGAATGCTTTGAAGGCTTGTTATCCGCAGGGGTGGACGCCGTTTCCATCGTAACGCCCACCATGACGCATGCGCCCCTCACGCTGGCCTGTCTTGAGCACGGGGTCCATGTGCTGGTGGAAAAGCCGATTGCACCTGCCCTGCCTGAGGCCAGGGTTATGGTAGAGGCCGCAAACCATAGCGGGCGCGTCCTCCAGGTAGGCCATATTGAACGTTTCAACGGGGCCGTCATGGCGCTGTTCAACGCAAGCCTGCGCCCCATGTTTATTGAATGCCATCGTTTGAGCCCCTTTCCCGGACGTAACTGCGATGTAAGCGTGGTATTGGACCTGATGATTCATGACCTGGACCTGGTACTCAAGATGGCCGGTTCGGAAATTGTGCAGTTGGACGCTTCGGGTGTGCCGGTCTTCTCCGAGCAGGAGGATATCGCAAACACGCGGATTCGCTTCGCTTCCGGCTGCGTCGCAAATCTGACCAGCAGCCGGGTGTCACTGGAATCGATGCGCAAGATACGTATATTCGATCCGGAGGCCTACGTATCCACCAATTACAGCGCCCAGGAGGTGCAGGTTTACCGCAAGAAACCCGGGCCATTGCCGAAATCCGGCAATCCCATGGAACACATCACCGTGACCTCCCTCCCTGTTCGGAAGGAGGAACCGTTGAAACTGGAGCTGGAAGCCTTTTTGGAGGCGGTGCGCGGCAACAAGCGCCCGGAGGTTTCCGGGGAAGACGGCCTGCGCGCACTGGAAGTATCCTGGCGTGTCCTGAACGCCATACGGGAAACAAGATGAAGCACCTTTTCTTTATCGCTGGTGAGGCGTCAGGAGACATGCACGGCGCGAACCTAATCCAGGCCTTGCGGGAAGCGGAACCGGAGATCCGGTGCTCGGGGCTGGGCGGGCAACGCATGGCCGGCGCCGGCATGGAACTGCTTTACGATCTGGCCGGCGATGCCATCATGGGGTTTGTGGAGGTACTGCGCAAGGGGCGTTTCCTGCGCAGATTATTCCTTGATACAGTGGCAAAGGTGCATGAGGAACGCCCGGACTGCGTAATATTGATTGACTACCCCGGTTTTAACATCCGCTTCGCGGAAGCCATACATGCCTTGGGCATCCCCATTGTTTACTATATTAGCCCCCAGGTATGGGCATGGAAGCGTGGGCGTTTGGACCGGCTCGCACGACTCGTCACCCGAATGCTGGTCATCTTCCCCTTCGAAGAGGCCCTTTATCGAGACAAAGGGGTGGATTGTGTCTATGTGGGACATCCCCTCCTGGATGAGATTGACAAGTACTGCGCGATGAAGGCGCCCGCTGAAGCGATGCAAGTCGCCTTGCTGCCGGGAAGCCGCGCCCAGGAAATTCAGCGCATTGCCCCCATACTGGCCGAAGTCGCCCGTGACCTTCTGGTGTTGCATCCCGGGGCGCGGTTTCTCTCTCCCTGCATTAGCGAAGTGCGGGCGGAACAGGCCCGGGAATTCCTGGGAACCCTGCCGGTGGAGTTTCTGGTGGGCGGTATGTATGATGTTCTGTCCCGGGCTCGGTGCGCCCTGGTCGCTTCCGGAACGGCCACCCTTGAAACAGCCTTGTTCGGAGTTCCCATGTGCATTGTGTACCGGGTCAACCCCATCAGTTATTGGCTGGCCCGTGCGCTTGTACACATCCGTTTTATCGGGATTGTAAATATCCTTGCGGAACGCGAAATCGTGCCCGAATTCATACAGGGCCGGGCAACGGCAAATAAAATTACGCCGGTCCTTCAGGCGCTTATTGAAGAAACCGAAACACGCCACCATATGCTCGCCGATTTTCAAGAATTAAAACGCAGGCTGGGCGGTCCCGGCGCGTCACGGCGCGCCGCAGGAGAAATCCTCCGAATATTTCCCCGTACCCCGATGGACTTCTGATGCTATTCCCCTTTATCACTATCTTCATCCTTTCTGCTATACTTTCACTAATCGGGGCACTATTCAACCCGATATGCTGATACCCGCTTACGTGCCAAGATGCAGCGGAACGGGGATGGCGACACGCGTTCATCAAAGGGTAAGTGCAGCTGCTGTCCAAAGGAAAACGGGGAAGGACAACCTTTGTTCACCAGCGATGAACCTGCCCCGAGTGGCGCAATGTGTATACAATGGTATATGTGCCTGAAAAGCGGGCTTTTTTTAACCGGGCCGGCCTCTTACAGTCCCCCGTAAACACCACAAAGAATAATAATGTCACACGAAACAGTCTATATCACAGCCGAAGGGCTGGAAAAAATGAAATCGGAACTGGCAGCCCTTTGTCAGCGGCGCATCGTTGTAGCCGCCGCCATCGAGCATGCCCGAAGCTTGGGCGACCTGAGCGAGAACGCCGAGTATCACGCCTCCAAAGAGGAGCAGGCCATGGTGCATGCCAAAATACGCAACCTGGAAGACCAGGTCGCGCGCGCCGTGGTGTTGGACAATCAGGACCGGAACACGGACAAAGCGTTTCTGGGAGCCACGGTACGCACACTGAACCTGAAAAACAATAGTGAAATTACATTCATGCTCGTCGGTCCCGCAGAAGCCGATATCCTGGCCGGCAAGATATCCATTCAGTCGCCTGTCGGCAAGGCGCTGCTCGGAAAAGGCCTCGGCGAAGAAGTAACGGCGCAGACACCTGCGGGCACCATGCAGTATAAGATTTTGGAAATAACCTATTGACCGCCACAGACCGGTATTCATGCACCAGGTCCGGGCAACGCGAGACCATACCCTCCAGAACGGAGTTGTGACAAGCAACGGGTTGATTCGCGTTTTACGGGGTGCTCTCGACAGTTGACACGTAGAGACAGGCTGGAACGCCACGGATGCTGCGGACCGGTCCCGTATTGTTGTCCCGGGGCGTATTTTCTATAACCCAAACGGTATCCACAATGCCCAAGCGAACTGACATCCGGAAAATCATGCTTATTGGAAGCGGGCCGATCGTGATCGGCCAGGCCTGCGAATTTGACTATAGCGGCACCCAGGCTTGCAAGGCCCTGAGGGAAGAAGGCTATTCGGTGGTCTTGATCAACAGCAATCCCGCGACCATCATGACTGACCCGGACACTGCGGAGCGAGTATATATTGAACCGCTTACCGTTCCCTTTCTGGAACGGATCATCGAGCGGGAACGCCCCGACGCACTTTTACCCACGGTAGGCGGCCAAACCGGGCTGAACCTGGCCGTCGCCCTTGCGGAAAACGGCGTTCTACATAAGTATGGCTGCGAACTCATTGGCGCGAAACTCGGCGCCATAAAAAAAGCGGAGGACCGCGGGCTATTCAAAGAAGCCATGGAACGGATCGGCCTCGACGTGCCCCGCAGCCAGGTGGTTCATTCCCTTGAAGAGGCCCATGTTTTTGGCGAACAGGTCAGATATGCCGCGGTTATACGCCCGGCCTTTACCCTGGGCGGTACCGGCGCTGGCCTTTCCTTTAATAAGGATGAATACCTGCACGCCGTCAAATACGGACTGGACGCCAGCCCTGTAACGGAAGTCCTCATTGAAGAATCCGTAATCGGCTGGAAGGAATATGAGCTGGAGGTCATGCGTGATCTCCATGACAACGTAGTTATCGTCTGCTCCATTGAAAACCTGGATGCGATGGGTGTCCACACCGGAGACAGCATCACAGTAGCGCCGGCCCAAACGCTCACCGACCGGGAATACCAGCGAATGCGCGACGCCTCCGTGGCTATCATGCGCGAGATAGGCGTGGACACGGGCGGTTCCAACGTGCAATTTGCCGTTTGCCCGAAAACAGGGCGCATGACCGTCATTGAAATGAACCCGCGCGTTTCACGCAGTTCAGCACTGGCATCGAAAGCCACCGGATTCCCCATCGCCAAGATCGCCGCTAAACTCGCCGTTGGGTATTCCCTTGACGAGATACGCAACGACATTACCCGCGAAACACCTGCATCCTTCGAGCCGAGCATTGACTACGTGGTCACCAAAATACCCCGCTGGGCCTTTGAAAAGTTCCCCGGCGCGCAGGACACGCTGACGGTACAGATGAAAAGTGTCGGCGAAGTCATGAGCATCGGGCGCACGTTCAAAGAATCCCTGCAAAAGGCCATTCGCGGCCTGGAAATCGGGCGTTTCGGACTGGGTTGCGACGGCAGGAACAAACAGGAAGCCTCAGCCAGTGTGGAGTCGCTGCTGGAAAGCATGAAGACACCGAGCCGCAATCGCATCTTTCAGGCGGCCGAAGCCTTGCGCAAAAACGTCACCGTGGAGCAAATCCATGAGGCGACCGGGTATGATCCTTGGTTCATAGGCCAACTGCGTGAGATTGTGGAGGCGGAGAATGCCCTGCGCACCTTGTCCAATCCGAACGCGGCACAACTGCGCCACGCTAAGCAAATGGGTTTTTCCGATGTGCAGCTCGCGGTCCTCTGGGGACAAACGGAAGAGCAGGTGCGCGCCATGCGTATCAAGATGGGGGTGACGCCCGGCTACCGGTTGGTGGACACCTGCGCCGCAGAATTCGAGGCATACACGCCTTACTATTACTCCTCCTACGACGGGGAAGATGAAGTGTGCCTCGGCGACAAGGAGCGTATTGTCATCCTGGGCGGGGGACCGAACCGTATCGGCCAGGGCATTGAATTCGACTATTGCTGCGTGCACGCCGCTTCCGCACTTAAAGCGGACGGCTATGAAACCGTTATGGTCAACTGCAACCCGGAGACAGTCTCCACGGACTATGACACTTCTGACCGCCTGTTTTTCGAGCCGGTAACCTTTGAAGATGTCATGAACATCATTGACCGCATCCGGCCCAAGGGCGTTATTGTGCAGTTCGGCGGACAAACGCCATTGAACCTTGCCGAACGTCTCGAAAAGGCCGGTGCGCCCATCATCGGTACTTCGCCGGACAGCATTGCCCGCGCGGAAGACCGGGAACGTTTCCGTGCCGTGGTGGAGCAATTGAATCTGCTGCAGCCGGACAATGACGTGGCCGTTTCCTTCGAACAGGCAGCGGCGATCGCGGAACGCATCAGCTATCCCGTGGTGGTGCGCCCCTCCTTTGTTCTCGGCGGTCGTGCCATGGAAATCGTCTATGACCGGCGCGCCCTCGAACGCTATATGGCAGGCGCCGTTGAAGCTTCGCCGGAACGCCCCATCCTCATAGACAAGTTTCTGGAAGCTGCCGTTGAAATGGACGTGGACGCCATCAGCGACGGGAAGACCGTGGTTGTGGCGGGCATCATGCAGCATATCGAGGAGGCGGGCATACACTCCGGCGACAGCGCGTGCATTTTACCCCCCTATCAGCTGCCCCCCGCAATTCTCGCCGAAATCAAAGCACAGACGCGCGCCCTGGCCGGAGCCCTGGATGTGATCGGCCTCATGAACATCCAGTACGCCATTCGCGAGAATGAGATATATCTGCTCGAAGTAAACCCGCGCGCCTCACGCACCATCCCCTTTGTCAGCAAGGCCATCGGCGTCCCGCTGGCCAAACTGGCCGCCCGTGTCATGGCCGGCCAGACCCTTGAGGCGCTGAACTTTCAGCAGGACCCGGTACCTCTCTATGTATGCGCCAAGGAAGTGGTCCTTCCTTTTATCAAGTTTCCCGGTGTTGACATTCTGCTCGGCCCTGAAATGCGCAGCACGGGGGAAGTCATGGGGGTGGATGCGGACATGGGCATGGCCTTTGCCAAAAGCCAGATGGCCGCAGGAGGCACGCTTCCGGCAAAGGGAACCGTCTTCCTCAGCGTGAATGATCGCGACAAGGCCAGGCTCACCGATATCGCATCAGGCCTGCACCGTCTCGGGTTTAAATTTGTGGCCACCCGGGGTACGGCCGCGTGCCTGCGCAACCTATCCATTCCCGCCGAAGAAGTGTATAAGGTGGGCGAAGGACGGCCGAACATTGTCGACCGCATCATCAACGGGGATATCGCATGGATTATCAACACGCCGCTCGGTATGGACACCAAGGAGGATGAACGCGCCATCCGCCGCACCGCACTGGAGCGCAATCTGCCCATCATGACGACCCTTGCGGCCGCCCGCGCGGGAATCGCAGCCATTGAACGCATGCGCGTGAGTGAACCGCAGCTGCTGTCTTTGCAGGAATACCATGCGCTCAACAGAACCCCCTGACCCCGCCGGACAAGCGGCTTCAGGTTGTCAGCCCCTCACCCCCACGCGCGGGGGTACGTCGAACCTGCACAGGACCGGCATATGGTCCGAGTATTTTATGGGGCAAACGCTGAAACTACGCACTTGTATCTCCGGGCTGTGCAGGATGAAATCCAGCTGGCGCCGGGGCGTAATGCTTGGAAAGGTGGGCAAACCGTTCACATTGGCGTTTTGGAGATTCGTGGCCTCCAGGAACAACTCAAGTTCATAGTCCCCCCAAAATACATTGAAATCACCCGCGACAATCAAGGGTTTATTTACCGATTTGAAAAGATGCAACAGGTCGCTCAGCTGGTGTTGACGGTGCCGGAATTTGAGCGACAAATGCACCAGAAAGATAACGAAAGTATCGAACTCGAGTTCGATGACCAGTTTCTTGATGCCCGCTTTGAAAAAATGAAACTGCCGCGCCATGATAGCCTGGTTGGTGATGAACGCATTTCCCTGGCTCTTCAGCACCGGCATGCGCCTGACCAGGGAGTCTTCGCCGTACTTGCTCGCGTATACATGGGCGTAACCGAGTTCCTGCGCAATCCATTGCGCCTGGTTGACCTTCCGTGAACGATAGGAACCCTCATCCACTTCGATAAGCCCTATGATGTCGGGCTTTTCCCGTTTTATAAAGCTGAGGATGCGTTCCGTGTTCCTGCCGCTGGGAAGGAAATACCCCGTAAAGGGCAAGGGCATGTGGTAGCCTACACCTGTCCCGGTCCCGTATCGAATATTATACAGAAGAAATTTTACCGTGGCGTCAGGCGCCTCGGGATTCTTGCGTGTCATTGCGTTTACCCGGTTGTCAAATCGATCACTAGGGAACGTGAAAAAGCATACACCAAAGACACTAATCCCCGCAACCGTGCCACGACAGTTGCGGGGATCGCTTACATGTCTTCAGTAAATAAACTGTACTCGCTTAGAAGGCAATTTCCGTTTCCAGGAAGACGTAATCATAATCGTCTTCACTGTTTCCGGGCCAGAAATTGAGGCCGTTGTCCGCGATAAGGGCGGCATCCAGACCATCCTGACCGAAGAAGTGGGAATAGCCCGCGCGCACAACCAGGTCTTCACTGTATTGGTAATCGGCATAGAGACCGACTTCCCAACCCAGATCGTCGCCAACATTGCCGTATTCCTTTTCAACCTGATAGTACGAACCGACGACCTTCATTTCCAGAGCTTCCGTTACCAGGGCTTGCAGGCCGATGGTATAGGCCATCACATTGGAAAGGGCGGTCTGGTCGATGAACTCACTGTACTCCACATTGGAGAACAGGCGGTTGAACGGCATGGTGTAATCGTTGCTAAACAGACTGTAGTCGGGATCGCCGCCGCCAAAATAGGCGAACCGGGCGAAAATACGGGGCTGCCAGCTGGCATCGAAGGTATAGCCAACTTCGGCATTGATGGCAAACTCGTCAAAATCAACATCCGCGCTGCCAAAGGGAAGGGGGCAAGCGGAAGGAACATCGTCAATGTCACCAAACTGGTAGGCGGCTTCAAGTTCGAAATCAAACCCGCCAATGACGCCGGATCCGCGGAGGCCAACAGTGTGCAGGTCGACGGTCGTGCCAGCGAGGACGTTTGCAAGCACGCCCTCATCGTCCCGCACAAACATCCAGTACGCGTCCAGTGTGACATCTTCGATGCCAAGGTAGCTGCCATAAACGGCATAGAAATCGACATCATCTTCACCGAAATCGCCGTAGTTTTCGGCCAACTTGGCCGCGATGGCGTCGATGGAAACCATGTCGTTCGCGAAGGTCAGGCGCAGGGCGTCAAAAGACTGGCCGGGAAATACGGCGCTGACATCTTTAACACCAACGAGGAACTGATTCCCCAGCGCCAACTCTTGACGGCCAACACGAGCCGTAAGGGGGCTGCCCCACAGATTCCGCGCTTCAATATAGGCCTGGTACAGGTCGATATTGTCTTCGCCGCGGAAATCATTGCCGCACAGATACCAGGAACGAAAATCTTCGCCCCAAATATCGTAGGAGTCGAGTTCGATGAAAGCGCTTACTTCCTGCGTAAAATCGGCTTTCACATTCAGGCGCGTGCGCTGTTCAATGAAGCTGTCATCGCCAATGCTGTCCATGCTGAAATAGTTGCCGCGAATACGGATGCTGCCGCCGATTTCCACGTTCTGCAATTCGGCTACCGCAACACCGCCGAGGCCGGCTATCAACGCGACCATAATTAGTGTTCTGAATTTCATTCTTGTAAACTCCTTGTATAAAGTAATTTTTTTCACCATTGCCGGGCGGAACATTCATCCCGCCCCCGCCTTCAGTAACGAAGGCAAGTTTCATCTTATATTGTCAAATTCACGAGATGGGTATCGAAGCGCCAGCATTAAACCACGTTAACCTCATCCCTCCTTTCTCATTTTGATTTGGCGCCCTATCGTGAAATCATTACCCGCACCGATTAACGATTTACAAAAGTCTTTGCTTCCGCTGAAAGTAAAAGACGTCCACTCGCGTTCACTTTCGGCTTCTTCCACACAAAACGAAGATGATTCCATCGTAAACACATACCACACGACAGTTGCATCTGCCGTGCCGACATAAGGAAGTCTCAGCCTTGGACAATCCCTCGGTACTCCGTGGCAAAAGGATACCATATTTATTCCGGCGTGTCAAATTCCACTCCAGCCGAAAAAGATGACGACCCTGGCACGCCCCATAGGACGAAGCACGCCTTTGAAACGCGCGACCGGGCCGGGCCGGGCGGACCGTATCCCGGCTGTCGCTCCTGATTTCAGAATCACCAGCCATTCACGATCGGACCTCTCCAACGGTTATAATAGCAGGTGAATAAACGCTGTCCGGGCGCATGTTATGTGAAAAGGTTCACAAGGAGACAGGTTGATATGAGAAAAACCATTGGCATAGGTGTCATCGCTGCCTGCATTATCTCCCTGGGATGCGTCATCAGCAAGGAACATCAGACAATCCCTCCTCCTGCCCAAGATCTGCGTCACATCGCAAAACAGGCCAGGCAGGTGCTTGATTACGTGGAGGGAAAGACGAACACGCTTCCGGGTATGATGGAAGCGCCTCAACCAGTATCGGGATTACATCATTTCTTGAATATAATTGCCCCGATGCAATGCGCATGGGCGGAGACCCGGGATGCGGTCTTTTCACCGCCGATGACCGAAGCCGCCGTCCGGATGCGCGAACGCAATAAAACGGTCAGCACCTTAAAGCGAGCGGGGTGCCTGGGCGAATCCAACCGGGGGTTGGTGGAACTGCGGGAATGCGACACGACCCGGGATGCGGAAGAAATGAACGCGTCCCAAAAAACCGTGGCTGAAGAAAACAAGGACCGGACCCTGCTTTACAATGAAATTGCAAGATTGAACAAAGACCTTCCCGAAGTGAACGTGGCGAAAATACAGTCCATCTATGCCATGGAACGCCTGCGCCGCAGCCACACGGGAGAGGCGTTTCAATTACCCTCCGGCACGGATTTTGACACCATCAAAGCGACCTCCCTGGGACGGAAACTGGGCAGTGAATGCCTCCCCGGGACATGGGTAACCATTCCCTGAACACAGAAAGCCAAATCAAACCCCGCCCCTAAACCCCGACGCCGGGCATGGCCCGCGTTTCACCAACGCCCTGCGTCACGGATTCACTCCACGGACTCCAAAAGCGATGAGGGCAAGCGCCAGTCCCAAACCCGCGCTAATCAGGCACATCTTTCTTCCCGACGGTCCGTCCTCCACTTGCAGGCCGAACAAAGACCATACGGAGGCGCCCAAGGCAAGAAACATCACGCTATAGGAAATCCAGGGCTGGTATCCGCGCAAACCGATATTCAACAACACCGGAAGAATAAATATCGCGGCAAGCAGGTTGCACATAATGCCGTCAACCCACATGGGCCTCGGTTTCGGTGAACTCCCCGTCAATGCGCTTGTGGTTATTCCTTCGTTGGTGGCGGGCCCGGGCCTTGTATCCTCCACGATTATCGTTCCACCGAAATCAGCGGGCTCCACGGGTGGTGCACCCCCGTTGTCCGCCTGCCCTGTTGCTGACGGTGGGATCTGTATTTCGCCCAGTTCCGCGGTGATGTCCTGAAAACTAAGCGATTCTTTGGACATTGTTTCATCCTTGCGACTGTGGTTCATCTTGTTATCGACTCCAGAATAGCCGCGACTCCACAGGTAGCCTCATTTGCGGCCCGTGCCCGAATAAAAACGCAAATCCCGCCAGGTGGCGGCAATATGACTTAGCAACGACCAGGGCCGCAGCGTCAGGCTCAATTCCGTGTTGGTGGTGTCCCAACACCGCGCGGTACACTGATCCACTTTGCGGCGCAGTTCGTGAAAGGCCGGATCCCGCCACAGAACATCAATCGGGGAGTCCTTTATAGAAAAAGAACTGTCCATATCGCAACAGGGCGCCACCTGCCCTGTGGGTCCGACAGCGCAGACGGCATACCCGGCATGACACGTAAAGGAACGGCGCCCCATTTGGTAAAAAGGAACAATACCGTCAAAGAACGCCGGGGATGTTGTGGATAGGGGGCTGTTCCTGCACCGCTTCTTCAGTCGGGTGATTTCTTCACGTAATTCCGGCAAATCGCTTTCAGAAAAAAGCAGTTCCTTGAATTCTTCTTCCGCCTTGTGACGGTGTAACAGGTTCATGTGTATTGGCGCGAATTTTATCTGCTGCACACCAAGGTGTTCCGCAAGGCCGACCATGGCTTCCATATTATGAAAATTCAAGCGCGTGATAAGACAGTTGATGCCCACCTGTATCTCTGGCGCCACATCACCAAGCAGTTGAATGGCGTCAATGGTGGCCTGAAACGTTCCCGACCCCCGTAGATATTCATGGGCGGCTGCGTCCGGACTGTCCAAAGAAATGGAAACTGCAGCGATGCCGGAATCACGCAATTTCACCGCACGCTCCCTGTTGATCAACAGGCCATTGGTACAGATATGCACCGCCATTCCCACGTCCGCGGCACACTGAATGATATCAAAAATATCCCGGCGCAACAGAGGTTCCCCCCCGCCGATGGAGATCAGGGTCGTTCCCAGTCGGGCGGACGCCGTTTCGATAAGGGCCTTGTAGTGACTGAACGTCAGTTCATCATCGACGGATGGCGCCGTCGGACGATCACATACCCCGCACATGCGGCAATGAAGATTACAGCGTTCTGTCACAAAAAGAAGGATGACAGGGAGGTACCGCGGGGGGCGTTGCAGATACCGGCTGATTATAACATTCGCACCGCGCCGGATGTTCGCTGCCACCAGCGACAATGCCGCCAGGTTGCGCTTATTTTTCACGGCTTTACTCACAGTATTCACTTTTCCTGCGGTACGCAAGGCGCTTTACCGCATGAAGCCAACCCGTTACTCGCCGACTGGCGCGACTTGCGGTTCCACAGTCAGAGAGCCGGTCTGGGCGGCATCAGCGGCACCATCAGCAACACCCGCCTCGGCAGACGTTGCGCCTTCACCTTCACCCTCTTCGGCCGGGAACAAATCCGGATGCGCCTCCTCCATACGTTCCAGGGCCTGTTCCGCCTTGGTGGCAACGGAGGATTCCGGAAATACCGTGGTCTGTTTGCGGTAAGCGGTAATGGCTTCCTGCGGGCGGTCAAGCGCCTCAAGCAGTTCACCTATGGTAAAGTGGGCACATCGGGCCACATAGGCGCCGGGCCATTTTGAAATCAAGTCCTCGTACGTTTTCAGCGCGTCTTCAAGACGGCCTTCATCCCGGGCAAGAAAAGCAAGCCCCTCCAGCGCCGGGGCGGCGAAATCACTGTCACCATACTCGGAGATGACCTTGTCAAAAGCCTGACGTGCCGTCTCTTTTTCCCCGGCTTCAATGGCCGTTTCCCCCATCATATACAGCACCTCCGGCGTCCACCGGCCCGCGCTTTCGCTGATGGCTTTATACTTTTCCAGACGAGGTTTTGCGTCTGCTTCAAGCGCTGCCTCCGCGTACTTGGTGGCCACTTCTTTTTCCTTTGCCACCGCATTGACCCGGATAAGAGCGCCTATCGCAAGGCAAATAAGGACGAAAATGGCCCCTGCCGCGTATAGCTTAATGTTTTCTTCCAGGTGCGCGAGAATCTTCTGCCATTCCGTCTTGGGTTCTTCCGGCACGAACAAGTGGCTTACGGACGTTGACTTTTTCTTGGGTCTTGCCATGGGGTTATTATTTCACTCCAACTTCGTTAGGTTGATATTTCCTGCACTCGCTGCGTCCACCCTCAACTTCATAACCCCGCCCCTCTTGGGGCGCGGCCAGCCAAGGAACCACCCGCACCTCAGCTTACCGGCCCCCATTCCGTGATTTGCCAGGTGTCTTTGTACCGTTGCATAAGAATAACCACCTGGCCCTGAAGATTCACCGGCGGGTATNNNGCGCTGTCGCCCTGTACCTGGATGGAAGGGGTGGCGCGGGTTATATGAATGTCTCTGTACGTACGGAACAAGGTGTTCAAATCTTCGCTCAGCCCATTATAATCACGGCCGTCACGGTCCTTGTAGCCGCGTGACACATGGGCAAGCACCCGGTACACCTGGCGGTTTTCCATACCCCGTTGCACGTCCTCCAGAATCCGGGCTATTTTTTCCTCATCACTCATGACGATGCCGGTCATGCGGCCGATTTCCGCGGGAATTCGGGACTGACACGCCCCAAAAAAACACGCGGCCGCAAGGCCCATAATCGCCAGGTTGAAAGATCTAATCACGGGTTGGTTCCCGTCGCACTGTCCGGCACCAGGTTAAGCACAAGACGTTGTCCCCGAAACATTCCCAGCGGGCTCACCAAAACATCCAATTTCTTGCCTTCTTTTAGAAACAGTAACGCGGCGCTGCCTTCCTCTTGTTTGACATTGTCCAGACGCCACCCCGTATCGGGCGCATTATCAATATAAAATTGCGCCACTTCGTTCACGGAAGCCCGTATGGTGTACACCATGCGGCCGAATTGAAGATTCGAAGATTCGTATATATAGGAACGATCCAAATCTTCTTTGGCCTTTGCCGGCAACGGCACGTCCTTTATGCGCTGGTTGTTGGACAGCTGCAGCGCATCAGGCGGCTTGGGTGCCGGTGTTTTCACAGGCTCCACCTTGGTTTCGGCTTTCACTTCGGATTCCGTTTCTTCGAGGAGTTCCACCGGCGGCAAGGCTTCACGCTTCCATGGCATGGACTCACATCCCGACACCATGATCAACACCAAACCGGCAACCAGATACGTTGTCAACCTGCCCATAAATACCTCCTGAACAATTTAGTCCCCTTGGGATATCCGCAACATCAGCGGAAAAACCCTTCACACACGCACCTTTTATAAAGGGCCTGTTTGCGGGAGACGGATTAATCGGTGCACAATAGCATAGTGAATCCGGGCACTCGCTTTCAACCTGAGGGATTCACCTGAGGGATTCAGGTCTTCTCCCGCCCGTATCAGTGTGCATTATGCCCTTGGTTTTCACCTAAATCCGCACGTAAGGAATGGCAAGAGCGTAGAAGTGGCATCCTGCCGCTTCCATCGTGACTGCGGCCTGCATGTCCGTCTTGATGCAAAGCGGCAGGATGCCGCTTCTACGTTCCTTGTCCTTATTGGCTTTACGCCAACAGCTCGGTTTCTTACGTGCGGATTTGGGTCTTCACTCCGGCTATTGCGCGTGTTTTGTTACTGTGGTATACTCATTTTCATGTTTGATTTGGAAATTCAGGAATCGGGAAACAAGCCGGAGGAATGCGAGTCCGCCTTGTGTATCCGGTGCTGTCAGCCCGTGTCACAAGAGGTATATTATTGTCCGCACTGCGGTCATGTCGTGAACAGCCTCACCCCTTATCTCCCCTATCAAAACATTCCTTTTTTCGTTGATGCTGTATCCGCCGGCAATCGGAGGCTGCCGTCCTGGGTCAAGTGGACCGCTTTGGCCGGAGTGCTTCTCACGTTCGGGCCGCTGCTGCCCCTGGTCGCAGCCGGAATCCTTGTTGGATACGTCCTACGTTCCTGGTTTCAAAAGGCGGGGTAAAAACATCGGCCTCACACGGCATCCCCCTTATCCGGCCGCAGGACCTTCCCCCTCTTATTCAGGACCGGTGTAGAAATCAATCAAAGAGAATCGTACCTACTAAACTATAAAAACAACTCATATCCTGTAAGCAGGAGAATAGTTGCATTCCTGACGCCTTATTGAGACTATTTTCACGCTGTTCCACACATAATCCGCCTTTCATAAAGGTCAGATTGTATAAGATGCTTCATTGTAATACAATAGAGACATGATAAATCTATGGGTGCTTCAATGAGAAACAAACAGATTGCGGAAGAATCCATCCACGTGTTGGTTGCCTGTGAAGATATTGCTTTAGGCAAGACATTGGAACGGTTTCTGGACCATACAGCCATCACCATTGATCGTTGTCACGATCTGGCAGGATTATTGCGTCATGTCAGCCGCCATGCCATAACCATTCTCGTTCTTGACCTGGCGCTGGGCAAGGATTCCAATATCAATCTTGTCTCTTTTGTTAAAGAAAGAAATCCTTCCACGCGCATGATTCTTCTGTTTGAGATGGACCATATAGAGGAAGCCATCGAAGGTATCCGCCAGGGTGCCTTTTTTTATCTTCCCCGGTCCAGCGCCCCTTCGGATATCGCGCTTGCGGTAGGCAAAGCGCTTGAAAACCGCCAGGCCGAGTTGCATCTGGACAATTATGAGCAGAGTGTTTTTGAGGAGCTGGTAGGCCACACCGACGCCATGCGCCGCATCATCGACCTGATCCGTAAAGTGGCTCCGACAAACAGTACCGTACTGTTGTTGGGGGAAAGCGGCACCGGCAAAGAGGTGGTGGCACAGACACTTCACCGCCTCAGTGCGCGCCGGGACAAGCCTTTTGTAGCCCTTAATTGCGCGGCTCTGCCGCACGCCTTGCTCGAAAGCGAGCTCTTTGGCCACGTGCGCGGAGCGTTCACCGGCGCGGACGCGGACAAGATCGGCCTGTTCGAAGCGGCGGACGGCGGCACCCTGTTTTTGGACGAAATCGGCGACATGGAATTGATTACCCAGGCCAAACTGCTGCGCGTGCTGCAAAACGGAGAAATACGCGCCGTGGGCGACACCATATCCCGCAAGGTCAACGTGCGCATCATTGCCGCGACCAACCGGGATCTGATGCAGGCGGTGGAATCCATGGCATTCCGTGAGGATTTATATTACCGCCTGAACGTGATTCAAATCCGTATCCCCCCGCTTCGCGAACGCATGGACGCGCTGCCCGCCCTGGTCAATCATTTCCTGGCCCGGTTCAATCAGGAATACAAAAAAACAGTTCGCGGGGTGGACCCTGTCGCCGCCCGGTATCTCCAGGAATATGCTTACCCCGGCAATGTGCGGGAACTGGAAAGTATCATCGCCCATGCCGTCATCATGACGGAGGGAGAATTCATCGGGAGTGTAGACTTGCCCGAGTACATGAGGCGGGGCATTACCACCCGGCCCGCGCTGGTCTATCAAAGAGAGGAGGCCATCCTGTCCCTCAGAGAAGTGGAGGAACAGCATATCCGCCGGACGCTCGAAGCGTTAAAGGGCAATCAAAGCCAAGCCGCCAAAAGACTTGGTATTTCCCGGTCCACTTTATGGCGGAAAATGAACGAATACCAGATTGAGCCCTCATCGGAAGATGTGGACGATAAATAGACGGCGTCGGCCGCATCCGTGCCTCAGGAGTGGGGACTACTCACTCGCCGAGTTTGAATGAACGCATTCACGATGGCCGCGCGCACCTGTCCACCCATGGGATTTCCGGCATAGCCATCAAGCACAGCCAAGTCTATTTTCTTCCCGAAACGGTGGTAGTAATACACCCAGACCGGTGCATGATAGGGCAGTACCTCCTCAGTGGCTTCAATGTTGGGTTTGACGCCTCGTCGGCGCATCACATAGCGTAGAAATCCTTGCCGGGCAAGGTGTTCAGCCCGGGCCTGGTCGACCACCGCGGGCAGGCATATTTCTTCCGGCCGCCCCTCCTTGAGCAGGCCCCTCCGCTCAAACAGCGCAAACCCGCCGAAACTCCCATCAACCGACACCCAAGTGCTGGTACGCACCTGTCCCCTGGAAAGGCCGAGGCGAAACGCATAGGCGGGCATCCAAATGAGCTCCATGGAGGCGGGATATCCGTCTGGGCCGGATTTGACAGGACGCGCGCGCCAGAGGCCGTACAGGTTCCCTGCGCGTGGACGCCAGAAGAGCCGGGCTGCCTCGGCGGCCCCTATGCGCACGGGAAGATACCGGAACACCATCAGGGATTCTTGGTCGCGTTGCGGAACCCCCGCCAGCCGAATAGGGTCACACCGCCGCCTATAAGCAGCAGCACGATGCCGCAGATGGCATTGACAAAAGCGGCATGGGGACGGTCCAGTGCTCCAAATGTTCCCAACGACACCGGTATGCCGAGGACGAAAAGGAAGAGGCCCACCGCCATGTTGGTTTCACCATCGCGCTTGCGCATGTCCTTGGCCGGATGCTCTTCACTCACTTTATCAATTGTTTCGGACATGATAGGCTTCCTCAATAAAAGTAGAAGTAAACGAAAACATGGGGCAGCATGGAAAGGACGGTCCACAGGCGCAGGTCACTCCACCAGCGCCGGTTCGGACGTCCTTCGTTGACATACGATTCTTTCAACAGGACACAGACCCAAATCATGGTTCCCACGAAAAAGCCGATGGCGGTAAGGGTTGCCCATGGCTGGTAGATGGGATTGAGCAACTCATTGATGGGGTGGAATATTCTGCTCAGAAACGGATAGAACGCCGCCTTGCAGAATGCTTCAATCTGGGTTTCAAACATCACAGGTTCCTTTCTTCAAGAGCGGCCTGCGCCTCAGCACTATGAATGACGGAACCCCATGTCAGGCCCCGCAGTTTTTCTTCCGGTTCCGGCCTGGTCAACAAGCTCACCACCACAGTAATCATGAGGGAAAACACAAAGGACCACCACGCCACAAACAAGAACGGGTCTTCAGACGTGAACAGGCCCGGGGTGTTTTTGAGTATGAAGCAGAAAACAACGCCAAGGCTAAGGCCGACCAACCCGCCCCACTGCGTGGCGCGCCGCCAGATGATGCCCAGAAGAAGGATGGCCAGCGTAGGTCCCTGAAACATACTCAGAATCGTTTGCATAAATACGTAGATACTTTCACGGTCCGCAATGGGCTTGGCCAGGATCGCCGAAATAATGATGAGGAACGCCGTAAATCCCCGGCCCATGTTAAGCGCCTGGCGTTCCGTAAGCGCGGGCCTGCCGAACCAACGCCGGGCCTGGCCCCAGATATCCGTTATAAACATGGTGCTTGCGGAATTAAGGGTACCTGAAATACTGGACATCAGCGCCGCGAACAGCGCCGCGAACATCAACCCGCGCAAGCCGGACGGCAGCAGCAACCGAATCATTTCGGGCACCGCCCGGTCGGCCTCCTCAATGGGCAGTTGCGGCACCAGAATCACCGCGCAAAGCCCAGGCAACGCCACCATCAGCGGAATCATGGACTTCAGGAACCCGCCGAGCAGCATGCCTCCCTTGGCATCCCATTCCGTACGGGCGCCCAGGGTCCGCTGCACAATCACCTGGTTGCCGCTCATATAGGCGATAGCCAGCACGATACCCAGCCCGAACACAATCCCCGTCCAAGGAAACGGCCCTTCCGTATTGTGCGGCAGCAGAATCGTGAAGTGATTCTGGAATTCCGGGCCCTTGGCGAGAATTTGTTCGCGCATGGCACTCCAACCGCCCACTTCCCACATGGACAGCGCCAGCAGGCCGAACCCGCCCACATACATTACCACCAGCTGCACCACGTCGGTAAAAACCACCGCTGTCAGGCCGCCCGCAAAGGTATACAAGCCCGTTACTATCGCCATCAGCCACAAGGACCACATGGCATCCCATCCGAGAACGGTATGCATCAGTTTGTCCGCGGTAACCCACAGCATGATAGACAAGCCCAGAAACAGCACAACCGCCCAGATAACCGCATTCAGAAACTGCACGGCGGAATTGTAGCGCCGCCCCAGGAATTCAGGGATGGTGAACACGCCTGTGCGCCAGAAATAGGGTACGAAAACAAAAGCGGCGAACACCATGGCCGGCATGGAACCCATCCAGTCGAAATTGGCCGCCGATACCCCGTGACGGAATGTCGCCCCGGCCACCGCCACAAAATCCATGGCACCAATATCGCTTACCACGATAGAAAAACCGATGGCCCAGAAAGGCAGCGACTTGCCTGACACAAAAAAATCTTCCGCATTGCCCACGTACCGGGTACAGAAAAAACCCAGCGCCAGTGTACCAATCATGTAGACCGTGATAATGGCGATGTCAATGTTGCTCAGACCAATAATAGTTTCCATACCTGCCCTTCTGAACCGAAGTAGAGTCCGTGCCCAAAAACAGTCGGATACTGTTCCAGAATGAAAGATCATTATGGCACAGTAGATGACGCCATTCCAAGCCCCCCGGACGCGGGTATATCCGCCCTGTCAAAGCAGGCAAAACACTTTCAGACCACCGGCCGGAAGTCAACAAGTTCTCCCTGAACCGCCTCGTCCCGGATTTTCATGAGGCGGACCCACGCAAAGCAGTTCCTCAGGGGCTCCGGCGATGAGACAAGAACCTCGAGATAATTGTCTGTATGACCGAACCAAAATGTTCCCCGGGGGCTTTCAAATAGAACCAGTCGGATACATCCCAACTGACTCGTCTGAAACTCGCGCTTTTTTACCGCCGCCAAGTGTTGCAACGCATCACTGCGTACTTTGCTGATTTCCGGTGAAATCTTGCCGGGCAGGCGCGCGGACGCCACCTCCCGGCGTTCGCTGTATTGAAATATATGCAGGTGGAACAACGGGCTTTGTTCAATCAAGTCAAGGGTATTTTGAAAATCGGCTTCCGTTTCACCCGGGAAACCTACCATAACGTCGGCACTCAAGCCAATACCCGGCACGGCAAGGGCGGCACGACTCATAAATGCAGCGTATTCCTCCGCGGTATACGGCCGGCGCATGGCGTTCAAGACGGCATCAGAACCCGACTGCAGCGGTACATGCAGGTAAGGAACCAGCCCATGTCCGGGGTCGGCCATGCGTTCAAGCAACGTCTCGGGCAGGTTACTCAATTCAATAGAACTGATACGCAGGCGCGGCTGCGGCGTCAAGTCGCTCAAATGATCAACCAGGTTCGTGAGCCCATGTCCTTCATCGTTGTAATCGCCGATATTCACGCCGGTCAACACCAGTTCCTTTGCGCCGCGCGCCCGCAACGCCGAGGCCTCCGCGATAACATCCTCGAATACACGGGACCGGGACCGCCCCCGGGCAAACGGAATGTAGCAATAACTGCACATGGCATCGCAGCCGTCCTGAAGTTTCAGGTTGACGCGGCGGTGGATGGGCGGACCCTGCGACAGAAAGGGAACCGTAAAGGAATCGCGGCCGGACTTACCGCACAACACCACGGGCACGCCCCGCGCCAACCCGGGCAGAAACTCGGGTAACCGCATTTTGGCGTCGTTGCCAAGCACCAGGTCCACACCGTCCAGGGTGGCGATAGCCTCGGCGGCAGTCTGGGCGTAACAGCCGATGACGGCCACCAAGGCATCAGGATGTTCTCGTATGAAGCGATGAATGGTTTTGCGCGACTTGGCCTCCGCCTCCCGGGTCACCACACAGGTGTGAATGACGCCCAGTTCGGCGGGCGCGCCGAAAGGAACCAGGGTATAGCCCGCGCTGCGCAACCGGTCTTCTATCACCCTGGATTCCGCCTGGTTCAACCGGCACCCAAGGGTATATACGGAAGCGCGCCGGGGTGGTGCGGCCCCTGTCCCGTCCTTATCCATTTTCCGCCAAGCCCAGCAGCCAATGCGTGAAAAGGCGGACACCGAAACCGGTGGCATATTTGGATTTCAGGTAAGGCTTGTTCTTTACACCATAGGCGGTGCCCGCGATATCCAGGTGGGCCCAGGGAGTATCACCTACGAAGGCCTTCAGAAATGCTGCGCCTGTAATCGTTCCCGCCTCACGTTCGGGCCCGATATTGCTCAAATCAGCAAAGTCGCCTTCCATCATCCGCTCATAATCCTTCCACAGCGGCAGCGGCCACAGGATTTCGCCCGTGGCCTTTCCGGCGGCAAGGAGTTCATCGATAACATACTCG
>MTKZ01003172.1_pt1 | contig 25193 bp, 21 predicted proteins | sample 1042781 | NCBI WGS metagenome assembly MTKZ01 (sample SAMN06212207, study PRJNA360539) | anaerobic digester metagenome | biome: Wastewater treatment plant; material: sludge; isolation source: anaerobic digester fed with sludge from wastewater treatment plant | place: Denmark: WWTP Viborg ... | reverse complement strand
CAACAGGTTTCCCGCGGCGATATTCGGGGTTCCCTGGCTGACCGCGCTGATTGAGGTCAGAACCTCCGGCAATGAGGTGGCGCCTGCCAACAACAGCACGCCAATGAACATGCCGCCTAATCCCGTGCGTACGGCGATCACATCTCCGTATTTGGCGAGGAAATTGGCAGCCACTACAATGACAGCTGCCAGAACAATGAATTTGACCCAGATCATTCCTTTCCCTCACCTGAAAAAGACGAGGAAATACCCTTTACCATGTCAAGTTCCCACGCCGCGAAGATACCCGTGTTGGGCTGAGCCAGGTCTCCTACCTCACGTTCAATTATTCTAAGGCAGGTTTCAGCGGTCGCTCGGTCTGGCACGATGGTGAAAAGTGTGAGATTATCCAATTCACCGGTTTCTGCACCTGAGTAGAGATATGGCAGCGGGATGCGTTTTATTTGCTTGCGGTGCAGTCCTGTTGACTCAATGATCGTGGCGCCTGTGATCCCCCCTGCTTCAAGCCCTGCCAGCACCTTATCCATCTCGGCAGGATCATCTATCACACACAATACCATGAACATAGTCCACTCCTTTTGAAAATTATTAAAAGTTTACCATACCCTCTTGCTCCATTTATTCACATGAACTCGCAAGGTAATCAGGCACCGAATAAATCCTGATAGGTTTTGCCAGTTTCAGACGAGTACGATTGTAGCGTCATTAAAGCTGTCAGGATATCTATGAAGCCTTCACGACCAAAATTTTATGAGCTTTCCCTGTCTGACCGCCTGGAAATGCTGGCCGGTGAGACGGGCGTTCCAATAGAAGAGTTGCGCGTTCTGGATGGAATTAACGGGTTAAATCCGCAGCAGTCTGACCACATGATCGAGAACGCGATCGGTGTTTACGGGCTGCCCCTCGGTGTGGCACGCAACTTCCTGGTCAACGGCCGTGAGGTCGTGGTTCCCATGGCCATCGAGGAACCATCCGTGGTGGCTGCTGTTTCCTTCATGGCCAGGCTTGTGCGTTCAACCGGCGGGTTTACCGCAACTTCCACGCCCCCCGAGATGATCGGACAACTGCAGCTGCTGGATATCGCAGACCTGGCTGCTGCACGCGACAGGATTCTTGCCCACAGTGATGAATTGCTCGCGCTCGCCGGTAAAGTCGACCCGGTGCTCTCTCGTTTTGGCGGCGGCCCACGCGGGATCGAGGTGCGTGAGATCCACGAATCACCCATCGGACCCTTCCTGGTGCTGCACCTGATCTATGATGTGCGGGACGCGATGGGTGCCAACGCCATCAACACCGCGCTCGAGCAGCTCGCGCCGCGCGTGGCAGAGATCAGCGGCGGGCGTCCGCACCTGCGCATCCTCTCCAACCTGGCCGATCGCAGGCTGGCGCGCGCTGAATGCACCGTTCCGCTCGACGAGCTGGGTTTTGACACCTACTCCCCCGAAGCCGTCCGTGACGGCATCATCGAAGCCTGGGCTTTCGCCGCAGCGGACCCTTATCGAGCCGCCACTCACAATAAGGGCATCATGAATGGGGTTGACGCGGTGGTTCTCGCCACCGGTAACGACTGGCGCGCGGTGGAAGCCGGCGCTCACGCCTATGCCGCCCGCGGCGGAAGGTACACCAGCCTTTCCACCTGGGAAAAAGACGACGCTGGAAACCTGGCTGGCTGGCTGGAAATGCCCATGGCGGTAGGCATCATCGGCGGCGCCACCCGTTCGCACCCCGTGGCAAAAGCCGCGTTAAAACTGATGAATCTATCGTCCGCTGCTGAATTGGCGCAGGTCATCGTCGCGGTCGGTTTGGCGCAGAACCTCGCCGCGCTGCGCGCCCTCGCCACAGAGGGCATCCAACGCGGACATATGAGCCTGCACGCCCGCCAGGTTGCCCTGGCAGCCGGCGCGATTGGCGATGAGGTGGAACAACTCGCCCGACAAATGGTTAAAGAAAACATGATCCGCTCGGATAGGGCGGTGCAAATCTTACAGGAGTGGAGAAAGTAAAGCCATGACAGAGAATACTTCAGGATCCCTGCTTTTACATCCCGACCGCAGCACCGGCATCGTCGGTTATGGCGCGTACATCCCGCGTTACCGCCTGCCCGGCAGCGAGGTCGCGCAGTTATGGACAGGCTCACCGAAAGGCTCGCCGGTGAAGGAGAAATCCGTGGCCGGGCTGGATGAGGACGTCATCACCATGTCGATCGAGGCGGCGCGCAACGCTCTGGCCCGCGCCGGCATCGATGCGCAGGAGCTGCGCGCAGTGTGGGTTGGATCGGAATCGCACCCCTACGCGGTCAAACCCACGGGAACGGTGGTGGCTGAAGCCATCGGCGCTTCCAACAACATCCAGGCGGGCGATTGGGAATTCGCCTGCAAAGCCGGTACGGAGGCCATGGTGGCTGCCATCGCCCTGGTCGGCTCGGGGATGGGCAAATACGCCCTCGCCATCGGCATGGACACCGCGCAGGGCAAACCCGGAGACGCGCTGGAGTACACCGCCAGCAGCGGCGGCGCGGCTTTCATCATCGGGCCTGCCGACGAAGCCGTCGTGGAGATCGAAGCTACCTATTCGTACGTTTCCGATACACCCGATTTCTGGCGCCGGCCGGAGCAGAAATACCCGGAGCACGGGCAGCGTTTTACCGGCGACCCCGCGTATTTCAAGCACATCGAATCCGCCGGCCGCGTAATGATGGATGAGTTGGGGATGAAAGCGTCCGACTTCACGTACGCGGTTTTCCACCAGCCCAACCCCAGGTTCCCCATTAAGGCTGGCAAGGACCTCGGTTTTACCGAGGAACAGCTGCTGCCGGGCTTGCTTGTGCCGGAGATCGGCAATACCTACGCCGGCGCGTCGATGATCGGGCTCACCGCCATCCTCGATATCGCCAAACCGGGTGACCGCATTCTGCAGGTTTCCTACGGTTCCGGCGCGGGGTCAGATGCCTTTTATCATGTGGTGACCGAGCGCATTGCAGAACGCCGCGCGTTCGCGCCATCAGTCGCGGATTACCTCGCCCGCCGCACCGAGATCAATTACGCCACCTATGCCCGCTACCGCGGCAAGATCGACATGGGGTAAGGAGTCGCCAATGAGTGATATTGTTATCGCAGGCGTTGGTCAGATACCGGTTGGGGAACACTTCACCCTCAGCTTGCGCTCTATGGGGGTCAAAGCGCTCACCGCCGCCCTGCACGACAGCGGCGATCTCAAGCCGGATGCCCTTTACATCGGCAACCTGCTCTCTTCGATGATCTCCCACCAGTCCAACCTGGGCGCGCTGTTCACCGATTACGCCCGCCTCGATGGCGTGGAAGCCTACACCACCGAAGCAGCCGGGGCTTCCGGCGCAGCCGCCCTGCACCAGGCTTACATGGCCATCCGCAGCGGTTTTGCCGACACGGTCGCTGTTCTGGGAGTGGAAAAATGGAGCGACCTGGTGCGTTCTGAGGCGGAGGCCGTCATCACGCAGGAGATGGACTACGATTATGAATCCATCCCGGGTCTCACCAGCACCGGCCAGGCCGGGCTGATCATGCAGCGCTACCTCTATGAGCATGATCTCCCATCCGACGCGCTCAACGGGTTTGCCATGCTGGCGCACACCAATGGCAGCAACAACCCTTACGGCTTGTACAGGAATCTCATTTCCCCTGAAGCCTACGCCCGTTCAACCATGTTAAGCGATCCGTTCAATATGTATGACGGCGCCACCTACGCTGACGGCGCGGCCGCCCTCATCCTCACCCGGCGCGAACTGCTGCCGGAAGATTTTCCGCACCCTGTCATCAGTGTGACCGGTTCAGCCGCCAGCAGTGATTCCCTTTCCTGGCACGACAGGCAGGAGCCAATGGCTTTCACCGCCGCCCGGGCTGTATCTGAAGCGGCACGGCAGGCGGGAACGCTGCCGGGGCGGGTCAGCCTGTTCGAGCTGGACGATTCCTTCTCGATCTACGCGGCGCTCACCCTCGAAGCCTGCGGGTTGGCCGACAGGGGCAAGGCCTGGCAGATGGCGCGCGACGGTGAATTCGCCGTTAATGGACGGCTGCCCATTATGACCATGGGCGGCTGCCTGGCGCGCGGCAACCCCATCGGCGCCAAGGGCGTCTACCAGGTGGTCGAAGCCGTCACCCAGCTGCGCGGCGCGGCCGGCGCCAACCAGGTGCCGAACGCCCGTACCGCCCTCACCCTCGCGCTGGGAGGTCCCGCCTCCACCGCGATCGCGCATGTGCTCGAAAGAAACGAGAATTGAAAGTAGAGATTAGAGATTGGAGAATCGAGAATGGTCAAGACTTGAGACTACTCTCAAATCTCCTCTCACCATTCACCTGCTCCAAACCTGATAGGATTTGATAGCATTCCCCTCCTAAACTTACACTAACAACTGCACGAAAAGCAATAAAAGGAGTAATCAATGGAAAATCCACGCTATTGGCGCTTAAAGAAACAACGATACGGACTTGTCGGTGAGGTCTGCCCGCACTGCGAGTCAAAGATCTTCCCCCCGCGCGATGTCTGCCCGGAATGCGGCGGCGAAGCCAAGACTGAGTTCGCGTTCAGCGGCAAGGGCAAGGTCTATTCCTACACCGTTTTGCGCGATGCGCCTGCCGGGTACGAACAGAACGCCCCCTATACTGTGGCGATCGTCGCCCTGGATGAAGGACCCATGGTCACCGCCCAGCTCACCGACCTGGGTGAAGAAAAAGTGGAGATCGGCATGCCGGTGGAGATGGTCACCCGCAAGCTGCGCGAGGACGTGGAGAAGAAGGGCATCCTGGTGTACGGGTATAAGTTCCGACCGGTGATGCAGGGGTAGTGAAAAGTAATTAGCGATTAGCAAGCGCCTTCCAGAGATGGAGGGCGCATTGATTATGTGACATATTTTTCATGGTATCTGTTCATTCAATTGTTCAGACCATTGGAGAATGAAAATGCAGCCAAACAAAGTTTTCAAGATGAAATTCGCGTTGTTATACCCGTTGTACCTTAAGAAGGCCGAACGGAAAAACCGCACAAAAGACGAAGTGGACCAGATCATTTGCTGGTTGACCGGTTATAACGAGATGGGATTAATAAATCAGATTGATCAGGACCATGATCTTGAGACTTTTTTTGCTCAAGCGCCAGCTCTGAATCCGAATTGTTCATTGATCAAAGGTGTTGTGTGTGGAGTTCGTGTGGAAGAGGTCAAGGATCCCTTGATGCAAAAAATACGCTACCTGGATAAGCTGATCGATGAACTTTCCAACGGAAAAGCAATGGAAAAGATTTTACGCAAGCAGGTTTGAAAACCACCCGACGTGATAAACCCATGAACAACACAAATTGGCAAAAGTCGAAGATTTGCCAGGCTAATCAGTGCGAAAATCCGACCAAGAGATCCTGTCTGCTTATGGGGTTCGATCCTTGTTGCCAGAATTCATTCTGTCCTTCGGAGACGGAAGGCGGGTTTTACTTCAATGGGGTAAAATACATCAACAACTTAATAAATTACGAGGTTAGGGATGGATGATTACCTCTTAAGTTGAGGCTGAATAAAATGAGTGCGTCACTACGAAAGTGTACAGTGAGATTTCTCTGCCTCCAAGCAGAGTTTCAAATTGCCCAAGCGTAGGTAATGATAGACGTTATTGAAAAAGGTAGAATTAGGAAAATAAATAATGAGGTGGTATCATGGCAGATAACTTATTGGGCCTTTTAGTTACACGGGCAATTCCACAGGAAGCCTTGGTTGGGTTGTTAGCGGGACAATATAAATTGCACGGTGGTGTGATTAGATGGTCACCCGGAACAGATAAGGCAGGCCAAATCGCTTACCATTTAATACCTGCAAAGCCTCAAACTGTCACCGATCCTTTATTTAGCCCGATAAATGGGAGGATGTTGAACATTGATAGAACGAACTTTGGGGTAACTACTCAATCAGTATTGCAAATGGCTACTGGAACCATGGTTTTATCCGGATTAAATTTGGCGGTGACTGCCATAGGTTTTACTGTTATTAATAAAAAATTAGACCGACTAAAGGACCAGCTCTCCAATATTGAGAATGAAGTAAAGGCAATCCATGAACTATTAGTGATAGAAGAACGCAGTAAGTTAGGGGCAGCGTTGGAGGATTTAATCAATGGAACAAGGAGCCAAAGATCAGATGATCGAAGGGATCTATTACTCAACGCTAAAAACAATCTTGCTCCTATACGATTGAAATACAAGGAATTATTTTCAAAGGCAGACAGCCTTGAGGTTTCATTGGGTTATGAAGAATATTTCGTTCTAACGTCTTTGGCTCATAGCAGGTGCTTAGCCGAATTGGGGATGCTGGATACTGCTCGTAATAGTTTAGAAAGTGATGTAACCTTTTGGAAAGACCAATCGAAAAGAATTACCCACGATTTACTTTTAGGCGATAACCCGGAGCGATTCCTGTTCAGTGATTTTTCGGAAGCTGTACCTGTCTCAAATTTAGTAGAGTGGTTGAACTTTGCTCATGGTGAAGAAAAAGGGTATGAACAATTAGATGAGTTGAGAGCAATGACAACCGGTTGGTACACAGGAATAGACAGAAAAGAGATTGGCAGGAAAACCGGGCGTGCATTGTCCAATATCGGACATAAGTTTTCAAGAAAAGCGGATGCCGAATTGGAATGGCAATTAAAGAAAGTTGTCCCATCATTCCAGAAACTTGTTGCCCGTAATAACGTTTTAGATGGATACGTTGGGCAGTATCAATATTTGGAAGAGCATAATATTTTGCCATCAACCTTTGAAAACGAAATTGCGACAATTTCACCGGAATTATATATTGATGGGTATATTCTTTTAGAGCCATCTTTAAATTAACGGTGAATTTTTTAGTTATTAAGTCAACGTTGCTTTTCAGATTAAACCACGAATATAATATTATCTGGGACCAGTTTGGACAAACGGAAATAAATTCTTAACGGTGAATCAGGGATTATTAATCAGGTAATCAATGGTTCATGGCCAGGAAACCGCCTTCCAGAGATGGAGGGCGCTTATTAATTCTGATGTCACTATTGCAGCGTATCATGAGTCTGTATAATTAATGGTTAGGTGCTTTGTCACAAACATGGTGCCAGACTACTGATGGCCGGAGAATTCTATGCTTATTCACCCAGTGATAAATTTGTCGGGGAACTGCGAATAAGCAATACATTATTACGATGGGGTGTTTTCAACAAAAGCCGATTTCATCCTGCATTATTGTGATGCAAGACCGGAAGATTGGAAAAAACCATTAACAGATGAACAGAAAAAGTACGTCTATCATGCCGAAATGAAAATTGGCAACCAACGATTTATGTTTTCCGACATAGTCGAATTTGATATTCACAACGGGAATAGTCTTTTCCTGGTGGTAACTTTCGAGACCAAAGAAGAAGTTCAAGCAGTCTACGATACATTTTTGCCGGGAAGCACAATTATTGACCCCATACACAGTACAACTTACAGCTCTTGCATCGCAAATCTGGTTGACAAGTATGGTATCCGTTGGGGTTTGACGACAGAACAAACCGAAAGATAGACAGCTGTAGAGGATCAATAACCATAACCCGGGATGATGGACGTTGACACGCAAATTGGCGTGCACTTTGGGGAAGTCGCGGCGCGGCTGACGCGCAGGGCGGTAGGCCATAATCTTTACCTCCCCCGGCGGACCAATTCGCATGTCCCCCGATAGAACTATGGCAGGCGGGCATCCACAGGACTCCCTTCGGTCGTAAGTTCCAGCTGCTGATGAAAACTCATTAGTCAGACGATCACAGACCAGGTCTCAAAAAATGCTCCTAATATCGGGGAGCACTTTATGTTTCGATGGCATAATTGGTTGGAATTAGGAGTCCTATATAAAAATTGGATAATTTGACAACAAAAAAGCAGCGTAAAGGAGTCGATACGGAAATGGACGTATATGAGGCTATCTTCAAAAGAAAGTCTGTGAGGAATTTCCAACGCAGGGCTATCGATGAAATGACTATCAAAAAGCTGCTTGAGGCCGGTCTGCGAGCCCCATCGAACAATCATTTGCGTGAATGGGAGTTTATAGTGGTACAGGACCAGGCAACCCGGTTGAACTTGATCAACAAAGTACAGAAACATTTCACCAAAGAAGAAGTAGCGGCCTGGCTCGACAGCTGGGGAAGCACAGACCCTATCCAACGTGAGATGTACCACAGCGCTGTTCCGAAGCAATACGCAATGCTCCTCGAGGCTTCATGCCTGATTCTTCCTTGCTTCCGTCAGCCATAGCCACTTTTAAAACCTGACAGTCTATCAGCCCTGAATCCTTTCGCCTCAATCTGGTGCTGCATTGAAAACATTCTAATTGCCGCCGTAGCGGAGGGTATTTACGGAGTTACGAGAATCCCCATGGGTGCTGAAATTGAGCACATAAAAAAGGTCATCAATTGCCTCTCTGATTATGAGATCCCGTGCTATCTGGCGCTAGGATACCCATCTGAGAACGCTATAAAGATAGAACCGTATCCAATAAATGTCGACGAAAAAATTCATTGGAATTCATGGCCCGTGTAGGGTGTCAGCCCAACACACCGTGCAACCGACGAATTGAACTGCGCGTTTTACTGGCATTTTGCGAAGCGTGGCTTATGGTTTAATCTACTACCTGGTAGAGTGCGCGCCCTCCCATACGCAAGTAACACAACCGGTATACTGAATCTCTCACATTTGCTGTGCGGAGCGGGTCGTATTATCGGGTTTCCACAGGCTCCCTACGGTCGTAAATTCAGACCCATAACGCAAGGATAAATTCGATTGGTTTATAAGTAAACACTCTCCAGGAATGGAAAGCGCTTTGTTATTAGCCAAATCTGCCTTGCATCTTTCAAGCCTACGGTAAAATTAACAGATGGAAAATAATGTCGACCGATCAATTACCCGCTGTGAGTGGAATCTCAACGATGAGCTCCTTACCCGTTATCATGACGAAGAGTGGGGAGAACCGCTGCATGATGACCGGATGTTGTTTGAATTCCTGGCGTTGGACGGGATGCAGGCCGGACTGAGTTGGAATACCATCTTACGCAAACGGGAGAATTTCCGTCAGGCGTTTGATCATTTTGATATCAAACTGGTTGCCGGCTACAATTATGAGAAAGTCCAGGAACTTCTCGCCAACCCGGGGATCGTTCGCAACAAAGCCAAAGTTCACGCCATCATTCACAACGCCAGCCGCGTCCTCGAGATCCAACAGGATTTTGGCACTCTGGATGCGTATCTATGGGGATTCACCGGCGGGGTAACCGTCCACAATAGCTGGCAAACCTTATCCGAAATTCCAGCCACCAGCCCGATTTCCGATGCGATGAGCAAAGATATGGTTGCCCGCGGATTCAAGTTCTGCGGCAGCACGATCCTGTATGCCTTCATGCAAGCTGCCGGGATGGTGAACGACCACATCGTTTCCTGTTATCGCTATAAAGAGTTGCGCAAAGGATAATTACTGTACCCGGCTAATGAGGCCCACGCCCTTTTAGTATGAATCTCTAACTCGAAGGGCTCTTTACGGTTAAACGGACGAAGTATGCGATATCCAACAGCAATCGCCGTCTGAAATCAAATCAGTGGCATAAGTTCAACCAGGCGATGCAGGGATAAGATCGATTGATCAACCAACCGCCCTCCTGAGAGGAGGGCGGTATTCAATGCCGGATTCGATAAAACCAACAAATACCAAAAAAACACTAAAGGTAAACTGCGGTAAGGGGCACGTTATTCCTTAATTCCCGGCTTTTGGGATATATCGCTTTCACAATTAAGGTCGGATTATCTTTATGTTTCTATGGAGCGATAACTTGTTGTTACCGGTTTAGGTTCAATGCGGAAGTCTAAAGAAGAAGCGGTTTTTTTCAATATATGATAAATTTAATGATCGCAACACTACTTTTAATTTTTCGCATGAACTCTAAAGGGTGGACAGTAAATGCTAATCCAAATTTCCAGTACCAACTTTAAATCGAGGAAATTGATATGAGAAAAAGAATACCGAGTTCCTGGTGTCAACGAGTCAGCAAATGCCTGATGGTGATGTTGGTAATTGGTTTTTTGTTTCCCAATCAATATGCCATAGCATTCAATCAAAATTCATTTTCTCCAATTTTAACAGACACTCGTTTAGAGCATCAGGATGATAACCCAGTACAACAGGTATATGACCGATTGTATGAATTTCAGTTCCCGGGGATAGGCGAGGAAATGAATCGTACCATCCAGGTATATTTACCCATCGGCTATACCCGGGAAAAAATTTATCCTGTTTTATATCTTCACGACGGTGGAATCTTGTTCAATCCACCCTCAGGTCAGGATTGCATGCTGGATGAGACGCTTACTGATCTCCAGGAAAGTGGACAAATCGGTGACGGGATAATTGTCGTTGGGATATTTAGCACTGAAAATCGTTGGGATGAATATAGTCCTTACGTGAATACAAATATGCATTATTGGGAGATCTCGACCAAAGCGGCGGCTGAAGAAGGGGGAAGTGGAGACGCTTATGTGAAATATGTAAATCGTTTAATTGAGTACATAGATAGCAACTACAGCACCATTAAAAGCGCGGAGGGTCGCGCTATTGGTGGATTTAGTATGGGTGGGTTGATTTCTTTGTATGCAGGACTAAAGAAGAGTAATAAGTTTTCTAAAGTAATCGCCATGTCACCCGCGGTATGGTTTGCTGAAACCGACACTGACGATGTAATAGGGAATCATAACCAACTGGTCGACGAGATCAAAGCCATGAAAGTTCCACAGGATGTAAAAATTTATATTGATATCGGTAAGAATGAGTGGCCAGGTCGAGAGCAAGGAAATTATTCCTATCCGAAAATTTGGGAGGATGGAGCAGTAAAGTTGTATCAAGTTTTACGCAAACGGGTACCTCCTGAAAACCTCCTTTTGCTTATCGACAACAACGGTAAACACGACGGATTCTCGTGGGCAAATCGGTTCGGCCCAGCCATTTTATGGCTCTATGAAGACATCATTCCAATTGATGATCGGTTTGAAATTCGCACCCCGGCCGCATCTCCAATCCATCTCGAATCAGATGTAAGCTCCAATGAGGATTCGGATTCCCCTGAACAGCAGCTTGACCAACAAACGAGTAATGGACCGAATATCGAGAGCACATCTGCGCCGGTAATATCCATCGATCCTGGGAAGAAAAGTGTTTTGGATAGAGTCAATTACGATAACACATTCTTCACTGTTGTCGCGGTTGTTTTATTAATAATTGTTGTGGTTCTAATATGGTTGCTTATCAAGCAACTTCAGGCGTTGAGAAAGAAGCCATGAGGGACATTTAACCTTGCTGAAATGAGAATACATAGGTTTGTTTCTTTGTATTTATCAAGAATCCGAAAAAATGTGAAAAACAATGGAATATATATAATTAAACAATCATCTTGCCAGGGAATTAATCAATTTTTTCAGATCAGTTGAAGGGGAAAGCATTCATGTCACAGGTCAAAATTGGCAGAGTATTATTAAACCAATATCGGGTTGAAGAATTTATTGGAGGTGGCGGGGTTGGTCTCGTCTATCGGGTGAGAGACCTGAAGATGAACACCAGCCTGGCAATGAAAGTGCTGAACATTGATCCTGATGACGATCCTTCATCGACCTATTTATTTAAACGTGAAGCCAAAGCTTACGAATATCTGGCTCATCCAAATATTGTTCGGTATTATGGTGTGAAGAACACTGAGGGTATCTACTTTCTGTTGTTGGATTACATCGACGGAGACTCTCTTCAAAAAATCTTATCCCGACAACAGAATCGCAGGTTACCCATCGCGGATGTATTATCAGTCTTCAAAGCCCTGAGTGCGGCTTTGGGATATGCTCATAATAACGAAGTTGTTCATTGTGATATCAAACCAGGGAACATCCTGGTCGATCAAGGGGGAAAAGTCTATCTGACAGATTTTGGTATCGCTCGTCATATGGAGAGCACTGTCACGGATATCGGTACAGCGGGCACCATTGCGTATATGGCTCCCGAGCAATTTCGAAGAGAACCATTATTTGCCTCCACCGATATCTATTCAATGGGTGTTCTCTTATACGAGATGCTTGTTGGGCAAAAACCTTTCCGGCCTGGCAACCAGAATACAGCAGAACAATCACGTACCTCAAAAGAGTTGCTGCAGGAAGCCCACCTGAATGAAGCTCCACCGGATCCCTGCACGATACGAAAAGATCTGCCTGCTGAAGTAGGTCAGGTTGTGATCAAAGCAATGCAAAAGGATCCATCACAACGGTTTCAAACCACCCGGGATTTTTATTCCGCACTATGTGCTGCCTTTGGCGTTTCTGAGAATGCGGTAGGTGACCGAATCGAACCCAGATACGTGGAAAGTACAACCAAATATGAACATTTCAGTCAACCCATTCCTCCTCAATCGGGCTCTCCTCAACCCGTCGTGCGACCAAAGCCTCCCACTTGGGCGATAGTACTCGGAGGTGCAGCAGTAATTGGTGTAATTATATTCCTGGCACTTCAGTCCAAGACTCCAGCTTATATCCCTTCGCCGGTTAATCCAACAGACCCACCGGTGGAATTGGTCTCCAAAACTGAAGCGCCCCTAGTTCAGCAATCCACGCCAACTCGTACCTCTTCGCCCCCCACTGCTACTGCGACCGACGTGGAGGTTGCGTACGCAGCCAGTACAATCTCTCCCAGGGATGGCATGCCCATGATCCTAATCCCTGCCGGTGAATTTGTCATGGGTTCTTACAATTGCCCGCGCGATATTGAATACGGCTGCGATCCACATGAAGTATATTTGGATGATTATTACATCGACCAGTTTGAAGTTACGAACGGTCGTTATCAGGAGTGTGTTCAGGACGGGTATTGTAATCAACCTGATAGTTACTTTTCCAAGAAACATTCCAATTACTACACCGGCAGCCAGTATGAAGATTACCCCGTGATCTATGTGGATCGTGAAGACGCGGAGGATTACTGCCGGTGGGCAGGCAGACGGCTGCCAACCGAAGCGGAGTGGGAGAAAGCCGCCAGAGGGACTGATGAGCGAAAATTCCCGTGGGGTAATGACTCAAATTCGAGTACATATGCAAATTACAATGGCAATGTGGGTGACACCTCACAGGTGGGATCTTACCCTGCCGGTGCCAGTCCTTACAACGTAATGGACATGGCAGGAAATGTATGGGAATGGGTGGCCGATTATTATGGATATTACTCAAGCTCAAGTGTCAGCAATCCGGTCGGTCCGTCCACAGGGAAGAAATATGTGTTAAGGGGAGGGTCCTGGTCTAATGAGCAGAGTCTCATCACCACCTATTTCAGGGCTAGAAATTTTAAAGATTTTGTCAATAACGATATTGGTTTCCGCTGCGCGGATGATTAAAGTGTGTTTTTCTTGATCATATTGCTGATCACTTAACGAACTGGAGCGATAGATTGTCTGATCCGCGCTCCTTTTTGTTGTTCTTCACGGCTCCAGCTTGGCTAAATAAAAAACCTTTCGCACTCACATTGCCTGAATTTTATCGATTTACCATCTGCGAACCAGTTTCGGGGACTTGACCCCGTTATCATCATCCACAAAGAAAAAGTGCGCGGCATTTTGGTCAGGCGCTGGGAATATGAACCAGCCAATTTTGGATTGCCCATTGTATAGATCCACATCCTGATTGGCTCCACCGCCAGTCGCAATATGCTCCATCCTGTTGCCAAGATCATCGATCAGGTACATATTCTTGTTGTCTGTGTCAGCGCCCACCGTGATAAAGTCGTTTTGATCCTGGATCAGTGCTTTCCACTCAACGGTTACCTGGAGCGTACCATCCCCGGCAATTGTTATACTCTGAACGCATTCGCTCAATTTCCTCAATGGCGACGTGGTAATGATGATTTCCATGCAGGTGTTGGGATAAGTAAATGTTTGTGGCATTGTGATGGAAGGTTCTGAGGTCGTACCCGGAAAAGAGGCTGGTCTTCCAGCTAGGGCGAATATTAGAGTCAAAGCAACCGCAAAGATGATCACGATCACAGGTATAGCCGCCTTCCTGTTTGACCACGCTGCGCGTTGTTCCTCCCTTTTTGGGATTTCTTTCGTTAGACTCTGATGAATGTCAATAGGTAAAAGTTTGCTGTTCCACTCAAGCGCTTGGATGAATTGTTCAATATCCGGGAAGCGGTTATACGGGTCCTTCTCCAGGCAGCACGCAATCGTTGCGATTAATTCTCCGGGGACGGTGTTGAGAATGTGATCTGGAAAGGTGGCTGAACAGTTTACCTGTTCCCATTTTATCCGCTCGTCTAAAGGCAGATCACTGGCGACCGAGGCTCCAGTAAATGGTTTTGATCCTGTCACCATTTCATAAAGCATAACCCCCAGCGCGTAAATATCCGTTTGTGGGGTTACTTTTTTGTTCAGAATTTGCTCGGGGGCCATATAAGCGGGTGTTCCGATCCCCCCGGGTATAAGTTCCCGCATACCGGTGAATGAGGCAATTCCAAAGTCACTGAGCAGGGCTTTACCGGCCGCGTCGATCAGGATGTTTTCCGGTTTAATGTCGCAGTGGACGATCCCCTGCTGATGTGCGTAATGCAAGCCGGAACAAACGGATCGGTATATTTCAGCGATTTCCGTGAGTGGGATCCTGCCCGGCTGTTCCTTGATCTTTTTCCGCAGGTTATACCCATCGATATAATCCATGACGATAAAAACCAGTTTTTCCAGCTGTACATATTCATAGAACCGGACAATATTAGGATGGTTTAATTTTGAAAGCGCATCCGCTTCATCCTTGAACCGGTTGATAAAATCCGGGTCGCGGGTGAGCTCAGGCCTCAACAATTTTAGAGCCACGGTTGTCAAACGCAGGTTATCGTATACCTGATAGATCTCAGCCCCACCGCCAGTGGCGATGGGGCGGATTACCTGGTACCTGCCAGCGACCAGTTGGCCGGGTTGAAACCTCACTGCCCTCCAACGTGGAAGGTGAACACCTGATTTCCAATTTGCACCTGGTCGCCGTTTGAAAGGCGCTGACCAGTGACGCGTTTACCGTTTACGTAGGTACCCGCGCTGCTGCCCACGTCCTGGATGAACCAGGCACCATTGGCATAGCGGAATTGAACATGGTTGCGCGACACTCCTGGATCATGAAGTACCAGGTTGCTGCCGGCAGCTCTTCCGACTGTAAAGCGATCGCGAACCACAATGGATTGACCGGCGAACAATCCGCTCACGCCAACCAGTTGTGAATTAAAGACTGCTTTTTTTGTGCGATCCTTGGACTGAACGTAGATGAAAAGTATGAGTCCCACACTTGCCGCCACGAGGAGGAAAATGACCGCACCGGTGTTCCCACTGCCTGAAGGTATAACGGCCGGTTGTGGAGTGGGTGAGACAGGCGCCGCTGTGGTGAGCCCCACGCGAGCGGAAACGATCGAGTTAAACGCCGTGGTGCCCTCCGGTACATCCACACCCAGGATGCCGAGCCGCCAGTCACCGGGCATGGGGTTGCTAAGAACAACCGATACGATCGAAGGCGAGAGCGCGAAGGTCGCGCCGGGGTAATTTTCGTCAACGGGTGTGCCGGCTGGATCCTGGATGTTCAATTCCAGTTTGCTACCGGGCCAGTTGAGTGTGAATAACGCCAGTTCCTGGTTGGCAGGGATCGCCACCGTGCCCAGGTCGATCTCTTCTCCCTGCGCGATCTGTCCGGTACGTTCAAACAATACATTTCCCATCGAGGTATGGCGCAATTCAACGAACACATTGGATAGCTGGATAGAATCCTGCGCATTGTAGTAAGAGCCGCAGCCGGACGCCGCGGCCACTTCCATCAGAAATTCTTCATCAATAGAGGCGTCCCAACTAATACTGCCGGTAGTGCCCGGTACACCAAAACCGATAGTGTAAACACAGATTCCCTGGCTTCCTGCCTGGCTTGCCAGATTGATCACTTCCTGCTTGATCCCTTCCTCATCGTAACTTAATGCGGAATCGATCGGAATATTGGCCATTCCATCACTCAAGAGGATGATCATTTGTTTTTCATTGGAGGAGCTGCCCCTAAAAAGCCCGATACCGGTCTGCAAGCCTTCAGCCATCCCGGTACCGCCGCCAGCCGACAGGTTATTAATCTCGTTTTGCAGGTTCGAATAATCAGTGGTTAGATCCAAATTGACAGCAGCAGAATTGTTGTAATTGACCAGACCCAAACTGGTGGTAATGGTGTTACTCTGCTGCGCCTCCGAGGAGGCGATGTTGAGGATGTTCCCCGCGGCCCGCTGCGCGGCCTGCAGCTTTGACAGGCCGGTGATATCAGCTTCATCCATGCTGCCTGATGTATCCAGCACCATGACGGTGGAAGAATCGACGTTGCCGATGGGAAGTGGGTGTTGTGTCGGGAAATTATTACTACCAGGATAAGGTGGCGGATCGTAACCAATGATATTTGGGATTTCTGATTCTTGTATATATGATATTTCAATGAAATCATTTTCAGCTGCATATACTTTAAACAAGTCATCAAAATTAACAGCACTTTGAGCGGATATTTTAACTTTTGCTTCGTTTAATGGTGATTGAGAGAATTTAACCTCGATTTTTTTTGTTAACGGGCTTATGTATGGAGAATTGACCTTTGTTATTGCGTTAGGACTAGACTTGGAGATTAATACTTTACCATCTGCAATTATTTCTAATGTACCTTGAAATTCTGCTTCAATTCTGTGAGGTGCTAACAGCCCTTTTAATTCCGTATTAGCAATAAATGAAGAGCCTAATTGAATGTTATTTCGCATTGGGAAACATTGAGCGGGCGGAATCCAACTGAAGTTTATGTTATCATCAAATCTAGTCAGAACAGGTGAAGTGAAATTGGGCATTTCATAAATTGTAACTTTCCATGCAGAATTCTTCTCATCTAGGATTCGAACACCTCCGTTTTTTTCCCAAATGATCGAACCATTCTGAAAATCATTTCGAAAACTTGTTGGATTTCCTGAGTACAAATTCTGTCCCCATGGATATGAATGTGTTGTTGGTAGACCCAGTGAGGAATTTGGTCCTCCTTTATTTAGGTACTCACTCCAAATTTTCCCAGTTAACAAGTAGGCAATATTCCCGTCATCAAATAAGGTTGAAGGTATTCCAAAAAAATCAGAACCCTTTGCAAAGTTATCTCCAAAGGTTTGAAAATAGTATCCTGAATGACCAAACTCTACTACTGGTAATAAGCTCACACCAAATACTTCCTCCTGACCACCAAAGTATTCATATGTGGTTCTAAAGTTATTATTCGTTTCATTGTTTAGTTCATCGATGGTTACTTTATTGCTAGGGCTTATTGGTTTATATCCAACGCCAATATTTGTACTTGTAAATGTATAACCATCAGAATAATTGTTAATACCCTCCAAAGGATTGGGTTTTTGAGAGTACCTATTCTCTGGTTTGTTACAATCTTCTTCACTTAAGTTAGGATCACAATAATACATAGCAAAATGAAGGTGAGCGCCAGTGGTACCTGAGTTCCCAATATAGCCCAAAGGATCGCCTTGTAAAACAATATCTCCTTCATTCACCACAGGTTTTTCTCTTAGATGAGCATATCGAGAAAGATAACCTCCTTGGTGTGCGATAACGACATAATGTCCATAACCATTTGCATCATAACCAACATCCCTTACAGTTCCATCAGCTACAGCTAGTACAATAACTCCAGCATCGTTTATTGGTTCATTCGTAGACGTGTCACCATTAAAATCAAGTGCATAGAAATCTCGTGAATTATTATTATTATTGTGAGCGGGCTCATCACCAAAAAAACTGCCATCTCTGCCAGCATGAAACGCGATATTTGACAACCACGGTGCTCTAATATCAATATCGAGATCCTCTGAATGACTGAAAGGAGGGGGAGTTTTTGTTGGAGTTGGACTGATTTGTAAAGCAGGTTTTGCTGTAACTAAAGACTGGATATTAACAAATGCTATGAAAATTAATACAAGCGAGAAAAAATAGATGATCTTTTTTACCTTTTTTGTTTTCATTATAAGGCCTCTTCTTAATTACTGCCTAAATAACCTCAAATACCTGCTCATACCCGATCTGGATCACATCATGCTCCCTCAGCAACACCGGGGCGTAAATGCGCACGTTGTTCACGTACGTTCCCAGGCTGCTATTATCATCGCGTATATACAACCCGCGCGCTGAGCGGATGAGGGTGGCGTGCCTTCTTGAAATGCTGTTCTCGTTCAATTTCAGGTGGCAGCCCTGCGCGCGGCCAATGATGAACTCGCCCTGCTGTAGATCAATGTTCATGCCGGCGTATTGACCTGCGCGGCAGTACAGACGCGGACCTTTCACACTGGTTCGCGGTTGAGAGATCTTTCTGACCGCGTTTGAGATCAGATCCGGCAGGTCACTCCCTTTCCGTGAGATCGTCTGATAGGCTTCTTTTACAGTGTTCTGTATCACCGGCAGTGAGGGAATATTGACCTGCAGCTGCGTCCCTTCGGTTTTGACGAAGGTTTTATCGATCGTCTGGTTGTTAGCGGAAGGTGTGTAACCGCTTGCTGCGCAGGCATTGCTGAACGCGTTCTGTAGATCAATGGCTGACTGATATCTTTGCTGCGGGCGTTTGCTGATCGCGGTAAGCACCACGCTCTCAACGGCCGGGGGAACTTTGGGGTTGTAATCAGTCAACGGGGGCGGACTCGTGTGGAGATGCTCCCATTCGATGCGTTCCTTGGGCGTGGTGCCGCGGCTGCTGGCGGTTTCACCCCGGTAGGGGGTCTTGCCGCCAGCCAGTAATTCATAGAGAGTGATGCCCAGCGCGTAGATATCTGTTCTGGCATCGATCTTGTCTTCGTTGAACTGCTCCGGTGCCATATAGGGCGGTGTTCCGCCGCCGCTAGACCGCCAGGCCAGGTTGGCAACCCCAAAATCGGTCAGCAGAACTTTGCCGTCGTTCTGCAGCATGATATTAGCCGGTTTGATGTCGCAGTGATAGATCTCGTTTTCATGCGCGTACTTTAATGCCGGGCAAACCGCCTCCAGGATTTGAATGATGGACCCTAAAGGAAATGGTGTGTTGGATTTACGCAGCACCTTGCGCAGATCCGAACCTTCCACCCAGTCCATCACAATATAGACCACATCTCCATCCCGGTTGAATTCATAAAACCGGACAATGTTGGGGTGGGTCAGCTGCCGGTATATTTCCGCTTCTGTCGAAAACTGATCAAGAAAGTCGGGGTTATTGGAAAGATCGCGCCGCAGCACCTTCACTGCCATCCTTGTTGCACGCAGTGTGTCCATTGCCAGGTACACATCCGCCATGCCACCTGCTCCCGCTTTTTCCTGCAGGTGGTATTGCCCAGAAAGGGTTTGACCGGTTAGATCATTCATTGGCGCTGCGTTTTATGTTTGGATGCGCATTATCCTTCCATGCGGAATTTATAGGGGCCGATCTCGATCACATCACCATAATTGAGCCGGATGGAGTTGATTTGATTTCCGTTCACGAATGTCCCGCCCGTGCTGTTTTGATCCTGTAAAAAGATCATCCCCTGGGCAAGCCGGATGCGGGCGTGATCACGCGATACTGTGTCATCAGGCAGGTGCAGCGCGCTTGATCTCGATCGACCGATCGTAAAATTATCGTACGGGATTTCGATCCGCCGTAAGGGAAGGTTGCCGGATACCACCGTTAACACAGCGCTGTTACTTTGAGGAAGGCGCGGTGGTTCATAAACGAAATCGTTCGCGGGTGCACTGATCGGTTGGACTCCCGCGGATTGCCCCATCGCCTGGTATTGTTGCGCCCAGCCGACGGCAAACGCGATAATTCCCGCGAGGATGACAAAAAAACCGAATGCGGGCTTGACCTCGAACAACCCGTAAGAACCCTGTTTAAGTTGGTTCGAGAGCGTGATCAAAGTCACCGCCGTGACCAGTATCCCGATCCCTCCTGTAGCCAACTGTCCCCAAAGGTAATTACTCTCTTCCTTTTGAGAGATGGGCTTAAGGATGGTTAATCCGAGCACGATCAGAAAACCAACCGGCAGGAGATAGAGTAAGGCCTTGTCAAGCTGACCCGCAATGTTTGCCAGGCTTAAAGATTGCCCGCCATCTACCAATCCCCCTGAGCAGGAGACAAGAACGGTGGGCAGGAAAAAGCCCAGTATGATTGCGAGGCTGGCGCCCCGAACAATCCATTTGCTCTTTTCCATAACATCTCCCTGTGTTAATCTAAGATTTTAAGAACAAAAATCGTATCTCCGATTTTGATCAGGTCATTTTCTTTCAGGGTGGTTTCACTGGTTATCTTTTCGCCGTTTACACAGGTGCCATTCTCAGACAGGCTATCGATGATCGCCCAATGATCGGTTTTGTAGGCGATGATCGCGTGTTGCGCGCGGGTAACCTTCGGATCATTGAGTACAATGTTCCCTGTCTGACGGCCGATGGTCATGCGTTCACGAGCGAGCGGATAGATTTTCCCGCGCCTCGCCCCTTCTTTTACCCAGAGAATACCTTCCGGACCCTCGATTTTCTTAAACTCCACAATTGTTTCGTCATCGGTTGGTTTGGCGCCCACATTGGTCACATCCTCATCCGGATCCAGGGGTCTTTTTCCTCGCAGCTGGGTTGGCTCATCATCTGAGCCGTAACCACCGCGACCGCGTGAATCGCCGCGTCCGAGATCGGTAGGCATGTCTTCCATTTCGCCTAAGGATGGAGGGGAAACCGGTCGACCGTTGCCTGCGCCTTTGCAATACGGGCAGGAACCTAAAACAGCATCATATGGACCGTGGATAGGGCAAAAAGCTTCTTGACTCATCGTGTGCTCCTTTTTATCTGGAAGTTACGAATCTCATTTTCGGATGATCTCCGAATTGAACCTCATCGTCCGGCTCAAGTAGGGTTTTCTGGCGGACGACCTGGTCATTGACGCGGGTTCCCTGTTTACTATCCAGGTCAAATAGATAAAACCTGCCGTTCGATTCGGTGATCTTGGCGTGTTCGCGTGAAACGCTCATCGATCCGCTTAAATGGATATCGTTTGAATCTAGGCGGCCGATGGATGTTTCATTTAAACACAACTGGTAACTCTTCCCATCTGCTGTAACAAGCCAGGCGCTGGCTTTCGGTTTTCGGGGAGCCGGGGGAGGTACCGGGACACCCATAGTGGAAGGAATGGGTCTGGGTATGTTGACAGGCACTGGCTGAGGGACAAACTTTGGTTTGCATTCCGGGCATTCCCCCAGCACACTGTCGTACACATGCCCGTTCGGGCAGCCAGTGAGCCCTCTATAAGTAAAGTAGTAGCCGACTGCCAGCGCAACCCCCAAGACACCGCCAAGCAAGCCCAGGTAGAAGATCGTCTCGACGTATGGAGAAAGACTCAACTGTGTCTCAGCCGATGAGAAGCGGTAAATGATCGCCGGGAGAAGAAAGAGGACCAGCAGGATGGCTCCCAATCGCCAGCCCATGGTTGGTAGCTTGCGTTTTGTGCTGTCATAATAGAGCCAAAGGAATGAAGCCAATGCCATGAGCAGGAAGATGAACCATCCGCCCAACCCATTCAAACCAGTGAAAAACCAGATGAAAAAATTGTTAGTTGCTGTCATCATTTTCCTCCTTAATTGAGATTTAATCGGGTATTAAGACCCAGTAATTGTTATTGCCGCTGCATTTTTCCTGCTCCACGCCAGGGATCACTAGAAAACTGTTTGCCCCGATCGCGGTCGCCGGTACTTCAAATTTTGTTCCATAACATTCGTTTGTTTCCAAATTACACGAGTAGTAGATTTTATAAATATCGTCAACCGGTAGCGGGATATCAGGTTCAAAAAAATCAGTAAAAATCATCGAAGGTATTTCACCCTGAGAAACCCTGTGGACACATTTAAATTTTCCGGGTAGCGCAGTTGGTTCCGTGGTCAGTTCTGCCGTCGGTTCCGCTGTGGGCACCGTCGTCGCGATTGCCAATGTTGATTCAGGAATGTTCGTGACGCTAATGGTGGGTTCTGATTGTGTGGGAAGCGGAATAACGATCACGGGTATTGCGGTTTCCTCCAAAACTGAATCTGTGGGGATTTGGGTGAGATCCGGCTGATTGGATGCTTTATTGAACGAAGCAATGATAGAAATAGTCACCGCTAGAAGGGCTACCGCGGTGACCAGCATGATCACCAGATGAGGAATGCTGGTAAAAATGGAGGCTTTGGTTTTGTTTCTTACGGCTTTGTGTTTTGGGAGCGTGGAAATGGTATCCCAATCGATCGCTTCTGGAGCATTCCCTCTTGGAATGGAAGGGACGAGCGAAACCCCTTCATTTACCTTTATTAAGTACAATGTGATGTTATCTGCACCACCTGCCCTGTTCGCAAAATCGATCATCCTTTTTGCAATCTCCTCAAGGGTTCCGTTCGACGAAAGTTGAAGCAGGTCATCCTCTGAGGCATAACGTGACAATCCATCCGTGCAGAGGAGGATCAGATCACCCGGCAACAATTGAATATCGGTGAATAGATCTACCTCTTCATCCGAATCCCCCCCCAGGCTTCGCGTCAATGTATTTTTGGTCCTGGATTCTTTTGCTTCTTCGCTGGTTAACATCCCTACGCGAACCAGTTCAGCGGCTCGGTTATGATCGCGGGTAATCTGCTTGACCTTACCCGCGCGAATAAGGTAGGCGCGACTGTCGCCAACATTGGCAACGGTTAATCTATCACCCTTAATATTTGCGGCAACAAGGGTCGTTGCCATCCGGACACCATTTTCCACCGAATAATTGAATATTTCGTTACCGGTATTTTGGATGATCCTTGCCAGTCGATCAGCCAGGTCGGTGTCGGATTCCTGGTAAAAATCATAAAGAATCTTCCTGGCCGCGAACTGGCTCGCCCTTTCGCCGAACTGTGCACCGCCGACACCATCAGCCACGATATAAAGGCAACCGTGCTGCTGAAGTTCAAAAGGCTCAGTCGGTTCATAGCCGGAATAACTATCCTCGTTATTTGAACGAGTTTTACCCTGATCAGTTAATGGGAATGAATAGAGATTAATATTCCGGTTTGTTGGTTGAGTCGCCATGATTACCCGATTATTTCAAAGGTGAAAGTACTATCTCCAGCCCGAATTACATCTCCGGCGTGTAACGTAGCGGGATTGATGACGGGTTGTTCGTTCAGCAACATCGGGTTTTCCGGGTTGCTTGATTCAAGGATGTACTCACCCATGCTTTCTCTGATCACCCCCTGGAAACGTGAGGCGGCTAAACCCAGTAATGGAATGTCATTTTCTGAACTTTTTCGACCTAATCGGGTGATTTCTTTCAGGTACCAGGTTTGACCGGGGTTTAATCCATTCAATTCATTTAGCACCGCTCCTGTACCCGCGGTTTGCCCAGCTGGCGGATTTGCCATAACCTGGTTTTGATTTCTAATTCGTTTGTTTCTTCTGTATGCGATTGGTACAAATACAGCGGCTGCGGCAAGCAGGGTAATCAGCGCGATCCATACTACATTGGATCCCTTTTGGATGCCCACATTGACTTTTACCTGTTTTTCCAAAACATCCCCTTCTGCGGTGGTGGCAGAAACCTTAACATCATGGTACCCGGGGCTCGTGGTCTTGGTATTCCATTCAAATTCGAAGGGAGGGGTGGATGATTCACCGAGGAGAATTCCATCCAGCAAGTATTGTACTTTTACAATGTTCGCCCCGGGTTCCACTTGCGCGGATAAAGTATATTTTCCGCTTACAAAATCATCGTCATTCAGGTTCGGTGTAAAAGCAGGAACCGTTACAACGGGTACCTCTCTGACCCCACTATTCCCTGCGCTGTCAGTCGCGACAAGTTTTAGCGTGTGATTTCCATAAGGCAGGCTATCCGCATCCCACTTGTATTCATAGGGAGGTGTTGATACAGACTGGATGAGTTGATCGTCAACCCAGAATTCGAATGATGAGATCGGAGCGGGAGAGGTGAATTCAGGCTTGAAAAGATATTTACCAAAAACATTTGAATTATCATCAATGTCCGAAAAGTTGATGATTATGTCTCCGGTTCGGGCAATAAACTTCTGACTTGTGCTCAGTTTAGTGCCCTCGTAATCAATTGTCACATCAAGGTCATGTTCACTTGCATCAGCCGGGAAAGAGGAAGTAAATTCAACCAGGTACTGCTCGCGTAGATTTTGAACCACATTAGTAAATGCCCCGGATAAGGTGGTGGAGTCTGGCTGAATTTGAGAAAAACCTCCGGTCAAACTTGCCAACCTGTCCAGCATCCGGCTGTCTACGCTTCCGTATCCGATCGAATAAATGGGTGTCGACCATGTATTGGCCGCATTGACACAATCATCAAGCGTCAATGAACCTATTCCTGAGTCGTAACCGTCGGTGAGTAGGACGATCACCTTGCGCTCCGGTTGATTTTTGAGCAGATCGATCGACTCGCCTATTGCGTCATATAAAGCAGTATTCCCTTTTGCTTCTACTGTATCGAGAATTGAACTGATTGATCCGTGGTCTAATGTAAGACCCTGGTAGGTGTTTACTTCTTCTGAAAAAGTGATCAACCCGAGTTTATCTTCCGGTTGCAAGGTCTGAATAAAGTTCTTTGCAGCCTCGATCGAGTTTTTCAGAGGTTTTCCTTCGACACTCCCGCTAACATCGAGCGCAATGACGATCGCCAGGGGTTGGTCTTCATTTAATATTGGTGCGACTTTAAAATTACTGATTACCTTGCCATCCTCAGAAGCCTGGAAGTCCTCCTGACTCAAACCTGTTACAGGAAAACCCTGTTGATCTGAAAGAGAAACATAGGCTTTTATTAATGGAAATGCCGAATCATCGACATAGACAATTGAACTATTTATTGGAGAAGACTGAGAAAGTGCGGTGGAAAAACAAAAAAACACAGCCAGCAAACCTGTGAGTGAAGACTTGCCCCATCGTATTATTTTTTTCATGATTATCCTCGATTGCGTTGATATTAATTACCCCGCACCAACAACAAATCTAATTCTTTGTTTTTCAAGAACCAATTAATTGGAAACTCTTAAACTCTTGAGGATTTATTGAAAATATTATAGCACAACTCAAATAATAACAATTTTTACGAACAACCTGTTT
>MTKZ01028082.1_pt1 | contig 25195 bp, 20 predicted proteins | sample 1042781 | NCBI WGS metagenome assembly MTKZ01 (sample SAMN06212207, study PRJNA360539) | anaerobic digester metagenome | biome: Wastewater treatment plant; material: sludge; isolation source: anaerobic digester fed with sludge from wastewater treatment plant | place: Denmark: WWTP Viborg ... | reverse complement strand
GAGGTTGCGCGCAAGAACATCAGCATCTTCCATCGCTTCTTCCGCCTGAAAGCCCAAAAACTGGGCGTGGAAAAACTGCGCCGCTACGATGTTTACGCGCCACTGGCAGAGTCCGATAAGCGCTACTCCTTCCAGGAAGGCGCTGACCTGACTTTTGAAGCCTTTGAGCGTTTTGATCCCAAGTTTGCCCACCTGGCAAAACGCGTTTTCGACCAGAGTCACGTGGATAGCGAAGTCCGCAAGGGCAAGATGGGCGGCGCGTTCTGCTCCACCCTTGGTCCGGATCTGACCCCATGGGTGATGCTCAACTACCAGGGCAAGTCTGATGATGTCTCCACCATGGCGCACGAACTTGGGCATGCCATCCATTCGATGATGGCGGAGGAGCATTCCCTCTTCACCCAGCACGCCTGTCTGCCATTAGCAGAAACAGCTTCGACCTTTGGCGAAATGACCCTCACCGATCTGATGCTCGAGCGTGAGACCGACGAAGGCGTGAAGCAGGATATCCTCTTCGGGCAGCTCGATGATGCTTTCGCGACCATCATCCGCCAGATCTACTTCGCGCTGTTTGAGCGTGAGGCGCATGGAATGGTCGCCAACAATGCCTCGGTGGATGAGCTGAACGCAGCCTACCTGGCGAATTTGAAAGAAGAATTCGGCGATTCAGTTGAGGTTTCTGACGAGTTCAAGTATGAGTGGGTCTCGATCCCGCACATTTACGGCACGCCCTTCTATGTGTATGCCTATGCTTTTGGGCAGTTGCTGGTCTTCGCCCTCTACAAACGCTACAAAGAAGAAGGCGAAAGCTTCAAGCCCAAGTACATGCGCATCCTTTCGGCTGGTGGTTCCCTTGCGCCGATCGCGCTGCTGGCTGAATCCGGACTGGACGTCACCAAGCCTGAGTTCTGGCAGGGTGGCTTTGACGTGATCGATGGCATGGTCAAACGGCTGGAGAATCTGTAAAAGAATTTCTGAAAAAGCGGGACGTATTGACTTTCGTCCCGCTTTTTTTGCGTAAATATTCTAAGCTCTACGGCCTCAAGCAGCCGATTGGTACCACCAAAACATCATCATCACGCCGGTAAGCATATTGTCCCGCAGTCAACACCATGAGAAATTCAGGTGTACGCAGATTGTTTTTGCTGATGAGATCTTTTAACTTGAGAAGGTGTTCTGAAGCTTCATTTATTTCCAAGCCTCCCAATTTTGTCTCAATCAAAGCGTAGCTGCCGTTATTTAGATGGAGTACAATATCGCATTCCAAGCCATAACGATCTCTGTAATAAGATATTTCACCACCTTGCTTTGCTACGTAGATTTGAAGATCACGGATACAAAGACTCTCGAAGAAAAACCCCAATGTCCGTAGATCATCGAGTAATTGAGAAGGCGTAATTGCCAAAGCTGCTGCTGCTATTGATGGGTCAACAAATCCCTTCTTATTGGTCGATCGCATAGTTGTAGCGGATCGTATAGCTGGATTCCATGCTGGATGGTCTTGAATCACAAAAAGCGATCTTAATGCTGATAAATATCTATAAAGTGTTGATTCATCCATGGTGAGGTCGTTAGCAGCGATATCCTCCAAAATACTACGATTAGTTGCCAAAGTTGAAAGATTCCTTGCATACGATCTTAGTATCGCACGAACACGAACTGGGTCGCTGATCGAGGGATCAATTCTTCTAGCGTCAACGCTGCAGATTGCTTCAATGTAAGATCTTGCTACCAAGAGAGACGCTTTTTCACTGAGCCCGATGGAAGCCGGCCAACCACCACGGCAAATTGAAAATACAAGACCTTCAACACTCAAATCGCTCTTTGCCCCTGGGAAGTCCTGCTTCGAAAACAATGATGCAAGCGAAACGGTTCCATTAGATTCGTCTGATTCAAAAAGACTCATTGGCATCATATCAATTTTTGCTATCCGGCCTGTACCACTATGAAGAATCTGGTCATGGTTGATAACTGTGGAGCCGGTAAGTATGAATTGACCCACTTGTTGTCTTTCATCAACTGCGCTTCGAACTGCATCCCACAAAACAGGTGCCATCTGCCATTCATCAATCAATCGCGGAGTGTCCCCCTCCAGCAATCGGGATGGCATAAAATTTGCCATGTCAAGATATGCTCGGAAGTTATCTGGATCCTGCATCCGCAACACTGAATTGGCTTGTTGTTCAGCGGTAGTGGTTTTGCCACACCATTTTGGTCCTCTAATGAGGACAGCTCCAAAAGCCTCAAGATACTCTTCGAGGATATTATCAATTACTCTGGGTAGATATTTAGCCATCTTGCCTTTCAAGATTCAATCACCTGAGTTGTAATAGATAATAACACAAAAAGAGACATTTGGGGTAAATTGTGCAAGACAATTGGGGTAAATCGTAAGAGACATTTGGGGCAACATTGTCTCTTTACTCAAACACACCCGCTTCGACGTAATAGCGTTTCCCGTCGCGGCTGGCGAAGAACGCGACCATGTTCTCGTAATGTGTTGGGTTGTAGAGGCTGAAACCGCAGCAATAGTGGTGTGCGATCTCGTCAAAACCAAGCATAGCTTCCTCACCAGCATAGTTTAGTCCGAACTCATCACCTTTTCTGAAGAAGTAGAAAGGTTCACCGGCTAAGATCTGAAAGCCGAAGGTCTCGTCGTAGCCAAATAGTTCGCTCAGCGATTCTCCACTCCTAAAAACCTCACCGTTGGTTATGGAGGAGAAGATATTACCTTCCATTTTTCCGTCAACATGAACCATCTCCATATACCAATGCTCCCCATGCACCCAAGATCCTTTAATATTATCCATGACAGCCGCATAAGCCAGATCACTGACGGGAACACTGAGAACAAGTTTATCATCTAGCCATACCTCAACAGTAGCTATGGAGTTTTGGGGGACTTGTTTCGCACTGAGCACTTTGCCTTCGAAGAGAGGGGAGTCGATTTGACAAGGAATAATGTCCTTGCGTTCGGCTTCATGCCTTTTGATCACCCATCCGGGCAGAGAACCGGTTGGCCTCGATTGAATATGCTCTTCGTCCGGCCAGGAGCCGTCTTCCAACCAGTACGCTTCCACCGTAAGCCCCGCGCCAGAAAGGTCCATAACGGTTGTGTCGAAGGCGGAAAAGAGACCCATTTCAACGTAATACTCAACTTCGTTCCTCTGGGCAAAGAAGGTCACCATGGTTAGATACGCTTTGGGGTTGAAGGCTGCCCCACTGCAGCAGGCGTAATGCGAAACACTTTCAAAGCCGAGTTGGTATGTTTCCCTGGCGTAGTGGATACCGATCTGCCCGTCTTTACTAAAGAAGTAAAAGGGCTTGTCGTCCAGGGGCTGGAAGCCAAAAGTTTCATCGTAGCCGTACTGCTCATTGAGCGAAACCCCATTCACGAAGATTTCTCCCCGGGTTATGACTTTGACGCCGTTACCATCAGTTTCAAGCTCGACGTGCGCCACTTCTGCATACCAATCCTCACCGATCACCCACATGCCGCGCAGGCAATCTACTGGGCCACCTACGCCGCAATTAACTGACAGCACTTCCTCGTCCCCAAGCTTGAAGGTAACGGTAACATTTTCGAAAGAAGCGGTTATCCCATCACCGCTTTGGTTTTGCACATAAGTTCGTTGAGAAGTCAGTTGACGTCCATTAAGCGGTGGGGGAGAGAAAGATTGTGAAAACACGTCCCTTAAAGGTCGGCGGGTTTTGAGGATCTCGCTGGAAGGTCCGGCGATGGTGTTGAAACTCCCATCATCCCTGTTTGGCTGGAACATACTTTTTTTATAGATTTCCATGGTCAGGTCGCCAAAATAGAAGACCTCTGGTCCGCTTGTATATGTTGGCGTTGGGCGGACAGTCGTTGGCTCGACGTCAGTTGGTTCTGTTATGGGCAATGCGGTCGGGAGTAGTGGTTGAGTGGTCGTTGCGCCGGGAGCTTGACCTGGAATGCAGGCTGAAATTAAGAGGGTTGTAAGGACTACGCAAATAAAGAGACTTTTAGTTTTCATCGTTCCTTCCTTTCATAACGGAGGTAGGTGGACGCCGACACCCTGATTGTATCCCAAATCAAAAAATCGGTTTCTGAAGGTGAAACCGGCTGGTTTAAATACTAAATAATACTCATTAAAGGCTTTACTACAAACGTTTCTTCGGGTTATTCGTGGTCTTGTCCGCAGCCATGGCCGTGCCCCTGGCCGTGTTGATGCTCGTGGTCGTGTTCGTCATGGTGATCGCAGTTGGCTTCGCCTTCCTGAGGCAACTGACCGCTAAGCAGTGAAAGCACCTGTTCCCGGACGGATCCCGACGCTCCGGCATAGACTTTGATCCCGGATGAACGCAAGCCATTGACGGCTCCGCCGCCGATACCCCCGCAAATCAAGGTGTCCACACCCTGGCTGACCAAAAAACCGACCAACGCGCCGTGCCCTTCCGCGGGAGCGGCGATGATCTTTTCTTCAACGATCTTGCCATCCTCAGCGGTGACGAGATAAAACTCCGGAGTGCGTCCAAAATGAGGAAAAACCTGGGTGTGTTGAGCGGTAACTGCAATTTTCATCTTGCTTGTCCTTTCTTCGTATCGAAGAGTTGAGTGTGTGTTTAGTTCCTGGTCGCCAATGATGTGCAGTGGCAGCCCTTCCACCACTGCCCGCGCGAGCTTGGTGCGTGCCGACGAAACCAGCATCTGCACGCTTTGGCGCGATATCCCCATTGAGAGCGCCGCCTGGGTTTGTTCCATCCCGGCGTAATCCACCAGCCTGAGTGCCTCCCACTCCTCGAGCAGCAGGTTAACGTCGCTCTGCCCGAAGGCAAAACTCCCCCCCGAAGGCACGAAGCTTCTCGAGGGAGGACTGGATCGGATCGTTTTCTGACTTGGGTTGCGCGGCATATTGTCCTAATTATTGGCTAATGCCAATAATACTCCCATTTTGGAGGATTGCATAGGGTGGAATTCTTGCTTGTAGAAACGACGAGAAGACCGTGAACATGCTGATTTGTTACAATCTGATAAGAATTGTCACTACTTACTATCGAGAGGTGGCTTATGTCTCTGCAAATTAAACGGATCTACGACCCATACGAAGAATCGGATGGCGCAAGGTACCTGGTGGATCGGCTTTGGCCGAGAGGGATCAGCAAGGAAAAAGCCCATCTGGCTGGATGGCTAAAAGACCTGGCTCCCAGCACTGCCCTGCGGAAGCAATTCGGGCACATGGCTGAGAGTTTCGGGGGATTCTCAGCGATCTACCGGGACGAACTGGATGCCAACCCCGCGGCACAGGCAGTGGCTCACGAGGTGATCCGGCAAAGCCAGCAGCAGACCGTGACCCTGCTTTACGGCGCAAGGGATCCGCGCATGAATCACGCAGTCGTCCTGCGTGATTACCTCGAAGAAAAATTCCAGGAAAAGCAGGCCTGACAATTCTCTACCAAACCGGTAAATGGTAAATTGCATTTCTGGATTCAGACAATAACAAAAAGGAGGTGTGAAACCACCTCCTAATTCAATTACCGTTTGATCATGGGGAGAAATGTATCTCTGATCAACATATCGGTAGGTAACTTCTCAAAAGCACCAATATCGCATCTGGCGATTCCGTCTCCATTGCCATCAGCTTCCCGTAATGTGATATCGGAGGAGGCGCCGAAAAAGCCGCGCTGGTCAAATTGACCGCAGCCGGCAGGATTGCCGGCATCAATGGCAGGGCTACCGGGTTTCACGAACATGGTTCGGGTTTTGCCGCCATTGAAGCGTAGTCTGTCCAGCATCGGGTCCACATTCTTTTTGTCGCTGGCGGCATTGAAGGCGCACTGATTCGTGTTTTCAAGGTTGTAACCGTTGGAGAAAATCGGCTGCGCGGAACCGCAGTTGCTGGGTGAGTTTTGCGCCAAGATCGATCCGCTGATGTAGGCAATTCCAGTTCCGCCGATGGATAAGCCCCCGATGCCGCTGGAAGCGGTGTTATTTGCCAGGGTCACAAAGTCCATGGTAATAAAATCATGAAACTTGTAGATGCCAGCGCCATCCGAGGCACGATTGTTCGCCACAGTAACGGTTGTGAAGTACGCTGGTCCGCTTGCAAACACTCCGCCGCCTTTCGCGCTGCTTCCACTGGCGTTGTTTTCAGCAAGTAAACCAAAAAGAAACTCGAGGTAAGACCCTGCGGTTGCGGCGTCGGAATAAATTCCTCCGCCGTTCCCAACCGAAGAATTGTTCGAGACATCCGTCCAGATTAGTCCGAGCGCGCCAAAATTGGCAATCGCTCCGCCAAGCCCGCCCGCGCTGTTGCCCTTGAACAGGCTGGAATTAATCGAGGCTTGCGAGCCTGACACTACGCACAGGGCTCCGCCGTCTGATAGAGCGTGATTATTGATGAAACTCACGCGATTCGTGACTAGCGTGCTGCTTCCGGCTACCCTCACTGACCCACCGCAACCGACAGACTCGTTTCCGCCGCTAAGGACCAGGTTATTTAGCGTCAGGGTGGAGCCGTTACTTACGTCAAAATGCCGGCTGTTGGCAGGCGCGTTGATGGTGATGAGATTATTCCCGTCAATTTCCAGGTCTTCCAGGATGATTTTCTGAGCAGACATGGCAATTGTCACAGGGGTAGGTCCACAATCAAACAGCAGCGTCTCCAAGCCAGGCGTGTTCAGCGCGGTGTTTAACGCGGAGGTCGAACAACTCGCCGCGTTTCCATTCCCTACTGTCACCTGGCCTGAAGAGTTAGTCGTAAAGGACTGGTTTGGTCCGAGGTAGGTCTGGCTGCCGGAGCTGACGAAGCGAGCGCGCCAATGATAAGTTGTGTTCGGCTGGAGTGAGAAGGGGGGATCATTCCAATCATCCCAAACGTACCAGGCATTTCCGGCGGTGGTGATGGGAATGGCGTCTGTCTTTAAGGAGTAATTCCCATTTGATGTTCCCAGGTCGAAGTATGCGGTTCCAAGCTGCCCAAAAGTGTAAATGTAAGCCTGCGATTTGTATTGGAAAGAAAGGTCAGGCAATTGGGTGGTCAGCGTCGAGGGGCTGGGGTAGATCACTGTCGGGGTGTTGCTAAAGACAAAGACGCCAATTTCCGGCCTGAGCCAGGGATTATCGTTGCCGTCCATGGCCCATACATTCGCTCTAAACAGATTTCCTGTGAGAGCCGCGATCGATTTGACAGGTATCTGAAACTCCCAAAATGCGCCCTGGGGCACCGGCCAGGTGTAGTTGTTTGTGGCATCAGTTGAGTAAATCGCGTAAGCGCCAGGGTTAAAAGGAGAGGCTGGCAGAGTTTGCGGACAATCGCTGGGTGGGTTGAGTGGATTGCCTCCCGCAAAACAGTAAACAGGAGTCGAGGGGGTTATCGCAAGCGTTGTGCTGGCAGGGAGTTGAATATCAATGAAAGCCCGCTGCCCCGCGCAGGAATTCCCCAAACCCGCGACAATCACGTGCACGTAATAAGTCTGGTTGATCCCAGGCGCAGCGGCTTCAGGATCGGCAGTGAAGCCCACATAAGCTCCCATGCCGTTCTCAGTGTAGGGAAACCCCTGGATGATGCTGACACAATTAAGGATGGTGGAATACTGGATTAGTCCATCATACCAGGCGATTGCCTGGGTCGATGACTGTGGCGCTATTGTGGACAACTCGTTTTCGAATGTATCGATAGCTATGGTTTGTTTGACAAGCGCTGGAATGGTGGATGAAGGAGCATTCTCATTTGGATCCACAGAGAATGGTTCTATTCCATTCCAGGCTTGTGCGGGAGTTTGCGCCAAGGCGAAAACAGCTACTAAAAAAACAACGACGACTGTAAGATTGATACGCCTCATATGCCACCAATTATTTTGCCTTTCGAATTTTGAAACAGAGAGAAACTATACATAAATTATATTATTAGTAGAGAATGAACAAATGTTTGAGGCTTATCAAACATTATGCAAACAGGCATTGAGTTACGAGGTCTGCCAGACAGGTAAATAGTTTTCATGCCTAAAGCTTATGCTGAGGATCGATGTGTCACTTTGCTAAGGGTAAAATGGTTCTATCAAAACAAAAAGGATACTTATGCCAAGAATGACCTCCCCCGCCGACATGATGGCATCCGTGACCGACAGCATGAAAGAACGCACTGGAAAATCTCTTGAAGAGTGGGTCGCAGCATTACGGGTGACCGAAATTGACCCGTTGGACCAAAAGGCCGTCCGCAATTGGCTCAAAGGACAGGGCGTCTTGCAGAACACACAATGGGCAATCGCGGATGCTGCCGCACGGGCAGCCGGCTGGGAGCGCCCAAGCATTGAAGGATACATCGATTCGCAGTACCAGGGCGAGAAGGCCGCCTTGCGCGTGATCTTTGATGCATTGCGCGAGATCATCGAAAGCCTGGGCGAGGATGTGACCGCTGAAGGGCGGGGAGGCTACACGCCTTTTGTGCGTAAGCGCCAATTTGTCGCGATCCAGGCATCAACGAAGACTCGTGTTGACCTTGGTTTGCGCTTTAAGCAGGCTCCGGACTCAGTCCTGCTGAGCACCACCAGCCTGCCCGGGCAGTCGACTCATAAACTCGGGCTGAGTTCTGTCGATGAGATTACGGATGAGGTCCGGGAGTTGATCCGACTGGCTTACGAGCAGAATGGTTGATTGAGAAAAAGCGAGCCTTGTAGGGATGGGCAAACCCGATCTCGCCGGTCTCCGGATACCCTCCACTTTGTTGCGGGCACAGGCCGCGCGAGGGATGTGACCGACTGGTCTCCATACTAAGCCGGATTGACCCCGCACAAAGAAAAGGGGCAAGCTGCGCATGTATGGTTACAAGAGATAGGTAACAGAAAGTGACAAGACATAGGTAACACATTTGGCCGTAGGTCAGGTTGCGCAGTTCAACCTGACATCGGAAACAAGATTTTTTGAGAGCTTTATTTAGCAACATTCGTGACGTCAGGTTCAACAGAAGAACCTGACCTACGCCCAATTGAAATTTTGAAATCGATTAATACAACCTTGTCACTTGAGAAGATCAAAAAGAATCAACTTGAGCTTATAATCAAAAGTGTAACCCATGTCCTGTCACAAATTGTCACCTATGTGGTGTCAAACACGCAATCCGACCTACGAAAAGACCAAATTGGACATTCTAAACTGGTCCAATAATTAAGATTAGAGTGAGAATAGAAAATGACAACTGATAACCCAACCAACGAATTAGTCCTCGCAGGTGGCTGCTTCTGGGGGATGGAAGAACTCTTCCGCCGTCTGCCTGGCGTCCTCGACACCGAATGTGGCTACACCGGCGGGGAGAACGACCACCCCACCTACCAGCGCCACCCCGGGCATGCCGAAGCCATCAAACTTGTCTTCGATCCAACCAAGACCGATCTCCTGCACCTGCTGGATTTCTTTTTCCGCATGCACGACCCCACCACCCTCAATCGCCAGGGTAATGACATCGGCAGCTCCTACCGTTCCGCCATCTTTTATGCTGACGAGACGCAAAAGCAAGCAGCCAAACAGATGATCGACAAAGTTAATCAAAGCGGCGTCTGGAAGCGCCCGGTGGTGACCACGCTCGAGCCGCTCGGAACATTCTGGGTGGCTGAGGATTATCATCAGGACTACCTGCAAAAGCTGCCGAACGGTTATACCTGCCACTTTATTCGCCCCATCCCGAGCTTTCTGAATCAAGCTGGCTGACTAGAGGCTAATATGCAGTCCGAGCCATCAAATCCACCCGAAAGTAAAATGCGCAAATACCTTAAGATGCTGAAGGTGTACGGCTTTACCGCGTTAGGCATTCTTGTGCTATTTTGCGGGTTTGGCTTTTTTACCGGTGGGGTGCCCGGGCTTATCAATGGTCTAAACCTGGGCTTGCTCGTCTGCGCCATCGGGCTGCCCTTTTTGGGTATCATCATCAGCCTTACCTACTGGACTGAATTTGCCGGCAGGTGGGGTGAGGAAAAGTACAAAGAACAACTGGAAGGCAAGCCCGGCGATAAAAAAGATCAAGACTGGTAAACTGATTTGACAGGAAGTTCTGGGAGGATGACGATGAAAACGAGATTGTTTCTTCTATTGGTTGTTATTGCACTGGGATTAAGCGCCTGCCTGCCCGCGGTTGACAATCCTCCAACGCCAATGCCACCGGTTGAGATAACCCCTGAACCCACCTCGGTCCCTCCAACGGACGCTCCCACCGAGGCACCGCAACCGACCCTGGACCCAACGATGGAACCGACTGCGGAGGTGGAAATCCCAGCCCCAAATCTTTACGCCTATGTCAAGGATTTTCAGATTTTTCTTCTCAACCCCGCGGATCTATCGGTGGTGAGAATAGGCGACTCCAATCATCCCGTTGGTTATGACTCGGATTGCTGGCTAACATCTCCCCGTCTTTCGCCGGATGGTCACTATCTTGCTTTTGAAGCAAACTGCGCGAATGCGTTTGTGGTGTACGATCTGCTTCAGAACACAATTATTACTGAGATCCTGAAAGCTTCCGATCCGGAAATCCTCGGCGATACCCTGCTCGGTTGGGCGGAAAACGGTCGGATTTACTACACCCGCATGGTCGGCGGCTGCAGCTTTGAGCCTGAGCTAAAGGGCCCCGATAGAATGGAAGTATATTCTTACGATCCCGTTTCAGGCAGCACGCGTTACGAATTTGACCTGCCCAAGGTCAATGACGCGTCCCATGCCTACAGTATCGGCATCACCATTGATCCCGAGGCGGAGCACGTGATTGCGTGGAATGCTGCCTGTTCGGTAGGCTTGGGAACCCGCTTCCTGCTAACCACCAGTACCGGCGACTATCAGCTTGAACCCGACACTTGGCCGGCAAGTTTTGGTGATCTTGGCGGACATTATTCAGCCTTCCCGGATGAGCAGTATGTCTTTGGGGCGGACGGCGGCAAGCTCTTCGTTCTCAAAGATCCTGAACTCGAGTGGGACCCCAATGCCAGGTTATTATTCCTTGCGGCTGGAGCCAGCGAACCGCAGCAGATCGACTCTGGCAGCTTCAGCGAATTAGTCAGCCAGGCGCCTTTGGTGAATTAGAGCATTATTAATATTTCATCATAAGTTCTTCACAGCCAGCAAAGAGCCTGGATATTTTGGTATACTCGAATTACCGGAAACCATATCTCCGGCATATTGCGAGCCCTCATGAAGGGGGCTCCCCCGCCTGATTTCCCCTGCCAAAATCGAACATCGGGACTACCAAGGCAGGAAATGCCTGACAAGGCTATGAAAGATTTTGAGGTTAACTTTGGCTGAAAATTATCAATTAACGCAAAAAGCCAAGAAGATACTGGGCAACGCCCGCCGGATTGCCATGCACCAATACTCGGAAATAATTGGCACGCATCACCTGCTTGGCGGCATCATCAACGAGGAAGGCTGTGTGGCTTACCGTGTTCTGCGCGATCTTGGGATCGATGATGATGTGATTTTTACCGCCATCGAGCAGGAAAAGTTTCCGGCAAGAGACTTCCAATTACGGCTTGGTGAGGATATTAAAAAGACACTCGAATACGCTGTCGAAGAGGCTGAGAAGGACAAGTCTCCGATGGTTGGAACGGAACACATCCTGCTCGGTTTGAGCAGAGATCCCGAATTCAAGGGCATGGATATCCTGATCCGTTTTGGAATCACGCCGGAGCAGTTACGTCGCCATACCAATCGCGTTCTGCGGGAGGCTAAAGAAGCCGGAGAACAGCGTCAGGAACAATCCGAAGGGCGCGAAGAACGCCGCAGCAAGACCGAGACTGAAGGCGTCAGCAGTTCAAGGCGCCTGCGCAGCAAAGAGAAGGATTCTGACAGCAACTCCCCCTTGGTGGATCAACTCGCCACAGACCTGACCGCCCTGGCGGAAGCCGGCAAGCTCGATCCGGTTATCGGGCGTCAGAAAGAGATCGAACGCGTTATCCAGATTTTGGCGCGCCGCACAAAGAATAATCCCGCTCTGATCGGCGAGCCGGGTGTGGGTAAGACCGCCATCGTGGAAGGTCTGGCTCAGCGCATCATCGAAGGCGACGTGCCGGCGCTTCTGCTGAAGAAAAAGGTGCTCCAGCTGGATGTGGGCTCCCTTGTGGCTGGCACGATGTATCGTGGGCAGTTTGAGGAGCGCCTCAAGCGTGTTATTGATGAGCTGAAAGCCAGCGGCGCGATCGTCTTCATTGACGAATTTCACATGCTGGTTGGGGCTGGTTCGGCGGGCTCCTCGGTGGACGCTGCCAACATCCTCAAGCCAGCCCTATCCCGCGGCGAACTGCAAGTGATTGGGGCAACCACTATTAATGAGTACCGCAAAAACATCGAGAGCGATGCCGCCCTGGAGCGCCGTTTCCAACCAATCATGGTCGAACAACCAACTGTCGAGGAGACCATCGCAATCCTGCGAGGTATTCGCAGCAGATATGAGGAGCATCATCGCCTGAAGATCAGCGATGAAGCCCTTGATTCAGCAGCAAAGCTCAGCGCGCGCTACGTAACCGACCGCTTCCTGCCAGACAAAGCCATCGACCTTGTGGATGAAGCCGCATCGCGCGTGCGCATGTACAAGAGCGAGGCAGCTCTCACGAGCAAAGACATTGTGAGCGAACTCCGGGAAATCAACAAACAGATAAATGACCCCGAGTCCAATCTGGATAACGATGCCACCGAAGCGCTCACCCAACAGCAGCTCAAGCTGGAAGATGAGCTTCAGGCTCTGCAAACCGGCTGGGATCGCGCGAATGCCCCAATCGTCACTGAGGAAGATATCGCTGAGGTTATTTCCATGTGGACCGGCATTCCGCTGATGCAAATCGCGACCGAAGAATCGACCAAGCTGCTTCACCTCGAAGAAGAATTGGGCAAGGTGATCATCGGGCAGACCGAAGCCATACAAGCTGTTTCGAAGTCCATCCGCCGTGCACGGGCTGGCTTGAAGAGCGAGCATCGTCCAATTGGGTCGTTCATGTTCCTTGGACCTACCGGCGTTGGCAAAACGGAGCTGACGAAAGCTCTTGCCAACCAGATGTTTGGTTCGGAAGATGCCCTGATTCAGATTGACATGTCCGAATTCATGGAGCGCCACAGCATGAGCCGCCTGGTTGGCGCGCCTCCGGGCTACATCGGTTACGATGAAGCCGGCCAGCTGACCGAAGCCATCCGGCGCAAGCCCTACTCAATCGTGGTTTTTGACGAAATCGAGAAGGCGCATCCGGAAGCGCTAAACATGCTGCTCCAAATCATGGAAGAGGGTCACCTGACTGATGCCAAGGGGCGCAAGGTGGACTTCCGCAACGCCATCATCATCATGACCACCAACATCGGCGCCGAGATGATCCGCCGCCAATCCGCCCTGGGCTTTGCGCTCGATCTGGACGAGGTTCGCGAGGAGCAATTGGCATACGATGAGATGCACAAAAAGTTGATGGAAGCGCTTAAGCGCAACTTCCGCCCGGAATTTGTCAACCGGCTCGACTCGGTGATCGTCTTCCGTGCGCTGAACCGCGTTGACATCCGCGAAATCGTATCGCTGGAGATTAACAAAGTCCAGGATCGCCTGGTGGAGCAGAGCATCAGCCTTGTTCCAACAGACAGCGCGCTGGATTACCTGGCTGAGCTTGGCTACGACCCTGAAATGGGCGCGCGCCCTGTTCGGCGTGTGATCCAACAGCAGGTGGAAGAGCGGTTGTCGGATGGATTGCTGGCTGGCAACTTCGGCGCGGGCGATCGAATCCAGATCGACGTAGAAGACTTTATCAGCGAGGAAGGCGAATTACAAAAACGCGTGGTGCTCAAACGCGAGAACCACACCGAAGAAATGAAAGAAACTCCTGAGATGATGGGAGCGTAAAACAGACAAATGGCAAAAACCTACTCACGTTTTGTGTGTCAGGTCTGCGGGAAGGTCAGCTCCCGCGCCTTCGGTCGTTGCCCTGGCTGTGATAGCTGGGACTCAATGATCGAAGAAATCGTCGAAGCCGAACCCGAAAAGTCAGCCCGCGCAACCCGCGGGCTGACCGGTTCTTCAAAGGTGCATTCGCTTTCAGAGATCGAGAGTCTGCCAGAAGAACGCCTGCCGCTGCCAATTGAGGAGTTCGCGCGGGTGTTGGGCGGAGGAATCGTGCCTGGCTCGGTCGTCTTGATCGGTGGGGATCCGGGCATCGGCAAGAGCACACTCACGCTGCAGATGGCCATGCAGCTGGCTGGAAAGCATACCGTTTTGTATGTTTCTGGTGAGGAATCCGAACGGCAGATCAAAATGCGGGCCGACCGCCTGGCGGAAAAAGATAAGAGCGGCAATCCCAGGCTGCCCAACCGCTTGCTGCTGGTAACCGAAACCAACCTGGCACAGATCTTCAAACACATCGAAGAAACCAAGCCAGCCTTGGTGATCATCGACTCGATCCAGACCATGACCCTGCCTGAGATGGAATCGGCAGCAGGCTCGATCTCGCAGGTGCGCGAGTGCGCGGCACGCCTGCGCGAACTGGCCAAAAGCAGCGGTGTGACCGTGTTCCTGATTGGGCATGTCACCAAAGAAGGCACCATCGCCGGTCCACGCGTTCTGGAACACATCGTCGATACGGTGCTCTACCTGGAAGGCGAGCATTTTCAGTCATACCGACTTTTACGGTCGGTTAAGAATCGTTTTGGCGCGACCAGTGAGGTTGGCGTATTTGAGATGCAGGAAAAAGGCATGGTGGAAGTGCGCAACCCCAGCGAGGTATTCCTGGCGGAACGCATGATCAACGCCCCTGGTTCTGCGATTGCCGTGACCATGGAAGGCACCCGTCCGCTGCTGGTGGAGATCCAGGGGCTCACTACTCCCACCAACTTTGGCAACCCGCGCCGCACAGCTAACGGCATTGACTTCAACCGCCTGCTTATTCTTGCGGCGGTACTGACGCGCAGACTGGGTGTCAATCTTGGCAACCAGGATGTGATCGTAAACGTGGTCAGCGGACTGCGGATCGACGAGCCGGCAGCCGACCTGGCAGTGGCAACCGCGATCGCTTCCTCCTACCGGGATACACCAGTGCGGGCAGACACCGTGCTGATCGGTGAGGTTGGGCTTTCGGGTGAACTGCGCATGGTAGGGCAGACCCAAATCCGTCTGCGCGAAGCTGCCAAGCTGGGCTTCAAACGCGCGGTTGTGCCCAAACGCTTGCGGAAGAGCGAACCCTGGCCTGAAGGCATAGAGGTGGTCGAAGCTCGTTCCCTGCGTGAGGCGCTCAAAGCCGCATTGTTGGAAGAAGAGCCCGAAAAACCCACCAAAGTTAAAACTACTGGTCAACAGAAAGAATAAATTCTGCGATGCCTGTCGTGGTAGGATTTAAACAGAGCACAGAAAGAGACTTTTATGACTTCGATCATTGATTCCACCCGCAAGAACCATGCCCTCGAACATGCCACCATGACCATCCTGGCAGAACGCTACAAAGGCGTGCGCATGATGGGGCATTCCAGCCCTGCCGGCTTTATCCTGATGGCTGACCTTCCGACCGAGATTGTCACCGAAGCTGTGCTTGAAGCCAAGCGCCGCCTGGAAAATGGTGAGCCAAACCTGGCTGTGCATCCAAATTGCGGCACAAATATGGCGGTTTCCAGTCTTGCTGGCAGCGCCGCGGCATTCAGCGTGCTCGGGTTATTGAGTAAGAATGGCAAAAATGCCTGGTGGCATTACCTGGTCGCAACGGCTTTTGCGGCTCCGGCGTTTATGCTGGCAAAACCGCTTGGTCCGAAACTGCAAAAAAACCTCACCACCGATCCTGAAACGCAAGACATGTCCGTCCAGATGGTGACCAGCCAAAAAACCGCCAACAGCTTCGTTCACTTCATCCGTACTGGCGCAGTTTAGGGGGGGTGTGAGCGCTCAGGCTAAACCCACTTTCTACCTTCTGCGCGGCGATGACAGCACTCGAATTAGAGAGGTCATTGCCGGTTTCCAGGCTGGGCTTGGCGACCCATCCATGGCGGACCTCAACACTTCGCGCCTCGATGGGGAGTCGCTTAGCTTTGAAACACTGCAAACAGATGCCCTGACCATGCCCTTCCTGGCAGACCGCCGCTTGATAATCGTTGAGAACGCGCGGGCTTTCCTCGCAAAAATGGCAAAAGATCGCTCCCAGACCTGCCTGGAACTCTTCGGAAACCTACCCGAAACAACCGCGGTAGTGATGGTGGTTGAAGATCAGCAAGCCAAAAAGCGTGGCGAACGCTACTGGGAACATGGCAAAACGTATGCCTGGCTGACAGACTGGATGCGCGAACATAATGACCTGGCGCTGCTCATCGACTGCGCCCTGCCAGACGAGGAAGACATGCCTTCGTGGATCCTGCGTAAAGCCAAGGAACTCGGCGGTGGCTTCAAGCCGGACGCCGCGCGACTGCTGGCAAGTTATGTTGGCAATAACACCCTGCGCGCGCAGAACGAAGTGATGAAGCTCATCACCTATGTTGGTGAGCGCCAGGTGGTGGAAGAAGCAGATGTCAGCTTGTTGACCGCCCAGGAGCAGGAAGGCAACATCTTCACCTTCACCGACGCCCTTGGCGAACGCAACAGTAAGGCTGCCATGCTGCAATTCATGCTGTTGATGGAAGATAACGAACTGCTTGAATTGACAGGCATGATCCACCGCCAGTTTCGCCTCCTGATCCAGGCGCGTGAGATCCTGGACGTGGGCGGCAAACCGCAGGATATCGAGCAGGAATTGGGCGTTCTGGGTTTTGTAGCCCGGAAACTTTCCGATCAAGCCCGGCGCTTCAGCATGCGGCAGCTGCTGGAGGTCTATGACCGGTTGTTAAAAATTGATCTGGATATGAAATCCGGCGGAACCCCTGGCGACGTCGCCTACGAGCTCCTGATCGCGGATCTGACCCGCTGAACACACCAGTCAAGGGAGAGAAATGCCTTTTAACATCATTCGCAACGACATTGTAAACATGAAAGTGGATGCAATCGTCAACGCCGCCAACTCCGAGCTCAAACAGGGCGGTGGGGTATGCGGCAGGATCTTCTCGGCTGCAGGCGAGCAGGAGATGACCCGGGTCTGTGATGCGATCGGTTGGTGCGAACCGGGCAGCGCGGTGATCACGCCCGGTTTTAATCTTCCAGCAAGATATGTGATCCACACCGTCGGTCCGATCTGGCAGGGTGGTAAACAAGGCGAGGAGCAGGTTCTGCGCAGTGCGTATCGCTCCAGCCTGGAGCTGGCTCTTGAGCACGGTCTTGAGAGCATTGCTTTCCCATTAATCTCATCGGGTATTTATGGATACCCTTACGAACAGGCGCTGGCGGTTGCCCTTGACGAAATCAATCGTTACCTCTTCCAACATGACCTTGAGGTAACCCTGGTCATGTTCCATCAAACCGCTACTGCTCTTGGTTTCATGCTTCGGCATGACCTTGTAAGTTACATCGATGACCATTATGTGGATGAGCATCTGGATCACGATCGGCGGCGAAGAGACCATAACAGACCGCGTCCATCCGCCCAGAAGGTTTTTGAGGAACCCACGCAAGTTTATCAAGCGCTGCCACATTATGGCCAAGCGCTGTGCCAACCTGCAGATGAAATTCAAGGCTTTGAATTCCGGAAAGAAAAGACCTTCTCGGAGTCTGTGCTCAATCTCATCGACGCCAAAGGCATGACTGACACAGAAGCTTACAAACGCTCAAACATTGACCGCCGCCTCTTCAGCAAAATCCGCAGCAACGCCAGTTACGCCCCCAGCAAGTCCACTGTGCTGGCGCTGACCATCGGGCTGCGGCTATCGGTTCAGGACGCGCGGGACCTACTGGCAAGGGCGGGCTTCGCCTTCAGCCCGTGCGACAAGCGCGATCTGATCGTACTCTATTACCTGGAACGAGGCGACCACGACATCGCGAAGGTGAATGGAGCCCTTTACGATTTCGATCAAAGTTTGCTCGGTGTCTAAAATGTCGCCTGCCAGGCGACCACAGCGATAGCTTGGGGGAATATCATAGACCTCAGATCAACAAGGAGGTCTACATGAACAAAACAGAACTGATTTTTATCCTCGACCGCAGCGGCTCCATGGGTGGACTGGAAAGCGACACCATCGGTGGATTTAATGCCACCATCAGCGATCAGAAAAAGATCGATGGCGAAACCCGCGTGACCACCATCCTGTTTGACAATTTCTTTGAGGTCCTGCATGACCGCATCAATCTCCAAGATATTGCGCCTCTGACCGATAAGGACTACTTTGTCCGCGGCAGCACCGCGCTTTATGACGCCGTGGCGCTTGGCATTCGCAAGATCGCGAATGTGCAGAAACAGACCATGCCGGAAGGCCGGGCAGACAAGGTCATCATGGTCATCACAACCGACGGCTACGAGAACAGCTCACGCGAAACCAACGCCGCGATGCTGCACAAAATGATTGATGACTGCAAGAAAGACGGTTGGGAATTCCTCTTTTTGGGCGCCGATATTGATGCGCAGGCTGCGGCTGGTGCGATTGGTATCGAAAGCCACCGGGCTTCGAACTATGTCAAGGACGCGCAGGGCGTGCGGGTGCAGTATGACTCGCTCAATCATGCCATCAGCGCGATGCGCTCGGGCGCCCCGCTGCCAAAAGACTGGAAGGATAAGCTCGATAAGGACAATCAACGCGCCAAATAGTGGGGGTTATGAGGGGGTTGTCAGGGGGTTGAGGGGACAAGCTTGGGCATTGTAATGCCCAAGCTTGTTTATTAAGATGCGCGATTGTGCCGGCCTCTGGCCGAGCACAGGAACTAGCCGAAGGCTTCATTAGTTTCTAACAAGTGGTTAAGGAGTCCTTGCGGTCAAATCCCGTACTCGGCGAAGACGCCGGTACGATCGTAGGTCATGATTGTGTCGGTCTCCTGAGTGCGAAACCTCCCTGTGGGACCGAGCACATGACCAACCCCTGATTGTGCCGGCCTCTGACCGAGCACATGACCAACCCTGATTGTGCCGGTCTCTGACCGAGCACATGATCTAGCCGTAGGCTTCATAATTTGATTGCAGGAAACATTGGAGACCTTTCGGTCAAATCCCGTACTCGGCGGGGACGCCGGTACGATCATGCTGGCGGTCAAATCCCGTACTCGGCGGGGACGCCGGTACGATCATGCTTGCGGTCAAATCCCGTACTCGGCGGGGACGCCGGTACGATCATGATGGTGGTCACATCCCGTACTCGGCGGGTACGCCGGTACGATCATGCTGGCGATCACATCCCGTACTCGGCGGGGACGCCGGTACGATCATGCTTGCGGTCACATCCCGTACTCGGCGGGGACGCCGGTACGATCATGCTTGCGGTCACATCCCGTACTCGGCGGGGACGCCGGTACGATCATGCTGGCGGTCACATCCCGTACTCGGCAGGGACGCCGGTACGATCATAATTAACAATAAAAAAACCGCCTATTCGGCGGTTGTGGTGCTTGCTTTGGCGGGTTCTTTTGCAGAGCCTTCTGTTTTGCTCTCAGTGGGCGGTTTGGAGCCATTGCCGCCTTCCCCTTCAGTCTTATGGCTGTACTTCTGCCCGGAGGGTGAGCGGTTGTCGGTGGCGTAAAAACCTTTACCCTTGAAAACTATCCCTACCGGTTGATAGACCTTGCGCAGAGAAACCGTGTTGCAGCTGGGGCAAACGGTTAGAGGGTCATCGGTGAAATGTTGGAATTGATCGAAATGATAACCGCAACTCTCGCATTTATAACTGTAAATTGGCATGTTCTACTTACTTCTCCTGGTCAAGAGTCATTATAGTACCACAAAATGACCTGGAATTATCTTACTGCTTGTGCATAAGATTTATGTCAGATAGTTTGACCGTGACGGACTTTGCCCAAGGCGTTGTTCCAATTATTAGTAGACACGCCAAAAACACCGTGCCTGTCTTGCGATATAATCGAACCCTGTATGACTGAACCAAAAAAAACACGTTCAAGCCGCAAACGTCCGGTTTGGCTGATCATTCTTGGCATCCTGCTCGTTGGAGTGGTGGTGCTGTTTGCGCTTTACCAGGTTCCCGCGATCCACGACCGCGCGTATTTTTACGTGACCTCGTTGCGTTCCCGCATTTATTATTTTTTCAAACCCCCTGCCGCGTCGACCTTCAATCCTTCGCAAGATTCCACCCCTGACGCAAATGTCGCCGCCACCCTTACAGCGCTTATCCCGACCCCTACGGCTACTTACACTCCCGAACCCACTACAGGAACATCCCCTGAGCCAACAACTGTTGCCACCCCAACGCCGATCCCCACGCCCATCCCTGCCGCGGTGCAGCTTGAGGGTGTTGTGCAGGAGTATCAGCGTTTGAATAGCTGCGGTCCAACCAACCTGGCTTTGATATTGCGCTACTGGGGCTGGGTGGGCGAACAGATCGATATCGAACAGGTGGTCAAACCCCGCCTTGAAGACCTCAACGTTACACCCCAGGAGATGATCACCTACATCCAGGATCACACTGAGCAGGATGCTGTCCTGCGGCTTGGTGGCACGGTCGACCTGCTCAAACGCCTGGTTGCCGCCGGTTACCCGGTGCTGGTGGAACGCGGATACGTGAACCTGGACGAGGAATGGAAGGGCTGGATGGGGCATTATGGCGTCGTTGATGGTTATGATGACGCAAAAAATGCGGTCCACATCCCCGATACCGTCAATGGCAACATCTGGATTCAATATGACACGCTTCAGAAATTCTGGGATGAGTTTTCCGGCACCTACTTAGTTGTTTTCCCACCAGAGGAACGCGAGATCGTATTGGGGTTGTTGGGTGAGCAAGCCGACCCGGAATACAACCTCGATTACACTCTCGAACTCTTTCGGGAACGATCTGAAAGTGTCGATCGTTCTGAGCAATACTTTGCTTATTACAGCCTCGGGGAATTGCTGGTGATGAAGAAGGACTACGTCAACGCAGCTGCCGCTTTTGACAAAGCTTTTGAGGTTTACGGCTGGTTACCGGTTGAGGATCGCCCCTGGCGCATGCTTTGGTACCAGGTGGGTCCTTATGAGGCCTACTACTACACCGGCAGATACAAGGATGTGGTCAGCCTGACGTATAAAACGATCACCGACGCCAGCACGCCTGCGCTACCCGAGACCTTCTTGTGGAGTGGTCGGGCGAACGTGGCTCTTGGCAATACTCAGACCGCCATTTTCGATTTCAGACGTGCCTTGCAATGGCATCCCGGCTGGCCGCCTGCCCTGGCTGAGCTCAAAGCCCTGGGCGTTGAACCCTAACCTGGCAAAATTACACACTGAAGAGACATAATGTCAACATCAAAAAAACACCTCAAGAAAACTCTCGGAAAGCGCTCTTTTTGGCGCAAACCCTGGCCATATCTCGCGATTCTCGTGGCATTCGGCTTGCTTGGATTTCTCGCTATGCAAATACCCGCGGTGGAATTACGCGTGCAAAATCTGTATTCAGATATTTACTATCGACTCAATCCGCCCTCTGAAAACGTCTTTGACCCATCCCAGCAGGGCACTCTCGACGCGAGCGTGCTGGCATCGCTGACCGCCATGGCGCCCACTCAGACGCCTGAGCTTGAGCAAACACCGACCCCTGAAGCGGATCCAGCCCAGCAAACTCCCACGCCCGAACCGAACGCCACCCTCGTTCCAGTTCCTGTCACTTTTGAACTGGATGGCATGGGGTTGGAATATCAAACCATGAACAACTGCGGACCAGCCAACCTTTCAATGAGCATCACCTATTGGGGCTGGCCGACCACCCAGGATGTCACCAAAGCCGGTCTTCGAACCCATGAAGATGACCGCAACGTCATGCTCAGCGAGATGCGTGATTTCGTGATCGAGAAGACGGATTTGTCTGCGCTGACGCGTTATGGCGGCACGCTCGACATTGTAAAGCGGCTGGTATCAAATGGTTATCCGGTCCTGCTGGAGCGTGGTCACACGGATCCAAAAAATGGTTGGATGGGGCATTACAGCATTGTGACCGCCTATGATGATGCAAAACAGACTGTGCGCATCCCGGACACGCTCCTGGGAGTGATGAACCTCAGTTATGACGATTTGATGCTCGATTGGGCGCACTTTGATGGCATTTACCTGGTAGTTTACCCACCTGAGCGTGAGGCTGAGGTGTTGGCGCTGCTCGGACCGGATGCTGATCCTGCCAGGAACCTGCAAAACACCCTCGACCAGGTCACTGCACGCATCCAACAAGTGAGGGGGCGGGAATTGTTCTTTGCGTGGTATTCCCGCGGCAGTGTGTTGGTTGAAATGCAAAACTATATTGAGGCAGCACAGGCTTACGACCAGGCTTTTGCTCTCTATGCCCAATTATCTCCCGAGGAGCGTCCCTGGCGCATTACCTGGTACCAGGTGGGAGCTTACCCAGCTTACTACTACACCGGGCGCTATCAGGATACCCTGAACCTTGCGATGCAGACCCTCAGTAACAAAAGAAGCCCTGAACTGCCCGAGAGTTGGTATTGGGCTGGGCGTGCCGCGGCAGCCCTGCAAATGACTGATGACGCCATCGCTCATTACCGCAAGGCGCTGGAGTATCACCCCGGCTGGGCTTTGCCTCTCGAAGGTTTGGCTGAGCTCGGTGTGCAGCCTTGAGCCTAAAATGGCTTCGTTGTTCGCTGTTATAATGCCAAACTGTCATGAGAAAGAACGCTAAACACACATTTCGCCGGCGTCTTTCGCCACGCTCAATCTGGCGCAGGCCCTGGTTTTACGTTGCGATTGTTGCTATAGGATTCCTGGCGCTGGTGGGTCTATACCAGATCCCTGCCATTCACGATCGCGCCTACTTCTATCTCTCCAGCGCACGAGCCAGGATCTACTATTTCTTCAAACCGCCTTCTGCGGAAGTCTTTGAACCCACTCAGCAAGGCACGCTGGATGCCAGCGTTTTTGCTACGCTGACAGCTATGGCGCCTACGGCGACGCTTACCCCGCTGCCCACCCACACGCCAACCATCGAGCCCACTGCCGAAAACACTCCTACGCCGACCATTACTCCGACGGCAACTCTCACACCCACTCCGCTGCCGCCCCTTCCTCCCTCGGCTATGATCGAAGGCATCGAACCGGAATACCAGGGCTTCAACAATTGCGGCCCAACCAACCTGGCAATGGCTTTGAGTTTCTGGGGATGGAAAGGCACTCAGAAGACAACTGAAGAAGTGCTTAAGCCGTTCATCAAAGACCGCAACGTCATGCCCTACGAGATGCTGGGATACGTGCAGGAACAAACTGAACTGAATGGTATTGTGCGCTATGGTGGTGACCTTGAATTGATAAAGCGGCTGGTTGCGGCTGGTTTTCCGGTTGTCATTGAACGCGGTTATATCGACCGGAATGAAGGCTGGATGGGACATTATGGCTTAATTATTGGTTATGACGATAAACTTCAGGAAGTAACCATCCCCGATACCTACTTGGGTTTGATCAAGATGAGCTATGATGACATCACCCGCTATTGGGAGCAGTTTGACCGGATCTACCTGGTCATCTTCCCCTACGAACGCCAGCAGGAAGTCTACGATATTCTGGGTGCCCAAATGGATGCCCAATATAACAAAGAATACACGCTCGACCTGATCAGCAGCCAGCTTTACCAGCGTGAAGGATTGGATCAATTCTTTGTCTGGTACAGCCGTGGCTCCATCTGCGTGGAACTGAACGATTACCTCTGCGCAGGCGAGTCATATGATGAAGCTTTCCGTATTTACGCGACACTCAAGGAAGAAGAACGTCCATGGCGCATGCTCTGGTATCAGACCGGTCCTTACTATGCCTATTACTATTTGCAACGCTACCAGGACCTGTACACCCTGACCAAGCAAACGCTTGATAAAACGCCTGAAGACGCCATCCCCGAAACTTGGGTCTGGAAAGGTCGGGCAGAAGTCAAACTGGGCTTGCGCGATCAGGCAATCGATAGCTTCAAACAAGCCCTGTTCTGGCACCCTGATTGGTGGGTGGCGGTGGATGAATTGACCGCGCTGGGTGAGAAAGTAGACTGAGCAGGAGCGGACAGAGTTATGGATAATTATGTCGCCTATAATTCACAAGTTTGGGATGCCTGGAGCGAAGAGCAAAACACCTGGACGGTCCCCCTGACCTACGAGCAATTCCAACAGGCAAAAAACGCTCCGATCGAATTCCTCCTCACTCCCACCAAAAACGTACCCCTCAGCTGGTTTGATGGAGTTGGTGCAGATGTGTTGGGCTTGGCGAGCGGTGGCGGGCAGCAGGGACCTGTCATGGCTGCTCACGGCTACCGCGTGACCATCCTGGATAACTCCATGCGCCAATTGAAAGCTGAAAAAATGGTTGCAGATCGCGAAAACTACGCGGTTTTGCCACTGCAAGCCGATATGACCCTGCCCTTTCCTTTCAAAGACGAAAGCTTTGATATGATCATTCACCCCGTCTCGAACTGCTATATCGAGGACCTGCAGCCAACCTGGAATGAGTGCTTCCGCGTGCTCAAGCCCGGCGGGGTACTGATGGCGGGTTGGACAAACCCGATTGTTTACATGTTTGACGATGACGCGCTGGAAAACCAGGATGCCCCTCTGATCATCCGTAATAAGTTACCGTATAACAGCCGGCTGGAGGTGAAAAGGGGCGCAGAGTTAAGGCTGGATACAGGTTACCAATTCAGTCATACACTGGAAGCGCAGATTGGCGGGCAGCTCAAGGCGGGCTTTTTGCTCAAAGATTTTTACGAGGATACCGATCCCAGCGATCACCTCGGGCAATACACCAATATTTTCGCCGCAAGCCTGGCAGTGAAAGTGTAAGAATAACTCTGGTATTAATTCTCCTGCTAAAAGTCCTGGTCAATCAATGTAGCATTTCCTGTCATTGCGAACCTCTGTTGTGAAGCAATCTAAACTCCTGGAAGACCAAACCGTTTGATGTAACAGGATCACGGTAAAAATTCATTAAGTCCGTATGAACCTCTCACGTGCTTGAATGCAAACAGTTTAGATTGCTTCGCCCCGCGCCACTTTTTATCTGTCATTGCGAACCTCTGTTGTGAAGCAATCTAAACTATTGATAGTCAAAGAATGCTGATTGCAAACTCAGGTTCTTACGAACAAGGTAAAAATGTTTGACACCTATGTGAACTGCTTATAGCCCTGCAGGTTGTGAGTTTAGATTGCTTCGTCCCTCGCAACGACAGATTAAAAAGAGAGTTTTGTTGAAGTTTTTATTC
>MTKZ01002552.1_pt1 | contig 25195 bp, 22 predicted proteins | sample 1042781 | NCBI WGS metagenome assembly MTKZ01 (sample SAMN06212207, study PRJNA360539) | anaerobic digester metagenome | biome: Wastewater treatment plant; material: sludge; isolation source: anaerobic digester fed with sludge from wastewater treatment plant | place: Denmark: WWTP Viborg ... | reverse complement strand
CCGGTGACGAAGACCACAAATCCCCAGAGGTACACCCTCTTGTGCCCGTAGATGTCGCCGAGCCTCCCGAAGCCGAGCAGAAGCCCGCTCACGACAAGCAGATAGACCGTGACAACCCATTCCACCGACGCGACATCGGATGTGAAGGCGTTGCGGATGACGGGAAGGATCGTATTGACGATGCTGCCGTCCAGCGCGGACATAAATGTGCCCGCGCCGACACTGGCGAGCACCCACCACTTGCGGGGATGGGCGGAGGCAGTATCTGTTGATTTCATCGCGTGGAGTTTACCAGACCGCGCCGCTTGTGCGCACCCGCTTGTGCACACCCGCTTTCCCGCCTGAGTTTCGCGCCGCCGCAACCGCATGATATGATGTGCATTGTCATTATGGAGGCGGGGCGTCGACGCGCCTGTCTCCGCTTTTCACGCAGCAGCAGGGGACATTGAAAGGTCGCAGGTCAGAAGATCGCAGGCGCGCCGGACGGGCGCTCGGCATGTTTCTCGCAGTACTTACCGCGTTTGTCGCGAGCGGGCTGATCGGGTACTACTTCGTCGGGCCGATGCTGCCGGGGGGCGCAAGGCCGCCCGCACCCCGGGTGGACCCCGCGCGCCCGGTTGCTTCGCCGCAAGAAAGTGTCCAGAACGGTCCATCGCTCGCCCCGGGCGGAGTGGATGTGGACATCAGCGAAGACAGGCCCGCCGCGCCGGGCGCGTCTTACTGCGTGGTTGTGGGCGACTATCCGGACGAGTCCAGCGCGCGGAAAGCCGCCGATGATATCACGGCGGAAGGACTGACGGCGCGAGTCGCCAGGGCGCCGAGCGGCGGTCTGCAAGTCTGGCGGGTCGAGGCGGGTTCGTTCAAAGAGCGCGCCGAGGCGGAGAAGCAGGCTGAGACGCTGAGAAATCAGGGGTTCAATGCCGCCGCTGCTCCCGAGAAGCAGAAGGAGTAGAGCATCCAGACCGTCTTGAATCCCCCCCAGCCCGATATCACATCGCACAAGAACCGGCCGCCGGTGCCGCGCACCGCCCGNNCTGGCGGCGCTTCCGCCGGACCTGAGCGTGGCCGAGACACTCCGCCAGGCGTTCGCCTGGTGGGCGCTGGTGCTGATGGCGGCCGGAATGCTCATACGGCTCTGGTCGGCAGGAACGCTGCTGAAGATTACCGAACTCGCCACGGACGGGCCGTACGCGCTCTCGCGCAACCCGCTGTATCTCGGATCGTTCGTTGCGGGCGTGGGGTTGTGCGCCTTTGTGCACAGCCTGCCGCTTCTGCTGCTGTTCGTGGTCTCGTTCGCGGCTACGTACCGCGCTCAGATACGATGGGAAGAGGACTACCTCACGCGGATTCATCCGAAGGCGTTTCCGGAGTATGTCCGCCGGGTGGCCAGCTTCGTGCCGATGCGATGGAACGCGGACGCGCTGCGCGGCGATTTCTCGGCGTTGAGGCTGCTCCGGAACAAGGAGATGGCCCACCAACTCTTCTGGCTGGTGATGCTGCTCGGGCTGATGGCGCAGGCCTACCTGCACTCGGAGGGCGTCGGCATCTGCCTGCCCTGAGACGAGCGCGCTACTTCGCCAGGCGGAATCCGCAGTCGTTCCAGCGGTTGATGGGGGCGAAGTAGGCACGGTTCGCCGAGCGCGCGCCGTCCAGTCCGTAGTCCCACCCGCCGCCTCGCACCACGCGGTAGGCGCCGGTGAAGTCAAACGGAGCGCTGCCGCCCGGATACGAAACGTACCAGTCCTGACACCATTCCCACGCATTCCCGGCCATGTCCTGGCATCCGTACGGGCTTGCCCCTGCAGGGTAGCTGCCCACCGCCGCCGTCTGATAGCCCTGATACCCGCCCCCGGCCAGGTTCCGGTCGTGGAAGTTGTTGCACTTCTCCGGACCCCCCACATCACCCCACGGGTACGCGCTGGCGGCACTGCCCGTCCAGCGCGCAGCCTTCTCCCACTGCGCTTCGGTAGGGAGATGCCCGCCCGCCCAGGCGCAGTACGCCTCGGCCTCGTAGTAGGTGACGCCGACCACCGGATGTGCCTCCGTCTGCGTGAACGAGGAGCCGCCCCAATCCTGCTGCGCGGCCCAGTAGTCGGGCTCGGCGCGGTCGTTGGCCATCTTCCAGGTCCAGCCCTCGCTCGACCAGTACGCGGGGTTGTGGTATCCGCCCGAGTCCATGAACGCGCGGTACTGCGCGCGTGTCACCTCCGTGCGCCCTATCCAGTACGCCGCCAGGTACACTTCGTGCCGGGGAAGCTCATCGCTCTCGGCGTACGGCTCGTCCCCGATGCTGCCGACGAGCGCCGGACCCGCCGGTATGTACACAATGCCGTCCGGATTTACGACCTTCAGAACGCCCATCGTATCCCAGCCGTCGGTGAGTTTGGCGGTGTCCGATGTGTACATCCAGACGGTGAACTGCCGGGCCGCCGCCGCCTTGAACTCGAGCGACCAGGCGACCCGCATCCGCCCATCGGCTGACTGAACCGTGGTGCCCGCGCAGTTCACCGTCACGAGGCTGTTGGCGATGGTGTTGGCGCTCCCCGGCGCGAAGCCGCCGAGCCAGGCCGAACCGGCATCGTCGCGAAGATAGAGCCGGTTGCCCGGCCCATCATAATAGAGATACACCCCGTTCGCGGCGGTAACGGTCGTGTTCAGAAGCAGATAGGTGCTCGTCGCGGCCGCGCCGTTCGGTACCAGGCATTCGGCGGTCAGCGACAGCGGCTGCTGCGCGGGGATTTCGCCGGATGACGGCGTGAGCGATACATTGAGATGGCTGCCGATGGTGTAGGTTGTCATCTGGTCCCAGCCATCCGACAGCCCGGCCGCGTCAACGCAGTACATCCACGACCCGAGCGCTTTCCCCCTGAGCGAGGCCTTCGGCTCGATCTTCCAGTTTACCACCAGATCTGCGCCCGAGCGCTCGACGGTCGTTCCCGCGCAGTCAATCGTGCAGTAGCCGTTCTCGATGACGCCGCCGGCGGTTCCGGGCGCTATGCCGCCCAGCCACGCCGTGTTCAGGTCGTTGCGCAGCCACAGCCTGTCCGCGCCAGCGTCGTACCAGAGCGAGACGCCGCGGAAGCTGGACAGCGTCGTGTTGAGCACGAGATACGCGCCGCGAATGTCGGCGGCGCCGCTCGGGTCCGTGTGCTTTGCGGTCAGAAGAGACGGCTGCCCCACCGATAGCGCGTCGCCCGCCGCCGGCTCGAGCGATGCATTCGTGGGCGCCTGGTCGAAGACGATGTCGCCCTTCTTCTCGAAGCCAGAGTTCAGACCGGCCGTGTCTGCGGCATACATCCAGGCTCCGCACGCCCACTCCGGCTGCGGCGGCCGAATGTTGACGCGCCAGCCCACCGTCAGCGTCTCGGCGCTGCCCTGAACCGTTGTGGCGGCGCAGTCCAGGTCGGCGCGTCCGTTCGAGATGATGTTCTCCGAACCGGGCGCGAACCCGCCCAGCCAGCCCGTGTTCGCATCGTTGCGCAGATAGAGCAGGTCCTCCACCGCGTCGTACCACACGTAAACTGCTCCGAGCCCCGTGAAGCTGCTGTTGATGAGCAGGTAGGAGCTTCTGATGTCCGCGAACCCGTTGGGGTCGTACTGCGCCGTGGTGATGGTCGTCCACCCCGGCGCCGAAACCCGCCCGCTGGACGGGCTGACGCTGGTGTTCATCGGCGCGGGCGCAACCATGTAGAGAGCGCCCGCCTGATTCCATCCGTCACCCGCGCCCGCCTTGTCGCCCGCGTAAAGCCACTCCTTGAGAATCTTGCCGGCCACTCCCGCCTTCACGTAGGCCTGCAGGGTGACGGTCAGCCTGGTCCCCGATCCGCGCAGGCTGGTCCCGGCGCAATAGACCCTGCAGCGCCCGTTCTCAATTGTGTTCGGGGTGCCGGGAGCATATCCGCCCAGCCACGCCGTGTTGTTGTCGCTGCGAAGATAAACCCTGTTCTTCGCGATGTCAAAGTAGATGAATATGCCGTTCGCGCCGGAAAGCTCGGTATTCAACAGGATGCGGCAGTCGCGGATGTCCTCGAATCCTTCCGGATCATCGAACGTCGCGGTGAACGTGTGCGTGACGCCCGCGAAGCGGTGCCCGGCCGACGGGCTGATGGTTCCGGTCACGGGGGGCTTCGGCGACGCTACCACGCGAATCGAGCCCGCCAGATCCCAGCCGTCACCCAGCTTCGACCTGTCTCCCGCATACAGCCACTCGGAAAGCGTGGTTCCGCCGAGACTGCCCTTCAGGAGAATGCGGAGGTTCACAGTCAGCCTGTTGCCCGATCCGCTCACGCTGCTCCCGGAGCAGTACACGGCGCACCGTGAGTTGTCNNAGCGTCGTAGAAGACGAAAATGCCGTTCGCGCCGGAGATGGCGGTGTTGAGCAGAACGCGGCAGTCGGCGATATCCTCATAGCCGTCGGGGTCATCGAAGGTGGCAGTGAACGTGTAAACCGCACCGGCCTGAAGATCTCCCGAAGCCGGGCTGATTGCCCCCGTGACGGGCGGCTGCGAAGCAGCCAGCGCCGCGGCGGCGGATAGCGCAAGAATGACTGTAGCAATGAACGGCAGGCGTGACATAGCAGGAACCTTTATGACTCGATGCCGGCGCAGGCGGCTCATACAACCCGTTGGCCCTCGCCGGGCCGTGGCTGGGTATCGTCTGCCCGGCATCACGCTGTCAGGTTCATGATACCATGCGGGCGCCCCTCCCGTAGGCGGGGCGCCCCGGCATGGCAGACTTTGAGTTCTCCGGAAACCCTACTGAGCGTAGAGCACCCGGCCGTTATCGTAACCGGCTGCGCCCGTCACGGTGATGATCTCCCCTTCCGGCAGACTCGCCCGCGTGTTCGTCCGCACCTCGACCTCCCCGTTGAAGGTGGTGATCCTGAACGAGTTGTCGGTCACGGAACCCGGCACCAGCCGCCCCCAGACGCGCACGAGAAGCGCGTCCGCCATCGGCTCGAGCAGGTTGCCCCCGTTCATTCCGAGCGACCCGATCTGGCCGGTGCCCACGACAGTCATGGACCGGACCTGCACGTACTTCTCGCCACCCGGAGTGGTTCCCATCGAGCCCGTTACCGTCACGAGGTCGCCCGGCTGCGCGTCCACCACGCCTTCGAACCGCAGACCGACGGCCCGGTCCGCGGTCTCGAGGTACCCATAGCCCTGGCCCTTCAGATACAGAACCGCCGGGGGAAGCTGCACGTTCGTGTTGTCGGGCAGATGGCGCGCCTCGCCGAGTTCGTACTGCGAAGCCTCTGGTGTGGCGAACCAGTCCTGATAGCCATCCACCGTGTAGAGCTTGCCTTCGGCGACATTGGCGCCGGTGGTGTCGAGAACCTCGACCTCGTCAATACCGGCGCTGTCGGCGCCGCCTGCCCTGCGGATCCGCACTTCCACGTAACGCGCATTCACCGGCGAAGGCAGATCCACGCTGATCGTCCCGGGCCCGGAGAGTGTTTCCTGAGGCGTCCAGGTGGCGGCCTGTCGCCAGCCGTCCCCAGCAAACGTTTCGAAGGTAAACTCCTCGCCTGGAGCGTACGGCGGCCATGACAGGGGAATCGTGACAGACTTGACTACCCCGTTCAGGGACTGGAACGGCAGTCCCGCCACAGCGATGCCCTGGAAGCCCGAGACAGAGCCCTGCACACCGAAATACGAGCAGCTCAGAGCGAGCATGGACCATTTCTCATTACAGAAGCCCGGGGCGGACGTGTTGAGTTGAACCGCGGCAGCCCTCTGGCCGGCGTATCCCTGATATCCCGCCGCGACCCGCGCGGGCCGCGAGCTGTCGTCGGTGCAGGTGCGGGAGGTCAGCACGGTAACCTCGGCAATCTCCGACCTGTCGCGCACTCCCAGCCGCACGCTGCTAACCGGGTACGTTCCCTCAGCGGGAATGATCTGGCTGTCCGCGTCGTAGCTGCACAGGTCCATGAGGATGCCCCTGTTCGAGGCGAGATTGCGGAAGGCGTAGAAGATCGGCTTCGGCTCGACATACGGCCGCACAATGCCCAGCTTTCCCTCGTACGGCGCAACTGCCGAGCCGTCCGGCTTGCCGCTCTGGCTGGTGATAATCCGGATGAGCTTCGAGGTCCCGAACAGCGGATTGTAGACGCTCTCCAGGGCTTCGACAGTGAACGTCCCGTTGAACCAGACGTCCGGTTCGGTGACGCCCGACACCACAATGCGATCTCCGACCCGGTAGGTCAGGTCAATATGGTGCGCCACCTCGATCGAGACGCGGCCATTCACGCGGGCCAGCTTCGATATGTCGCGCTGTCGCCCGGTGATGCGGTAGAAGAGTCCTCCGTGATAGCCGTGCTCGTTATCCTCAACCAGGCCAACGTCCGCGAGATCGCCCTCTCCCGGCCACCACTGCACAGACTTTACCCAGCCGAGCTTGCGCGACAGCAGAAGAAGCCGCGAGCCGTAGTCTGCCTGTTTCCGGTCGTTCAGTCCGCCTCCGCTCTGCAGAACACCGCTGCCAGCCGAAATCTCACCGAAGAAGACCTCCTTGTCAGCATCCCCGTAGGTGGCCATGATGTCGCGCGCGCGCTGGTGGGCGACAGTCTCCCACCCGATGGCGTCGGGCGCCTTGTTGCTGAACAGGTACGGGTGCCAGGATGCATAGTCGAACGAGTTGGCCCCGGCAATCTTGTAGACGGTCTCGATCTGGTGGTTGGAGCCGTTGGCGTACCCGCCGCCAATCACCTGCGCTTCCGGGTCGGCCTCGCGGACCGCCTGAGCAAACAGACCCTGCATCACAGCGTGCAGGTCCTGCCCGCCCGCCCAGCACATCCACAGATCAGGCTCGTTCCACGACTGCCAGTACTTGATCCGATCCTTGAAATACCCTACCGTCTCCCGGACGTACCTGAGCCACGGGTCCGGGTTGAGGTAGTTGTAGAAGACAGCGACCTTGCCGTTGGCGGGAATCCTCGGGACCTCCACGGTGACCTCGTCCACGTCAACGCCGGCCGTATCGAGCCCCGTGCTGGAGACTCCGACCTTAAGCGGGTAAGTCAGGGTCTGGTCGAAAGTGCAGATGAACTGATAATCACCATCGGGCCCGGTCGCGCCGGGCCTGTAGTGCGTGTACGCCGTGTACGTATTGCCATACTTCATGACGGTGATATAGCGCGGGGCTTTCACCTGCCATCCGTACTCGCCGCCTCCACCGGTTGTCGTTGTGACGCCGTTGACACACCGGGTGAGGTACGGGCGGCCCTGGTCGGTTGTCAGTCCGTAGCGGAACCAGTTCTGCGCATCCTGATAGACCATCAGGCCCGTCTGGGTCAGCGGTTTCTGCACCCCGAGTTCCCAGTACGCTGCGTTTGTGATTTTGGCGGACATCCGGAAGTCGCCCGCTCCGCTGAAGTTCTGGTGGATAAAGTGCCCCACTCCGTCCGGCGGGGTCGAGTTGACAGTGTAGTGCAGATGCCCGGCCAGAGTTGTGTTCACGTCACAGGACGCGGGCGGGTTCATCCACTGCCATCTGCTGTCGAGCGTTGTGCTGTCAAAGGTTTCAGAGGCGATAAAGCCGGAGATGTCGCCGACCCTTCGCGTGAGAGTGCCTGTCAGGTTGTCGAACAGGTAATCCGCCCCGGCGGTGTACTGAACGTCAATGGCGTCATACGAGATTTTGACTTTAGAGCCGGTCGCGGGTGTCCTGCCGTGCTCGATGTTTGTTGGTTTGAACCGGACCACGCCGAGACGGTTCACCTGGTAGACCGCGGCGCCGATGGGCGCATCGAAGATATTGTCCACCCTGTTCCAGAGCACCCAGCCGTTGCCCTCGTCCACCCAGACTTTCTCGGTCCCGACAATGATCGGCTTCCTGGAAGTGCGGATGAGAACCCTGCCCAGCTTGTCAACCTGCAGGTCCGGGTCGGGCTGGAAATTCGTCGTGATGACCTCATCCTCGATCCGCGTCTTTGGCACCGGAGAGGGCGTCACGATAAACGGAAACCAGAGCGGGATGTTCACGACGACCGGCGAGTGAGCCAGGTTGACCACTGAGTTTCCGCCGGCCATGACCAGCACCTCCTGCTCAACCGCGACGTTGGGCGGATAGTTCTTGCCCATGAGCCCGTTCGCCCAGCCGGGCGTGTAGCCGACCTGCGCGGAGATCGTGCAGCCGTCGCCAAAGTAGTCGTTGACCCGATCCTCCACCCCGTATCTGGTGAGATCCGTCGGCGCCAGGTCGCTCACCGGGCGGTCGCCCTGCATCGCGCTCCAGGCGATCTCTATCCCCACGCCGAGTATAGCGGCTTCCTTGAGCTTCTCATCGTGCAGATCAATGCTCTTGTAACCGCTGCCCCAGAAACAGTAGTCACCGAGGTTGTAATGCCTGCGGGGAAGCTGCGTCGCGTCACCGTAGAAGGTGACATAGGCCGGGTCCTCCGCGCCTGCGGACGCGCGGATGCCGTCCGTGAGCTTGACGTGCGCTTCGCGATCAATCGGTGCCGCACAGGCAGCGCCATGCGCAAGCACGAGCACGGCGCCCGCAAGCGCAGCGAAGGCGGCCGCCGAAGCCATCCTGCGCGCGGAGCGAACTGACCCGGTTCTCCTGAAAATGAGGGAAGAGTCGAAAGGCAGTACGGGCGCAACACTACCGGCGACGCGCCACACACCGCCAGCGAGAGCCTTGATTGTCATCATTTGAGAGTCCTGCCACCCAAGAAGTCCGCGCCGGAACTCGTGTCTGCAGCCCACTATCCGGCGTGGGGGCGTGCAATCATACCACTTTCTACTTAGTTTTGCAAGCTTCATGCTAAAGATCTACGAATAACTACGGCAAATGAGAAGCTGCCGCACTAACCGGCCGGCCTTTCCATGCCGGACAGAGACTCCAGAGAGCCGCGAATCTCGCGGGCGGCCGAATCGTACGGGCACCCCGGCAGAAACCGCAGCGGCTCGCCGATGCTGATGCGCACCGGATGGCGTTTCGGCCGGACGAACGTCACCGCGCTTGCGGGCACCACCCCGTCCGTCCCCGACTGCCACACAGGCACGACGGGCGCGCCCATCTCCACTGCAATCAGGCCCGCCCCGGCGAGTACCTCACCCAGCTTCCCGTCCGTGGAGATCCGGCCTTCGGGGTACAGAAGCACCGAAAACCCCCGGTCCATCAGCCTGGCCGTGTACTGGAGCGACGACTTGATCTGCCCTTCGCGCTCGAAGGGGAATACATTCATGCTGCGCTCCAGCAGCCCCGAATACCGCCCGTACGCCGGGTTGTCGAAGACGACGTCCGACGCCGCGGCGACGGCGGTTGTGGCGTGGAAACGCGCGGGAAGCGCCCTCAGCACGACGGCTGCGTCAATGGGCGAAATGTGGTTGGGACAGAACAGAACCGGCCCCTCCAGCCCGTCCAGATGCTCGAGCCCCGTGACCGTTGTGGGCGCAAAATACGAGGCGATGGGCCAGATAAGGGCTTTCTGCCAGATCGTCCGCTGCACGACGCCCCGGGGTGTCAGCGGGGCTTCGTTGAACGCATGGCGCTCCTGTTTCTGCTCCTTTTTGCTCAGGCGCTCCCTCAGTTCGGCGACGGTTGTCTCCGGCCCGATCTGACCTTCGTCCAGCACCAGGCCGGTGGATTCCTCGATGGCGCCCGCAAGCGTGACCCTGCCCAGAGAGTCGAGCTTCAGGTCGGCCTCGAGCCGCATGCCCGGTAGCACCTGTTCGGCAGGGACGCCCGTAACCTGCGCGACAGCGCGCTCGATGGCCCCGGCCGGTACGGTGGAGACGGGAGCGGCGCCGGAGGCGCGGGTCTCGAGCCAGGCGCGGACGTCGTTCTTCTTGACCTTGCGCGTGACCGTGCGGGGGAAATCCTCGGTGTCCCACACGGACGCCCCCTGCACGCGCTGATGGGGCTGAAGCCTCGCATTGACCCGCTCGGCGATGGAGCGGCAATCGGCGCCTGCGTGCTCGGCGCTCAACAGCAGAACCGCATGGATTTCGAACACCCCGCCCGGCTCCCAGGCGACAACGGCGGCGTCCCGGACTTCGGGCTCCTCGCACAACTCGCTTTCGATATCCTCCGGATAGACGTTCTCTCCGGCCGGGGTCACGATCAGGAACTTCTTACGGCCCCGGATGTGAAGGCGGCCGCCGCGGTCCCATTCACCGAGGTCGTCCGTGTAATACCACCCGTCGCGGAACCGCTCCCCGGTCTCATCGGGACGGTTCCAGTAGCCGGCGACGACGTTCGGCCCGCGCACCAGGATCTCGCCATCGTCCGCAAGCTTCACCTCGACGCTCGGCAGCGGCTTGCCGACCGAGCTGAGCAGGTTGTCTTCCAGGCTGTTGGCGGTGATGACGGGCGAGCACTCGGTGGCGCCGTAGCCCTGAATAACGCGAACGCCGAGCGCTTCCCATTTCTGCCCCACGCGTGCGTCGAGCGCAGAGCCGCCGGAAATCGCGAGCCGCAGCCTCCCGCCGAAGTTGCGCAGCACCGGCCGCGCAAGCGCCCTGCGCAGCCAGAACGGGAGCTTCGGGCCGATGCGGAACAGCCGCTCCAGCTTCGCCGCGCCGCCGGTCTCGGCCGCCCGTGCCTCAATCTGGCCCATAGCCAGCTTCAGGAACTCGGGGACGCTCACAAGCACGTTCGGGCGGTCCTCGACCATGTTCATACGCACGTGCGGGCCGGAGAGCGACGCCGCCTGCGTCACCGTGAGACCGAGCGCGATGGAGGTGAACAGCGACGCCGCCTGCTCGAACGAATGAGCGAGCGGGAGGATGGACATCAGGTGGTCGCCGGGGCGAATCAGCTCCAGCCGGTTGATGTCCCGGACATTCGAAAGCACGTTGCGGTGCGTGAGCGGCACACCCTTGGGGTTGCCCGTTGTGCCGGAGGTGAACAGAATCTGCGCGATGTCATCGGGTTCCAGCCGGGGCGAGGGCTCGACAGGCCCGGTGAGGTCTCCCGGAACAGCCTGCTCGACATCGAAGACAGGGATTCCCCCCACGTCCGCTTTCAGCGCTGACGACTTGAAGACGGCGGAAGCCTCCGTGATGCCTGCGATGCGCGAAACGAAATCCGGCGAACTCTGCGCCATCAGGGGCACGGCCACCGCGCCCCTGAGCTGACAGCCGAAGAAGGCGGCCACCCAGAAGGGCGAGTTCACCGCCCACAGCACGACCCTGTCGCCCGGCCCAATGGCGCTGTCCTCGAGAAGCGCGGCCGCGCCCCGCGCCATGCTGTACACCTCGGCGTACGTGAACCGGCGCGCGCGATAGAGCGGCCGCCAGACGTAGGCCACATTCCGGGGGTAGAGGCCGGCGGCCCTCTCAATCAGTTCGGCCAGCGTGCCGGCCTGTATCACCGAACTTTATTCTCGACCGTAAGCATCCTCCAGCCGCACGATATCATCCTCCGCGCTGTTGCCAAGCCAGAACTCCATTATGCGCCCCGGCTTTTCGCCCACTCCGCGCAGGCGGTGCTTCGCGCCCTGCGGTATGAATATCTCCTCGTTCGGTTCCGCCACCCACACGCGGTCGCCCAGGGTGATCTCGAGCCCTTCGTCGAGCGCCACCCAGAACTCCGCCCGGTGGTTGTGGTATTGCAGCGAGAGTTCGCCGCCGGGGTTGACCGTGATTATTTTGGCCGCGCCGACGCCTTCAACGGGGAACTCGCGGAACTTGCCCCACGGGCGATGGTCCTCGTTGATAGCCGCGCGGTATTCACTTTCCACAAATGTCTTTTCGGTTGACTCCATTGATGAATTCAGTCTCCTTGGTCAATTCCTGTTTCCGGAGCCGCTGTCCGGGTAACCCTGATGAAACCACATGGCGGCCCGCTGTGACCACTTCGCGTTGACCGCCCGCGGCCCTTAGGCTACCATACCAGCCGGAGAGAACACTGTTGAAATCACCCTGGGTCAGCGAGTTGCAGGACGTCGGCGCCGTGCGCGGCGTCTTTCTGGTGGCGGAGAGCGAGGTGCGCGCCGCGCGCGACGATTCGCCCTATCTGAGAATGAAGCTTCAGGACCGCACGGGCGCTATTGACGGGCTGAAGTGGCGCGCGACGGAGGCCGAGCAACAGATGGGGCGCGGCGGCAGCTATGTGTTGATCAAGGGCAAGGTGGACATCTACCAGGGCCGGCTGCAGATCACCGTTGACAGAATCGAGCCGCCGCCCTCCGAGCCGGACCCGGCCGACTTCCTGCCGCAGTCGCCGCGCGACCTCGAGGAGCTTCGGGGCGAACTGAAGGACTGGATCGGCACGATCCGTCATCCCCAGGTCCGCAGGCTGCTCGAGAGCCTGGTCATCGAGGGAGAGACCGGGCGGAAGTTCGCGCAGGCCCCCGCGGCCACCATGGTGCACCACGCCTATCTGGGCGGACTCATCGAGCACACCGTGTCGGTGATTTCACTCGCGGACACCGTCGCCGCCCACTACCCGCGCCTGAACCGCGACCTTCTGCTGGCCGGGACCATCCTGCACGATTTCGGCAAGATCGAGGAGTACGAGTGGCAGCGCGGCTTCCGCCAGAGCGACCGCGGGCAGCTTGTGGGGCACATCTGCCAGGGGCTGCTGCTGATAAACCGGGCAATGGACGCCATTCCGGACTTCGACCCGGTATGGCGCATGCTCATCTCGCACATAATGGTCAGCCATCACGGCAAGCTGGAGTACGGTTCACCGAAGCTGCCGATGATACGCGAGGCCATCGCCCTGCACTATCTGGAAGACCTGGACGCCAAGATGCAGATCGTGGACAAGGAACTCGACAACGGCGCGAGCGTGGGGTCGTCACCCAACTGGACGCGGCGCAACACCTGGCTGGAGTGCGCGCTGTTCCGGGGCGTGCCGTCCGAGAACGATTCGGCGCGGGCGCCCGCCGAGGATTCCGGCGCGGACGATGCGCCGGAGGGCGGCGGCCCGGAGGATGAGCCGTAGGGACCGGTTAGTCTGCCCGGACGGCCTGGAAAATCCGAAGCGCGGACTCGAGCAGCGGCTTGAGATCCTGAAGGCGCAACTGGGACGCCGAGTCGGACTTCGCCTCATCGGGATTCGGGTGGACTTCGAGGAAGAGCCCGTCGGCGCCGGCGGCGACGGCGGAGCGCGTGAGGACCGCGATGTGCTGCCGGTTGCCGCCTGAGAACGTGCCCTCTCCGCCCGGGCGCTGCACGCTGTGCGTCGCGTCGAAGACGACCGGGTAGCCCGTTGCCTGCATCTCCGGAATCGCCGTCATGTCGGCGATGAGCTGGTTGTACCCGAAGCTTGCGCCGCGCTCGGTCAGCAGGATGGATGTGTTGCCCGTGCTCTCGACTTTGCGTACGACGTTGATCATGTCGTGCGGGGCGAGGAACTGGCCCTTCTTCACGTTGACCACCCGTCCCGACTGCCCGCAGGCAATCAGCAGGTCGGTCTGGCGGCACAGAAACGCGGGCACCTGCAGGATGTCCACCACCTCGGCCGCGGGCTCCACCTGCCAGGTCTCGTGAACGTCGGTGAGCACGGGAACGCCGAGTTCCTGCTTCACCGCGCCCAGAATCTCGAGACCCCGGCCGATGCCGAGCCCCCGGAACGACCCCACGGACGTGCGGTTCGCTTTGTCGAAGCTGGCCTTGAACACGTAACCGAGGCCGAGAGAGTCGCAAATCTCCTTCGCGCCGCGGGCGACTTCCATGCAGAGGTCGGGGCTTTCAATGACGCAGGGACCTGCGATGACGCAGAGTTTTCCGCCGCCGAAGGAGACTTCGGGGCTTAGTTCAACCGTTTTCATCGGCCAGATGTTAACAGAAGACGCGCCGCCCGCGCTACCGGAACTCGAGTATCTCCGCCTTGAGCTGCCCGGCGACCTTAGCGATTGCGTACATCCGCGTGGCGTCGCCCTGCGTCAGCTTGATGTGCCCGGCGTCCGCCGTGCTGGCGGGAAGCGTCGCGTCCACGGCCATCCACTCTCTGCCCGTCCACACCTCGGCCCAGGCGTGATAGTAGAAGCTGCCCCGCGAGAGCGTGAAGCCGCCCACCGGGCGAGCGGGGATTCCGGCGGCGCGAGCCAGCGCCGTGAACAGAATGGCGTAGTCGCGGCACACGCCGGAGGGGTTCTTCAGGACATCGCTGGCAGGGCGCAGCACGCCCATGCTGCTGTCGGACGTCATCAGGGCTCGCACGCCCAGGCGAATCTTTTCGGCGGCTTTGACGATGTTCTTCTCGCCACCCACCATCCGGCGCGCCTCCCTGACGATAGCGGGGTCGTCCGAGTTGGCGTACGGATCCGGCTGAAGCCACGTCTTGAAGGCGGGGGCCTTGACGGGCAGCGTTCCCGCGGATGCGGGCGATGGCGCGCGGGCGGTAATCTGATAGGTCACCGTGCGGGGAGGTCCCGCTGCCTGCGCGACGATCTTCTGCCGCTCGTCGGCGATGGCGAATGAGGCGTCCGGAATCCCAGAAAGCCGAATCTTCAGGCTGGCCAGAGGCCTGTCCGGCGGCAGCGTCACATCCGGACGGACGCTCGTGACGACGGCGAAGTCCCCCGGGGGCTGATAGCCGCCCGAAGGCGCTCCGGCGGCCTTCTCCTTCGGCTCGCGGCGCATGACGATTCCCATCGGGGCTTCGATGCGGTAGATGTCGGCGCCGTCGGGGGAGTGCCAGGCGGTCATGTCCGCCGTCGGGGAGACCGTGCGCACCACGACGGCGCTGACGCGCTTGCCTTCGTGCTCTATCGTCTCCTCTCGAAGCACTTCGATCGTGAGTTCCTCGAGCGCCAGCGTCAGCGGGTTGAACGCCATTCGTTCGTGTTTGGCGCCGACGACAGGCCGGTCCTGGAGCGTGGGCGTGTAGCTGTCGCCGACAAGCACCGTGCCCGTGGGGACGGGAATCGTCTTCTGAGTAGCGCCCGCCGCGGTGACCATGCGGCACTCGATGCTGTCCTTGCCCACCTCCGCGAACACCTCCGTCGTCTTCCCGCCCGAGGACACGCGGAACTCCTCGTAAACGGGGCGTCCCTTCAGGTCGCAATATGCCGTGGTGCCGATATCCTGCGACATCCGGGTTCCGAGGAGCACCATCTCGGTGCGGGCGGAGCTTGATGTCTTGAGGGCGTCACTGCCGCGAAAGCGCACGCTTTCGGCCCGAATCGTGAGGTGGCCCATCTTCATATCCCCCACGTACATTCCGAACCACATCTCGCGGGGAGTCTCAGGCGCCGCACTAAGCGGCACAAGACTCGCGGCGGCGAGCAGCGCGGCCGGCAGCGCGCGGCGGGGGCGAAGTTGTGTCATGCGGGCAGCCTCCTGCGGCTAGCGAATCTGACCGGCGACGCGAAGCCGTGCCGTGGCGCGGGCAAGCGCCGCGCGGGCGCGGTCAATGTCGGTTCCCGGGGGCGGCGACGCAAGCCGCTCCTGAGCGCGGGCCAGGGCCTCCCGGGCGCGCTCGACATCGATCTCGTCCGGCCTCTCCGCCGTATCGGCGAGAATCGTGACGCGCTCGGGGGTCACTTCCAGAAAGCCACCGGACGTGGCCATGGTCTCCTCGGCGCCGGTTGCGCGTGTGACCCTGATCTCCCCCGGCACGAGTTCCGCGATGAGCGGCGCGTGTCCGGGCAGGATGCCGAGATACCCTTCGGCCGCGGGCACGATCACCGACACGACCGGCTGGTCGCGCTCGAGGGCCTTGGCCGGCGTCACGATATCGAGCTTGAACGAACCGTCTGGCACGGCCGTCAGCTCTGCCCCATGGTCCTGGCCTTCTCGAAGGCCTGCTCGATGCCGCCGACCATGTAGAACGCCTGCTCGGGGACCTGGTCGCACTCACCGTCCAGAATCGCGCGGAACCCCTTCACGGTCTCCTCGCGGGACACGTACTGCCCCGACATTCCGGTGAACGTCTCGGCGACGAAGAACGGCTGCGAGAGGAACGTCTCGATGCGCCTCGCCCGGGCAACGGCGAGCTTGTCGTCGTCCGAAAGCTCGTCTATTCCGAGAATCGCGATGATATCCTGAAGGTCCTTGTACCTCTGGAGCACCTGCTGAACGTCGCGCGCGGTCCTGTAGTGGTCCTGTCCCACGACGAGCGGATCGAGGATGCGCGAGGTGGAGACGAGCGGGTCAACGGCGGGATAGATGCCCTTCACGAAGATCGCCCGCTCCAGGTAGGTCGTCGCGTCGAGGTGGGTGAAGGTGGTGGCCGGAGCAGGGTCGGTCGGGTCGTCGGCCGGCACGTACACCGCCTGGATGCTCGTGACAGACCCGGACTTCGTGCTGGTGATTCGCTCCTGAAGGTCGCCCATCTCTGTTCCGAGCGTCGGCTGGTAGCCGACGGCGCTCGGCATTCGTCCCAGAAGCGCGGAGACCTCCGAGCCTGCCTGCACGAACCGGAAGATGTTGTCAATAAAGAGCAGCACGTCCTGACCGGCCTGGTCCCGGAAGTACTCGGCCATCGTGAGCGCGGTGAGGCCGACCCGCAGCCGGGCGCCCGGCGGCTCGTTCATCTGTCCGAACACCATGCAGGTCTTCTCAATGACGCCGGACTCCATCATTTCGTGCCAGAGATCGGTGCCCTCGCGGGTGCGCTCGCCGACGCCTCCGAACACCGACACGCCGCCGTGCGCGGTAGCGATGTTGCGGATGAGTTCCTGAATGAGGACCGTCTTGCCGAGACCGGCGCCCCCGAACAGGCCGACCTTGCCGCCCCGTGCGTACGGGCAGAGGAGGTCAACGACCTTGATGCCTGTTTCGAACATCTCGACGGCCGGGCTCTGCTCCTCGAACGATGGAGGCTGCCGGTGAATGGGAAGCTGCTGGTCGGCGGCCACCGGGCCGCGCTCGTCAATCGGGTGACCGAGCAGGTTGAAGACGCGCCCGAGCGTTGCCTGCCCCACGGGCACCATGATCGGAGCGCCGGTGTCCACGGCGGGCATTCCGCGCACCAGGCCGTCCGTGGACGCCATCGCGACGCAGCGCACGACATCGTCGCCCAGCATCTGCGCGACTTCCACCGTGAGCTTCTCCTCGCCGTGCGGAATCTCCACGGCGTTCAGCAGGCCCGGCAGATCCTCGGGAGGGAACTGCACGTCCACGACCGGACCGATGACCTGTATGATCTTCCCTTCAGCCATTAATCGAGTATCCTCAAGAAAGTACGTTCTGTTGTGATGCGGGGCCGCGCTACTTCAGCGCCTCCGCAGTCCCCACGATCTCGGCGATCTCCGTCGTAATTGCCGCCTGCCGCGCGCGGTTGAGAGACAGGGTGAGGCGGTCAATCATCTCGCCGGCGTTCTTTGTCGCGCTCGTCATCGCCGTCATGCGCGCGCCCTGTTCGCTCGCGATGGACTCAAGCACTGCGCGGAATAGCTGCGTGTCCACATAGCGCGAGAGCAAACGCGAAAGCAGTTTGCCCGGCTCAGGTTCGAACAGGTATTCCGCGGCGGCGTCCTCTTGCCCGCCGCCACCCGTGGTCTGGGCCGGGGGTTCGGCCGGCAGCAGCCGCTGCACCAGCGTCTCGTGCGAGATAGCGCTGTGAAACTGCGTGTAGATCAGATAGACCGCATCCGTCTTGCCCTCGGCGAACATCTGTTGAACATCGAGCGACAGCGGGCGCACGGTGTCGAAGCTGACCGACGTCCCCGGCAGCTCGAGCACTCCATCAATAGTGTAGCCGAGCCTGCGGATGTATCCGAGCGCCTTCTTGCCCATAACGTAGACTCGGGGTTCGCCCTGCTGGCCCTCCAGGAACCTCTGGGCCAGCCGCACCAGGTTCGCGTGGTAGCTTCCGGCGAGACCCTTGTCCGCGCCGATGACTATGGCCGTGACGCGCTCTTCCGGGCGAACCTGCAGCAGCGGATGCTCGAACGAGCCGCCCGCGGCGGCGAGGCCGGTCATAAGCTGGCGCACCTTGTCGGCGTAAGGCCGTGCGGCGATTACACGCTGCTGCGCCTGCTGAAACCGGGCCGAGGCGACGAGCTTCATCGCCTGCGTCATCTGCTGGATATTCCTGACCGTACGGATACGGCGCCGGATATCTTTAGCGCTGGCCATGCTGCTCCCGCGCCGCCGCAAACGACTTCACGAACTCGCCGAGCGCCGTCTTCAGCAGCTCCTCCGTCTCCGCGGAGAACTCGCCAGTTGACTCCACCCTGGTTTCGAACTCCGCGTACCGGGCCGACAGGAAAGTCAGAAACTCCGACTCGAACCGGCTGCACTCCGCCACCGGGACGCTGTCGAGATAACCATTCGTTGCGGCGTAGATGATGGCGGCCTGTTGCCAGACGGGCATCGGGGAGTACTGCGGCTGCTTGAGGATCTCCACAATCCTGTTGCCGCGCCCGAGCTGCTGCTGGGTGACCTTGTCGAGGTCGCTCGCGAACTGAGCGAACGCCTGAAGCTCCCAGTAGCGCGCGAGGTCGAGCTTGAGCCGTCCGGCGACCTTCTTCATGGCCGGCGTCTGCGCCTTCGACCCGACACGGGACACAGAGATGCCGACGCTGATTGCGGGGCGGATGCCCGCGTAGAACAGGTCGCCCTCCAGATAGATCTGCCCGTCTGTGATGCTGATGACGTTCGTCGGAATATAGGCCGACACGTCTCCCGCCTGCGTCTCGATGACCGGCAGCGCTGTCAGCGATCCGCCGCCGCGTTCGTCCGACATTTTGGCCGCGCGTTCCAGAAGGCGGCTGTGCAGATAGAACACATCGCCGGGATACGCCTCGCGTCCGGGCGGCCGTCTCAGCAGCAGCGAAACCTGCCTGTACGCCTGCGCATGCTTCGAGAGATCGTCGTACACAAGCAGCGCGTGCCGTCCGCTGTCGCGGAAATACTCACCCATGGTGCATCCGGCGTACGGCGCGATGTACTGCAGCGGCGCGGGGTCGCTTGCCGTGGCGGTGATGACGGTCGTGTACTCCATCGCGCCAGCCCGCTCGAGGATGTTGACGATGTTGGCGACCGTGGACTGCTTCTGCCCGATGGCGACGTAGAAGCAGTAAACGCCCGCGCCCTTCTGATTGATGATCGTGTCTATGGCGATGGCGGTCTTGCCGGTCTGGCGGTCGCCGATGATCAACTCGCGCTGACCGCGTCCGATGGGGATCATCGAATCCACGGCCTTCAGGCCGGTCTGAAGGGCCTGGTTCACCGACTGGCGGTCAACGACTCCGGGCGCGACGGTCTCGATGGGCCTGCGCTCGGCGCTCGTGATGGGCCCCTTGCCGTCCAGCGGATCGCCCAGGGCGTTCACGACGCGTCCGACGACAGCCTCGCCGACCGGGACGTCAATGATGCGGCCGGTGCGGCGCACCTGATCGCCTTCGCTGATGTCCCTGTCCGGCCCCAGGACGACGCAGCCGACGTTGTCCTCTTCGAGGTTGAGCACCATGCCCATAACCCCGCCCGGGAACTCGACCAGCTCGCTGGCCATGGCGTCCGCGAGCCCGTAGATGCGCGCGATGCCGTCTCCCACCTGAAGGACGGTGCCGACACCGACCTCCTCCAAGCTCTTTTCGTAGTTCGCTATTTCAGCGGCAAGGACTGCCGCAACTTCTTCGGGCTTTATGCTCGAAGCCATGGTATGCCACTACACTCCGTGATGTTATTCCAACTATGATTGGCGCCGCGCGGGGAGTCCCCGCCCCGGCGCCTGGTTACGGCGTTCCCGACAGCGCTTTGGCGATCTGCCGGAGCTGGCCTTTCACCGAGCCGTCAATCAGGCGGTCTCCGATGCGCACGACCATGCCGCCGATAAGAGTCTCATCCAGCCTCTGCTCGATCTCGACCTGCGCGCCCGTGATCCGGGACAGCCGCTGCCGTGTTTCGTCGAGCTCTTCCTGCGAAAGCGGAACCGCCGAACTCACCGTGGCGCGCACGATTCCGCCGCGCTCGTCCGCGACTTTCCGGAAGGACGCCTCGATCGTCTCGATCACATCCACGCGCCGGTGGTCCACCAGCACCTGCAGAAACGTTAGCGTCACCGCGTTGATGCGGCCGTCAAACAGAGACCTGAGGATCCGCTTCTTCGGCTCCGCGGGCGCGACCGCGCCCATCAGCGCATCGCTCAGCCTGCCGTTCTCCTGAACAGTGCGCCGGACGAGCGCGAGGTCGCCCTTGACCTCGTCCACCACGCCGTACTGCGAGGCCGCCGCGTACAGCCCCGAGGCGTATCTGCGTACAACCCGGGGGTCAGCCAAGGCGGCCTCCATCGTGAATCGTCGAGCGCGACGCCATCAGTTCTTCAGGTTCTCCATCTGGCCGATCGTCTGCTGGATGAGATCGTGATGCTTCTCGGCGGAGATGGACTGCTGAAGCACCTTCTCGCTGGCCTGCACGACGAGCCCGGCGACGTTTTCGCGGATGCTGGCAAGCGCCTTGTCGCGCTCCCGCTCGATGTCGGCGATGCCGCGCTCCTTGACCTGATCGGCCTGCGCGCGGGCTGCTGTGAGCATCTCTTCTCTGAGCTGCGCGCCCTGCGCCGCAGCTTCCTGTATCTTCGACCGGGCTTCGGTTTCGATTTCCGTCAGCCGCTTGTCGAGATCGGCCTGCGACTGCGCCAGCCGCGCGGTCTCGTCGGTGATCTTGCGGTAGCCCTCGTCAATGTCCTCGCGCCGCTGGCGCAGGACCTCGCTGATGGGCCCCACCATGTACTTGCCCATCAGCCAGACCAGCAGCAGGAACGAGATGATGTTGGTCAGGATGACCTGAGGGTCAATGCCCAGAGTATGCAGCAGTTCCAACAGTTACCTCTTAAAGCCGACGCTTGCCGTGATGCCGCCGGGGCTCCCGGCGGTCCGCCAGTTCGAACTATTTTGCAAGAATCTCAAGGACCTTTTCCGTCGCCGGAAGCTTGCCCTGCAGCATGAAGAACACGAGCAGCGCGTAGATCACGAGCGACTCAATGAAGCCGAGCGCGATCATCATCGCGAGCTGAATCTTGCCCGCCGCCTCGGGCTGGCGGGCGATTCCCGCCATAGCCTGTCCGCCGACGAGACCCTGGCCGATGCTGGCCGAGAGAACGGCGACCGAAACGGCAAATGCAACTCCGATAGCCAGAGCGGCAAAGTATCCCATAGTTGTCTGTTACCTCCGTACCTTAGTTTGCGCCGGTGCTAGCACCGGTCCTCGACGGACTCCGCTCCGGCCCTCGCGAGTCTCCTGGGGGAGTCGCCCCGGGGCCGCGGCCAGAGCCCGAAACTGACTTCAGCGCGCGTCGGCAGCGGCAGCGCCGGATGGCGCCGGCGCGTGCGCGGCGTGCCCTTCGTGCTCCTCATGTCCGGCGCAGATCACCACGATGTAGCCCGCCGCCAGCACCGAAAACACCAGCGCCTGCACAACCGACGTGAAGAGCCCGAACAACTGCATCGGAAACTGAATGGGGATGAGCTTGAAGCCGCCGATAGCGATGGGGCCCAGCAGCGCGAGCTGCAGCACGACGGTCTCCTCCCCGAATATGTTGCCGAAAAGACGGATTGCGAGCGAAACGGGCTTTGCAGTCTCGCCGATGATGTGGATCGGCAGCATCAACGGCCCCAGCCAGAGCGGCTCGCCCACGAAATGCATAACGTACCCGCGCAGCCCGTTCGCGCGGATGCCCTGCATCTGAACGTAGATGATGGTCACGATGGCCAGCGCGATCGTCATGTTGAGCGTTGACGTCGCCGGCTTCATGAACGGGATCATACCCATCAGGTTCATCACCAGAATGTAGAGGAACAGCGTCACCAGAAACGTGACGTGCCGCTCGCCGCCGGGGCCCACAACACCTTTGAAGAAGCTCTCGAGACCGCCGACAAGAAGCTCGAGAAGGTTCTGCAGCGGCCCGGGCACCTTCGTCATCCGGCGGGTAGCGACGAAGCCGGTGATGACGAGAAAAGCTATGGCGATGAACGAGTATCCGACGTAGAGCCAGGGGCTCCCGTGGACAAGGCTGCTCGCCTCCTCCGCGTGTCCCGCGGCTTCCGGAGAAGCCATGGCGCCCTGCGCCGCCAGAATGAGAAGTGCGCCCAGAGGCAGCGCCCCGCGGGCTCCGCCGATGTGCGAACAGACTCTGTGAGTATTATCCTGACGATGATGCAATTGTCTGAAATCTGAAATGTATTACCGGCTCGCGCGCAGTGCGGCGAACGCAAGGGTCAGCGGCGCCGTCCCGAGCCCGGCCACGAACGCCGTCAGATCGAGCTGCCGCCAGCTCAGGGCCAGCGCAAGGCCGAAACCCACAACAAGCAGCCGCCCCATCAGCAACCCCGCCCTCAGAAACTTGCCGCTCCCGAGCCCTTCTCCGCGCGACGCTCTCAGGCCTGCCTGCACGTACGATGCCGCCGAGAGCCCCACGAGCGCAATAGCCAGCGCGCCGAGGGCCGCTCCGGCAGCGAAGCTGACGCCGGCCGTCCAGCCGCCGAAGGCACCCGAGGCAACAACCCCCGCGGCCAGCACGGCCGCCGTGGCGGAGATAAAAGCAGTCCAGAACGCCTTCAATGCGGGATGCCTTAGCGTGAAATGCGGCTCACGATTCGGAACACCTCAAGGAATCCCGCGGCCACTCCCATCAGGGCGAAGACGATCATTCCCCACGGATCGGACCCCAGCTTCCTGTCCAGCCAGGAGCCGAAGAAGAAACCGATCGCCGGGGCGGCCACGAGCAGGGCGCCCACCGTGCTGGCCATACCCGCGTACGCCATCCACTTGTAGTCCCTGTTGTCCTTGTCCATGGCAGGAATGCCCTTCCGAGCCTGCCGGGCACTGGCGTGCAATCCAAGCCGTTGCCCCTGGAGGCCCGGCGCACAACCAGGGAGTATATCACACCGGATAACGATTCTGCCGTTGCATTCGGCCCGTCCGGGCAGGCGCATGGGCGCCCGTTCGTTGACTGCCCGCTGGCCGGTGACTATAATACCTGAGCCGCTTCCAGAACTCGTCTGGCGGACCGGAGGTGCACCGACGAAATGAACACTGTAACCCGTTTGCTGATCTGTGTCTGCTGCGTAACGCTCGCGCTTGGTTGCCAGCCCGCCGGAGCAGTCGAGTCCGGCGAGGGCGAGGCGTCTGCCGCCGCGGCCGTCCCGGCGCCGCTCGAGATTCTGGCCCACGCGCCCATTCTGGACGGCGTAATCGAGGACGACCAGTGGACCGTCTTCCACTCGTTCCCCGCCGGCGACAGTGCCGCCAGCATTTCGGCGGCGTGGGACGCAGGGCGTCTGTATCTGGCGGCCGACTGCCCCGAGACCGCCTCCGCCGTGTTCTATCTGGATGCGAACGCGGATGGCTGGCTCGTGGGCGCTGACAACTTCGAGATCAGGACGGTGACCAGCACGAGCGCGCCGCAGGTGACGGTGCTTCTGCACAACGCGCTTCAGGCCCCGGCCGCTGAGCCATCGCCCGTGGTGCTGGACGCCAGGGCGGCATTCAGAACAGTGGGGGCGCGCACAGTCGTCGAACTCGAGATTCCGGCGGCTCCGTCGAAAGGGCTTGTCTATGAGGACGGCAAGGCAATCGCCGTGGGCGCGGGAATCTGTCTCGCGTCCGACCCGTCGAAGATGATCCCCGCGGAACCGCGGGCCACCCTGAAGGCCTTCGTTCTGAAGGATGAGATTCAGCCCGTGGCCATCGAAGGGCTGAAGCTCGACATCCGCATGAAGGACCGCAAGCTGATTGCGGGGCAGACCCTGAGCCTGGACTTCCATGCCGACAATACCGCAACGGAACCGCTCGCCTACAGCAACTTCACCATAGGCGGCGAGCCGCGCGTGGCCGATCTGCTGAACGCGCTTCGCGTGCGCGGCGGCGTGCTTCAGCCGGGCAAGGGCATCAAGTGGGGGTTTTCGACGGACCTTCCGGAGACCATGCCTCTCGGGACATTCTCGGTTCTCGGCGAAATGAACCTGGAGGACGGGCGGAAGGCCCGCGTGGTTTCGAGCTTCGATGTCGTGGAGCCCTTCGAGGCCGCGCTCGATACGGGGTCCGGGCCCCTGGTCCCCGGCGCGGAGCGCAAGATCGTCGTGTCGGTCAAGAACAACACCAACGGACCCGTCAACGGCACTGTGCGGCTGGTTCTGCCGCAGAGTCTGATGGGGGGAGTGACGAAGGACACGCTGAAGTTTTCGGTGCGCTCCGAGGGCAGCACGTCGCGCGTCGAGTTCAAGCTCAGACGCCCCGCGGACACGGCGGACGGCGAGCAGACGGTCGTTGCCGAGGTTGAGGTCAAGGGAGTATCGCGCCAGTTGGAGAGCGCCATCCTCCTCGGCCCCGTGCAGTAGCGCGTCAGGGGCTCCCGCTGCAGTCCGCGGGAGCAGATCGCTTCAAAAACTCGGGCAAGCGGCCATTGACTTTGCCGCAAAATGTGCCTATCATCCGTTTACGTGAACCGGGCCCTGTATATATTCGACCTGGACGGCGTGATCTACCGCGGCAACAATCCCCAGCCGTATGCGGCGGAAACCATCGCCGCCCTTAAGGCCCGGGGATGCTCCGTCTTCTACCTCACGAACAACGCCTCGCAGACAAGGCAGACTTTCGCCGACAAACTCCTCGGCATGGGCATTCCCGCCACCGCTGATGAGTTCATGACGAGTTCGTACGGAACGGCTCTGTGGTTCAGGGAGTTCGGCCACACGGGCAAGCGGGTGTACGTGGTGGGCGAGAACGGCTGCAAGGAAGAACTAACGCGCGCGGGAATGCGCATCGTTGATTCGGACGACTGCCTGAGCGCGGACTTCGTCGTTGTCGGAATGGACAGGTCTTTCAACTACGAGAGGCTCAACTGCGCGCAGCAGGCGATACTCCACGGCGCCACGTTCATCGCCACCAATCGCGACCCGACGTATCCGATGGAGACCGGGCTTCGCCCCGGCGGCGGCTCGATTGTGGCGGCGGTGGCTACGGCGGCGATGCAGGAGCCGATCACGATCGGCAAGCCGGAGGTTTACTGCATCCGCCAGATTCTGGAACTGACGGGCAAGTCGAGGGACGAGGCGGCGATGGTGGGCGACAGGCTCGACACGGACATCGCCGTCGGAAACCGCGCGGGCATTCATACGGTCGCCGTGATGGGAGGGGTGACAACGAGAGAAGAAGCAGAGGCAGCGGAAGGCGAGCACAGGCCGGAGCGGATCATCGAGACGCTCCGGGAGCTTCTCGAGCCGCGGTGATGGCGCCCCGCAGGCCGTCAGAGACCCCGTTCATCGCGGCGGTTGGCGCGGCGGACTCTTCGGGGACGATGGGACTGGCGGCCGCCAGCCTGACGGCGGCGGATTTCGGTATGACCG
>MTKZ01009097.1_pt1 | contig 25227 bp, 21 predicted proteins | sample 1042781 | NCBI WGS metagenome assembly MTKZ01 (sample SAMN06212207, study PRJNA360539) | anaerobic digester metagenome | biome: Wastewater treatment plant; material: sludge; isolation source: anaerobic digester fed with sludge from wastewater treatment plant | place: Denmark: WWTP Viborg ... | reverse complement strand
GGCGATTACTCCAGCGTCAGCGGCGGGGCTATCAACAAGGCTACCGGTATCGGCTCCAGCGTCAGCGGTGGGCAGTACAACACGGCCAGCGGCATCTATTCCACTGTCAGCGGCGGGCTCAACAACACCGCCAGCGGCATGGATTCCAGCGTCAGCGGCGGATCAGGTCGCTCGGCGTCAGGCAACGGTGGAAATTGGAGAGCCGGCAACCTCTTCGAAGCCAACTAGCGCCGCGTCATCAACCGAACTCAACGCAACGACGCCCCGGCGGGTCATTCGCCGGGGCGTCCTGATTGCGTCCTTGACGTCGACCCAAACCTTCTCGACATGACAATCCGTTCATGTCATACTGCCGCCGTCTCCATCAACATAATGGCTGAACCGGGCCTACCGGCGGCCGTCAATAGCAGGAGGGTTGCCCCCATGCGTCAGTTCGCGATGGTTCCGTCGTCCCTGCGACTCGTCGCCAGCGTTGTCGTCGCGCTCGCGCTCGGCGTCGCTATCGGCATCGGCGTCAACAGCGCTCTGGCCAGCAGCCCGCCCACCACTGTCTCCGCCTGTGTCAGCAAGATGTCCGGCTTCGTCCGCATCGTCTCCAACGGCCGGCCCTGTATGCGCCAGGAAACCGCCATGACCTGGCAGAGCGGCGCTGACCTCTCCGGTGTCGAAGCGCGGCTGGCGACCCTCGAAGGCAAGGTGGCCACGCTACAAGCCGAAAATACGAGTCTCCGCGCCCAGGTGCCGGCCTGTCTGTCGACGGCTAACGACGGCACGGCCCTCTTCAGCGGTTGCAACGTCCAGATCGTCAACGGTCTGGGCAGCACCGAGACAACCAACGCGACCGGCAACCTGATCGTCGGCTACAACGAAGACAACGACGACAATCGAACGGGATCACACAATCTCGTCGTCGGCTCACGTCATACGTATAGCAGCTACGGCGGGTTCGTCGCTGGGGACGACAATAGCATCAGCAAGGAGTACGCCAGCATCAGCGGTGGGACCGGTAATACTGCTAGCGGCAAGTACGGCAGCGTCAGCGGTGGGTACTTCAACACGGCCAGCGGTTGGGCCTCCAGCGTCAGCGGCGGGGNNCAGCAACACCGCCAACGACGGGTACGCCAGCATCAGCGGTGGGCAGTACAACACGGCCAGCGGTTGGGCCTCCAGCGTCAGCGGCGGGTACAGCAACACCGCCAGTGGTGGCTACTCCAGCATCAGCGGCGGGGGGTCCAACACTACTAACGGCGGCAACTCCAGCGTCAGCGGCGGGTACAGCAACACCGCTAGCGGTTACGCCTCTAGCGTCAGCGGTGGGGAAACTAATGAAGCCAGTGGCGACTACTCCAGCGTCAGCGGCGGATCAACTCACACGGCGTCAGGCCAGGATAATTGGAGAGCCGGCGGCCTGACCGAATCCAACTAGCGCCGCGTCATCACGCGAACTCAACGTAGCGACGCCCCGGCGGGTAACTCGCCGGGGCGTCGTCTCTCTACGGCAACCCCGCTGACGCGCGGCCCTCTTCGTGCCATGGTTGTACACTGGGACGCTGCGCGACGGGTGAGGCCAGATGGGAGGGCGCGTGCTGACTGAAGACGACCGCCGGGTGCTACTGCGCGACGCCATCGACCGTGGCGACGCCACGGCCATCGCCGAGGCGCTGAGGCAGATCGACGAGGCCGGCGACGATCCTGTCGAGTACCTCGACCAGCTCTCCCCCCGCGATCTCCAGCGCTTCGCCCATGCCCTCGGGGCGGACGAGGTCGGCGACCTGCTCGGCGAGTTCGACCCGACCGACGCGGCTGACCTGCTGGAGCGTCTCCCCCTCGCCCACGCCGCTGACGTGCTGGAGGCGATGGAGCCCGACGAGGCCGCTGATGTCGTCGGCGAGATCGTCCCGGCCACCGCCAGCCAGATCATGGTCGCGATGGAGCCACTGGAGGCCGAGGAGCTGCGCGAGCTGCTGGCCTACCCGCCCGACACCGCCGGCGGCCGGATGACTCCCGCCTACGTCTCGGTCAGCCCCGAGCTGCGCGCCGACCAGGCCGTCGTCGCCCTGCGTCGTGTCGCCGAGGAGGCCGAGACGATCAACTACATCTATGTGCAGGAGGAGGACGAGCGCCTGCTGGGCGTCCTCTCGCTGCGCAACCTCGTCCTGACCCGGCCGGATTCGCGCGTCCGGGACCTGATGATCGAGGACGTCTACACGATCCTTGTCACCGCCGACCAGGAGGAGGCCGCGCAACTACTCAACGAGCACGATCTGCTGGCCCTGCCGGTTGTTGATAGCGAAGGCCGGCTGCTCGGCATTATCACCGCCGACGATGTCGCCGATATCCTCGAACAGGAGGCGACGGAGGACATTGAGCGGCTCGGCGGCTCGCAGCCGCTGGAGGAGCCGTACCTGCGCGCGACGCCGTTCCTCCTCTTTCGCCGGCGTATTCCGTGGCTACTGGCGCTGTTCGTCGCCGAGGCCTACACCGGCACCGTCCTGCGCCACTTCGAGCACGAGCTGTCCAACGCCGTCGCGCTCGCCTTCTTCATCCCGCTGCTGATCGGCACCGGCGGCAACGTCGGCTCGCAAACGGTCACCACGCTCGTCCGGGCGATGGGCCTTGGCCAGGTGCGGATTCGCGATCTGTTCCGCATCGTCCGCAAGGAGGTTCTGACCGCGATCATGCTCGCCGCGGTGCTGTCGGTCGTGACCTTCGGCCGCGCGATGACGCTGCATGTCGGCGTCGATATGGGCATGGTCGTCGGCATCACCGTTGTGCTGATCGTCCTCTGGTCGGCGCTCGTCGCGGCGGTGCTACCGCTGACCCTGCGCCAGCTGAAGATCGACCCTGCCGTGGTCTCAGCGCCATTCATCACGACGCTGGTGGACGGCACCGGACTGGTGATCTACTTCACCGTCGCCCGGATGATCCTCCACATCCCGAACTCCTGACCATGGCGCTGCGCCCTTGTCGCGCACGCGTTAGCCGGGCCAGTGTCGATCGGCGTGAGGCATAACGATCCGACGCCGCGCGCATTGTTATAGACGCGGGGGTAACGCCCGTGTGGCGCTGGCGACGGCCGGCAATCGGAAGGCGGCCCCGCGATGCTCCCAGGCGACCTCTGGATCTGGCTACTGGTGGCGGCGCTCGCGGCGCTCTGCAACGTGACCCCGGTGCTTGCTCCGCCCACCTGGGGAGTACTGGCCTGGTTCAGTGTCCACTACAACCTGCCGATCCTGCCGGTCGCCATCGTCGGCGCAGTCGGCTCGACCTTCGGCCGCATCATCCTTGCCCTGGCCAGCCGCTGGCTCGGCGAGCGCATTATCCCCGCCCGGCAGCGCGCCGACGCCCAACGCTACGCTGAGATGATCCGCCAGAACACGAAGCTCAATCTGCCGGCCCTGGCGATGTTCGCCTTCGGCCCGATCCCCAAGGCGATGCTCTTCATGGCCGCCGGGATCGCGCGAATCCCGCTCCTGCCGGGCGCGGTCGTCTACGGTGTCGCCCGCGCTGGCATCTACTTCGGCGCGCTGTTGGCGGCCGAGACGACGGTGACCTCGTTTGGCGACCTGTTCTCGCTCTCCGGCGCCGGCTCGCTGATCATCGCGACGCAGGTCGCAAGCACGATCGGCGTCTTCCTGCTGTTCCGCATGGATATCCCGAAGCTCGTCGAGCGCATCCAGCGCTGGCGCGGCGTCGAGCCGACTGGCGAGCTCCGCTGGTCGCCAGTCGCACTCGTCAGGCGCGCGCTGCCGGCCCGGACGCAGGTCGAGACGCAGTAGCCGCTGCTTCAGCCGCCATCCGCGCATCGATGATCGGCCGATACCGGTCGTAGAGCGTGATAAGCGTCGTCAGCAACAGGCCGAAGAACAGCAGACCGGCCCGCCCGAGATCCGCTCCGAACGAGGGCGTGATCACCATGTAGAGCACGCCCAGACCGACATTGATCGCCGCCAAGGCGAGGAACTGCGTCGCCGAAGAGCGCCAGTTCGTCCCGCGTGCGGCCAGCCAGTGGCTGACCGCCGCATTGGCAACGACGACCGCGCCGACGCCAATCAGCATCTGCAACGCGCCGACGTGGACGTTCGGCAGCATCTGCGCGAAGATGACGCCCAGCAAGCCGACCAGCACAACCTTCTCGGCCAGCCCCTCGCGCCAGTGCCGGTCGGCGGCCGGCTTCAGCGGGATCGCAATCTGGTTATCCGCATGCGCGTCCGAGTCATATGTGGCCGGCCAGTCTCCGGTCGGCAGCTGGGCGGAAACACGCCGGATGACGAACCACAACGCGACGCCGAGCGCGATCAGCACTGGGAAGATCCAGAGGCTGTTGCCGATTGCCGTGCCCCAGCTCTCGTCGAGCGACGACCCCAGGATATGCTCCTTGAATGCGTCGGTGACGTCCAGCTGGAACAGGTGGATCCACGCCTCCTGCGGCAGCTTGATGACGATCCAGATGAAGGCCGCCGCCCCGAGGATGTGCTTCTTCGTCAGCCGGCGCATGCTCCATCGTGTCCGCACGCCTTCGACATACAGGAAGAAGTACTCGAACGCATTCGGGAAGATCAGCAGCAGCGCTCGCCAGCCGGTCAGCTCGAAGAGTGTCGAGCCGGCCAGCCGGTAGTACCAGAGGAATCGGCTGGTCTTGTATGCGTAGACATTCGTCCAGTTGCGCATTGTGGCGATATAGGCGATCGCCAGGTAGTAGACGTCGAGCGCCTTGTCGTAGGACTGGTAGCCCTCGAGATCGGCGTCGGTGAAGATCTGGAAGATCGACTTGTCGACGGCGTCGATCACCAGGGCGGCAAGCGTGGCCGGCAGCGGGAACCGAGGGATGAACAACGGCACGATGAATCGCGAGCCGGCGACGATCGTGAACACGACCACATAGGTAATATCCACGCTCTCACACCCCTGTATCGCTCAATAGCCCACAAACGGGACACAACAGGGACAGCCATGACCTGGCCATCCCTGATCGTGAATCGGAACTCGATAGATGCGTATGGTACTCGACGCGCGGCATTGCTGTTGGCTGCCGGCTGCGTCATCAGCCGCCGAGCGCATCCAGCGTCTCGCCGAGCGCGGCGACAGCCCGGTCGATCTGCTCTTCGCCGATGACCAGCGGCGGCAGCAGCCGGATCACCAGGCTGCCGGCCGGCAGCGCCAGCACGCCGCGATCCTGCAGCCCCTTCAGCACCGGTGTCACCCGCACGCGGAACTCGACCCCGGTCATCAACCCCTGGCCGCGGATTGCCCGCACCTTCGGATGCGCCAGCGCCTCAATCCCTCCGCGCAGCCGCTCGCCGAGCGCGACGCTGCGTTCCAGCAGCCCCTCGGCGCGGATCGCATCGATCGTCGCCAGGCCGGCCGCGCAGGCCAGCGGGTTGCCACCGAACGTCGATCCATGGACACCGCCGCCGAGAACGCCAGCAACCTCCTCGGTCATCAGCGTCGCGCCGATCGGGACACCGTTCGCCAGTCCCTTGGCGGTGCAGAGGAGGTCCGGCACGATCCCACTGGGCTCGCAGGCGAAGAATGTCCCGGTCCGAAACGCCGTCTGCACCTCGTCGAGGATGAGCATCGCGCCGGCCGCGCTGGCGATATGGCGCGCGCCGGCGAGGTAGTCATCGTCCGGAACAACGATGCCGCCCTCGCCCTGGATCGGCTCGAGGATCACCGCCGCCGTCGTGCTGTTGACCGCTGCCTCCAGCGCGTCGAGATTGTTGAACGGCACGTGGGTCGCCGGCGCAAGAACCGACGCGAACGGCTCCCGATACTTCTTCTCCGCAGTTGCCGCCAGCGCGCCGATCGTCCGGCCGTGATAGCCACCCCGCGTGGCGACGATGCCGTCTCGCCCGGTCGCGACGCGGGCGAACTTCAGCGCCGCCTCGATCGCTTCGGTTCCCGAGTTCGACAGAAACGCCCGCGTCATTCCGTCGGGCGCGAGCCCAATCAACGTCTCCAGAAACTGCGCCCGAATGTCGCTGACGAACGACTGGTGGCAACTCACGAGCAGCCCCGCCTGCCGGGCGATCGCCTCGGTCACAGCCGGGTGGGCGTGTCCCAGCACGTTCACCCCGTAGTTGCTCATCATGTCGATAAAGGCGTTGCCCTCGCTGTCCCACAGCGTCGCCCCCTCGCCCCGCGCCAGCACGACCTCGCGCTTGGCATACAGCGGCGGCTGGAGCGTCCGGTCAGCATTGATGATGTCCGTCGTAATCGTCATGGTTGCTCCTTATAGTGAAAGGGATGACCCCTCCCCTCGCCCCTCCCCTTCGAGGGGAGGGGGACGAAGAGACGAGACCTGCTGTCCAGTTCACGACCCGCTCTTCTCGTCTCTCCCGTCTCCACGGGGGAGGCATCGTGACGTAGCCTTCCGCGGGCACTAAGCTCCATCTCCCCTCCCTTCACAGGGGAGGGGGTTGGGGGAGNNCTCCTACCCCACAACCGTTCCCTCGCCGGCCAGCGCCCGGCTGACGGGCCGCTCGACGCGAGCGTCGGCAAAGACAACGCGGCCGATGCCAGCTGCAACGGCGTCGATGCCGGCCTGGACCTTCTTCTTCATCCGCCCACCGGCCGCCGTCATCGCTGCCTCGACGCTGGCCGGGTTGGCGACGTCGATCTCGCGAATGAGCGAGTCCGGGTCGTCGAGATTCGCCAGCAGGCCGGCCGTGTTCGAAAGCAGGACCATCGCGTCGGCCTGCAACGCCTCGGCCAGGCGCAGCGAGAGCTTGTCGCCATCGACGTTGATCGCCTCGCCGTTCAGGCTGACAGCCGGCGGTGTCAGCACCGGCAGGTAGCCGTTGTCCAGCAGCAGGTCGATCAGTCGTGTATCGATCTGTTTGATGCTGCCGGCGTAGTCGCCGCGCAGGATCTTCGGCTTGCCGTCCTCGACGATACGGATCGCGTCCTTGCGCGGTCCGCGGGCGATGCCGCCATCCAGCGCCGTCAGCCCGACGGCGTTGATGCCGCGCATCTGCAGCCCCTCGACGAGACGTTTATTCGTCCGGCCGGCGTAAATCGCCAGAAAATCGTCCATCGTCTCCGGATCGGTGAAGCGGCTAACCTGGCCGGTGGACGAGGTCACCAACCGGGGCTCGTGGCCGACCTGGCGCTGAAAGGCGTCCAGCGCGGCGTTCGCGCCGTGGACGAACACGATGCGCTCGCCAGGCCAGAGCGTGGCCAGATCGTCGAGCGTCATGGATGAATCGATCCCGGCGCTGCCGCCGAGCTTGATGACGAGCATATTCCTGTCTCACCTTCCCCTCGTCTCTCCCCTGCGAAGAAAAGGGGAGACAGTATCGTTCGTCGATCAGACTGGGTGCAGACCCATGAATTCCAGGCCGAGCGTCTCCTCGAAGCCCATGCGGATGTTCATCGCCTGCAGCGCCTGGCCGGCCGCGCCCTTCATCAGATTGTCGATCGCAGCCGTGACGACCACCCGGTTGCCGTGCGGATCGACATCGAAGCCGACATCGCAGAAGTTCGTTCCCGACAGGATCTTCGGCTCTGGCGTGCGATGGATACCGTGCGTCTCCTTGACGATCCGGACAAACGGCTCGCTGCCATAGACGCCACGGTAGATCTTCCAGAGATCCTTGTCCGTCACCGGTTCCTTTGTGAAGGCATGCGCCGTCGCCAGGATGCCGCGGACTGCCTCGACCGAGGTCGCGGTGAAGCTGACCTTCGGGCAGAAGCCGTTGACCGACAGCTCCTGGATCACCTCGGCTGAGTGCCGGTGGCCGGTTGGCTTGAACGAGCGCATCACTCCGCTGCGCTCCGGGTGGTGGCTGGCCGGCCCCGACTCGACGCCCGAGCCGGACGACCCTGACTTGGCCTCGACAACAATCGGCATCGTCGGGTCGAGCAGCCCGCTGGCCGCCAGCGGATAGAGCGCCAGGATGCTGGCCGTCGCGTTACAACCAGGGCTGGCGATGTAATTCGCCTGGCGGATCTCCTCGCGGTGCAGCTCCGGCAGGCCGTAGACCGTTGTCGGGATCAGCTCTGGCCGTGGATGCTCCCAGCCATACCAGGTCTTGTAGTCGGTAGCGTCGCGCAACCGGAAGTCGGCGCTCAGGTCGATGATGACGCCGGCCTTATCCAGATATTCGCTCACGTTCGGCGACGACGCGCCGTGCGGCACACAGATGAACAGGACGTCGCACGACTCCAGCGCCGCCGGCATGCTGTATTTCAGCGTCGTTCGCTTGCGCAGATTCGGGTGCGACGTCGTCACCAGCTTGCCGGCCAGCGAGCGCGATGTCACCTGGGCAACCTCGACCTCGGGGTGACCGAGCAGCAGCCGGAGCAGCTCGCCCCCTGCATATCCCGAACCGCCGACGATGCTGGCCTTCAACCCTGCCATGATTCCTCTTCCCCAACCCTTTTCGGGATCTCTCTATCAGCCGACGGCTGCGCGCGAGATCGCGTGCTCGACGATGACCCGCGCGATCGGGACATCGGTCGTCCCGCGCAGCCCTTTGAACTCGGCCCCGCCGTTGATCTCGATGACCTTCAATCCATCCGGGGTCTCGACAAGATCGACCCCGGCGATCTCCGCTCCGACGGCCCTCGCCGCCAGCCGCGTCACTGCGACGATCTCGTCGGTGATCGGGCATGTCGTCGAGACAGCGCCACGGGCGACGTTGGTGATCCAGTGCGCGGAGTTGCGATACGACGCCGCGATCACCTCGCCGCCGACGTAGAACACGCGCAGGTCGCGCCCCGGCTTCACGACATACTCCTGCAGGTAGAACACCCCGTGCTGCGGCCCGCCCAGCGCCTTCTTCTGCTCCAGGATCGCTCGCAGATCGGCCGGCGAGTTCGCCCGCGCCAGCAGCCGGCCCCACGAGCCGGTTACCGGCTTGACGATCAGCGGATAGCCGAGCCGCTCGCCGACCTCCAGGGCGCTCTCGACGGTGAACGCCACGGCGGTCCGCAGCGCTGGCACACCGGCCGTCGCGAACGCCAGCGACATCAGCACCTTGTCGTCGCAGATCGCCACCGTCGCGCTCGGGTTGACGGTCGGCACTCCCCACGCCTCGAAGACGCGCAGCGCGTACCCACCGCGCGTATGCGCCACGCAGCGGTCGAGCACGACATCCACCTCCGGCGGAGCCGGATCCGACAGATCCAGCGCCAGCGTCCGATCCTGGATCAGCTGCGTCGCGACGCCCAACTCGCCCGCCGCAGCCAGGATCAGCTTCTCCTCTTCGCGGAGATGCGAGACGAGGATGCCGAGGCGGGGGGACGAGAACCCCTCCCCTCGCCCCTCCCCTGTGAGGAGAGGGGTGTCACGGGAGGACGCGATTCGGTGCCGGTCACTNNGTTAGGAGGACGCGATTCGGTGCCGGTCACTCATCTCCCCCTCCCTTCGCAGGGGAGGGGGCGGGGGGGAGGGGTCCTCGCGCGGCGACGCGGGTGATCGCTGCCGCCAGCACCGTGACGCCGAGGTCGAGGTCGGCCAGCGGGATCTGCTCGTCGGGGGTGTGGTCGTAGCGGGCATCGCCGGGACCGTAGGCGACCGCCGGGCAGCCCCAGACCGGGCCAACGACATTCATGTCGGATGTGCCGGTCTTGACCTTCAGCTTCGGCTGACCGCCGGCCGCGCGGATCGCCGCCAGAAACGGCGCGACCAGCGGCGAGCGCTTGTCGGTCCGGTACGCTTCGGCGTTCTCCTGCCACTCGATCGCGACGCCGCCGGCCAATGCCGATACCTGCTCGCGCACCCAGGCGATCGTCGTCCCCGGCGGCAGCCGAAACGTGCCGTCCAACGTCGCCGTCCCGGTCATCCCGTCGCTGGCCGAGTCGAACGAGCGCAGCGTCGCATCCAGCGTCATGAAGCCAGAATCAGCTCCAGCGTTATGTCTTGTCAGCCAGTCCTGCAATCGCTGCCAGAACGCGAAGGCCAGCTCTGGCGCGGTCGGCTCCGGCCCGGCCGAATGGCTCGACGGGCAGGCCACCGTCGCCGTCAGCCCGAGCGAGCCCTTGTAGCCGAGGACGACCCCATCCCAGCCGCTCGGCTCGCCGATGATCAGCATGTCTGGCGCCGGGTGGTGATCGCGCAGCCAGGTTGCGCCGGGCGAGCCGAACGTCTCCTCGCCGACCGCGCCGACGACCGTCAGCCGCACCCCCGCTGGCAGCGTCGCCCGCGCTCCGGCAGCGACGAACGTCGCCAGCGGACCCTTCGCGTCAACCGCCCCGCGCCCGTGGAGGATGCCGCCCTCGACACGGACGGGGATATCGCCCGGCACTGTGTCGATGTGACCGAGCAGCATGATCTCGCGCTCACCAGCGCCGATGGTCCCGACTGCGTTCCCCGCGCCGTCGACAGACGCGTCGTAGCCCAGCGCCGCCATTCGCCCGCACAACCAGGTGACCGCAGCCGCCTCATCACCCGAGAGGCTGGGGATACCGACCAGTCCGGTCGCGATGTCGGCGACCGTCAGGGCCATCAGACTGGTCATGCGGAAGCCCCTCCGTCGATCTGCGTGATGGTGAAGTCGGCGATCCGGCCGGCAATATCGTAGCCGGCCTGCTGCAGCGCGCGGAACTCGACGAGGTTGCTCGCGCCGGTCACGACCGGGCCGCCGTTCGTCTCGACAACATGCACCGCGTACACCCCGGTCCCCAATCGCGAGACGACTCGCTCGACCACTGCCGCGATCTCGTCCGGAACATCTCCTGTCGGAGCAGGTCCATCGGCCGTCTCGCCGGTCGCCGCGACGATCGCATCGCCGACAACCACGACGCGCCAGCACTGGCCCTCCGGGACGGACTGCAGCAGCACGCTCGTCTCGTGCGCCAGTGTCGCGCGGTGCTCGAGGATCGCCTCGGCGGAGTCGGCGTCGCCGGCCAGCGCGTCTGGCAGTGACGGCGTCACCACCGGCGCCATGATCCGCAGCGGGTAGCCCACCTGCCGGGCCGCATCGATCGCCGGCCCTTCGCCGAAGGCGACGACCGTCTCCGGCACAGCGACCCCGGCGATCACCAGATGGCGAACCAGCGCCAGCCGATCGGCCAGCATGCGCGTCGTTGCCGTCCGGTTCACAACGACCGAGCCACTGGCAGCCAGCAGCGCTCCGAGGACCGCCCGCTCGCCGGTCGCCACGTCGCGGTCGAGCACGACAGTCGGGAGGGCTCCTGGCTCGCCGGTCAACGACATCGACATCGCCGCCGCGTCCAGCAGCGCTGATTCACACGCACGCTCGGCGAACGCCTGCATCAGCAGACGCTCCTCGACGCGGAGCCGCGGGGCGAGGAGGTGGATCACGGGGAGACCTCACCCCCTGCCCCTCTCCCGCGGGGAGAGGGGTGTCGTATTGCTGGCGTGTCGGTTGCCAATCGCAATTCCGTCAATCTCAATACCAATCTCCCCCTCTCCTAAGGTTGGGAGAGGGGCGGGGGTGAGGGCCAGCTGTGAGGGCCGTCCCCTACTCGCCCCAGTCTTCCTCTTCGGCCGGCGCGAGGCCGAGCTCGAACGGGCTGGTCGAGAGAACCTCGAGCTCGCTGCTGCAGTCGGTGCACTGGACGATCTCGCCAACGATGGTGTCTGTCATCTCAAGCTCAGCGGCGCACTCCGGGCACATGGTCGTCATCTGAATCTGTCCTTCTACGATCGTGTCGATCGATGTTGTCGCAATATCATTCGAGTTGGCTGCGGGGATGTCTTCCCGCCCTTACGAGTCCCTGTCTGCATGACCGGCTCGTGCCGGCCAGGGCCTGATAGGCTGTCTCGCCAGAGGGAAGAGCTTCCCATCAGCAGGGTCCGGCAGGGTCAGTGGCCAGGCCGCGGCGTTCCAGATCATCGTCAGCCTGCCTTTCCGGGCAATCCGGCAGCAGTGCCGTCGAGCAGACCGGCCTCGATCTCGGCCAACTCTGCCTGCCGGGCCGCTACCTGTTTCCGCCGGGCGGCGATATTCCCCGCCGACGCGTCCAGTCGCAGGTCGCCGCTGGTCCCCTGGTGCGTCCGCATCGCCAGCACAGCGTGCGCGTCGAACTCGGCCAGGTCGTCGAGCATGCCGGCCACCTGGCGGTAGGCGTCGCGGAACGGCACGCCCTTCTGGACGAGGTCGTAGGCGACATCGGTTGCGAACAGGTCCGGCGAGCAGGCCGCCAGCATGCGCTCCTCATTCGGCGTCAGCTTCGAGACGTTCAGCGCCGCGACGACAGCCGACGCCTCGACCAGGTCGAGCGCCTCCATGAATGGTCGCTTAGTGTCCTGGTACTCCGCGTTGAAGCCCAGCGGCGTCCCGCCGAGGATCGTCAGCATCTGCTGCTGCATCGCCGCGATGACGTGGACCTTGCCGCGCAGCAGCTCCATCGTGTCGAGGTTCTTCTTCTGCGGCATGATGCTCGACCCGGTCGTCACCGAGACATCCACATCGAAGAAGCCGAACTCGCTCGTCGTGAACAGCAGGATGTCCTGTGCCAGCTTGGAGAAGTCGAGCATCACCTGGGCGAGCGCCTGAACGATCGCCAACTCGAACTTGCCGCGCCCGTGCTGCGAGTAGAGGACGTTGTTCTGCACCTTGGCGAAGCCGAGCAGGTCGGAGACGTACTGCCGGTCGAGCGGCAGCCCGACGCCGTACGACGCAGCCGAGCCCAGCGGCGATTGATCGGACAAGGCCACCGCCGCGTCGAGCAGCGTCAGGTCGTCGAGCAGCGGCTCAAGGAAGGCGCCGACCCAGACCCCGACCGAGGTCACCATCGCTCGCTGCATGTGCGTGTAGCCCGGCATCGGCGTCGTCGCGTGCTGCTGGGCCATGGCCAGCAGGGCGTCGCAGGCGTCAAGGATGGCGTCGTAGACCGGCAGAACCGCCTCGCGAGTGAACAGCCGCAGGTCGACGACGACCTGGTCGTTGCGCGAGCGGCCGGTGTGGATCATCTTGCCCGGCTCGCCGAGCTGCTGAGTCAGCCAGTTCTCGACCTTGGTGTGGACGTCCTCATCGGCCAGCGACATCTGGAACTCGCCCTGCTTGGCCAGCGCGACGATGTTCGCCAGCTCCTTGCGCAGGGCGTGGAACGTCTCGACCGGCAGCAGGCCGATCTTGACCAGGCCGGCGGCGTGGGCGACCGAGCCGAGCGCGTCATAGACGGCCAGCTTCTGGTCGCAGGTCAGGTCGTCGCCGACCTCAAAGCGCTGGATGCGCGGGTCGACTTCATATCCCTTGTCCCAGAGCTTGGGCGCTGACAACGAACTCACCTCATCCTCAATAACAACAGATCGTGGATAACGACGACATGCGGAAAACGCCCACCCGCGCGAGCGTTCGCTCGTCAGGATCGCCGGGACCGGACATCGCCAGAGGTCACGCCGCGAGCGGCGGACGCCGGGATGTCAGGCGCGACGCCTGACGCGACCAGGTTTGGGGGAGGGCAGAGGGATCGCCACCGTAACGGCGCGCAACACGGCGACCGTCACCGGAGACGGCGTATGGATCTTTGGTGTAACGGATTGGGAACCGGATGTCGTCACAAGTCACTCCAGAAACCATAGGAAGCGCGGCAGGTCAGATGGGCTGATCTTTCAATCAGCCGCGCCTGGGGCTCCTGGATTTCCTGAGCTGCGTGCTCATCGTGATCGTGACACCCTCACATAACGCAACCGGGCGGTTGCACGTTGGTACTGTACACGGCGGGCCGGCGGGGCGTCAAGCCGGAGGCGCATTGCCGCAACTGCCTACTCAACTACACCATCCGTCTACCCAATCGTTATGATGTGACTTGTACTGGATGGCGAACCGTTCGCTGACTATTGATGAAGGGATGACCCACTATGCTCTATCTGATCGCCATCATCCTGCCGCCGTTGGCAGTGCTGCTCGCGGGAAAGCCTGGCCAGGCGATCCTGAACTTCTTCCTGACCCTCGCCTTCTGGGTGCCTGGGGTGATCCACGCGATCCTCGTCGTCAACGAACGCAAGGCGGACCAGCGCGCGGAGCGGATTATGCGAGCAGGTCGCTAGCGCATATCGCAGGGTATGATTGCGGCAGACACTGTAACGGCGCGTTGCGCAAGTCGACGAAGACAGGAGAGGACGCCATGGAGAAGCGCGAATGGGAGGCGCAGACCCACATCGGCGGGCATGAGCTGCGCCCCGAGAGCCTGATGATGAGCTACGGATACCGACCGGAGTGGTCGGAAGGCTCGCTTAAGCCGCCGATCTTTCAGACGTCGACCTTCGTGTTCAAGTCGGCCGAGCATGGCAAGGCGTTCTTCGAGGTCGGCGCAGGCTTGCGTGAGGCACAGGCCGGCGAGGAGATCGGGTTGATCTACAGTCGGGCCAACAATCCCGACCTGGAGATCGTCGAGGATCGTCTGACGATCTGGGATGGCGCGGAAGACTGCGCCGTGTTCGCCAGCGGCATGGCCGCGATCACGACGGCGATCATCACCTACCTGCGCCCCGGCGACACGCTACTGTACTCCGGGCCGGTCTACGGCGGCACCGACTACCTGGTCCGCGCGATCCTGCCCCAGTTCGGTATCCGGTCGATCGAGTTCAACGCTGGCGGGGGCCACGAGTCGCTCGAACAGGCGGCGGCCGGGCTGGAGCCCGGTTCGGTCGGCATGATCTACTGCGAGACGCCGGCCAACCCGACCAACGCGCTGGTCGACATCGCCCACTGCGCAGCCGTCGCGCGGTCGCTCTCGACTGCCGAGCGCCGCGTGCTCGTTGCCGTGGACAACACGTTCCTCGGCCCGGTCTGGCAGCACCCGCTGGAGCACGGCGCGGATCTGGTGCTCTACTCGGCGACGAAGTACATCGGTGGCCACAGCGACCTGATCGCCGGCGCCTGCCTCGGCTCCAAGGAGCTCATGGCCCCGATCAAGGGACTGCGCACGATCTTCGGCTCGATGCTCGCCCCGTTCGATAGCTGGCTGATCCTTCGCAGCCTCGAGACGCTGAAGATCCGCATGGTCCAGCAGAACGAGAATGCGAAGATCGTCGCCGACTTTCTGCGCGACCACCCGGCCGTCGAGACGGTCTACTATCTCGGACACATCGACGAGGCCGACCCGCAGTACGAGGTCTACCAGCGCCAGTGCCTCGGGCCGGGGTCGATGGTCTCGTTCGACGTCCGCGGCGGCGAGGCCGAGGCGTTCGCCTTCCTCAACTCGCTGAAGCTCTGCCACCTCGCGGTCAGCCTCGGCGGCACTGAGTCGCTGGCCGAGCATCCGGCGACGATGACGCACGCCAGCGTGCCGAAGGAGGAGCAGGAGCGGATGGGTCTGACCGACAAGCTGGTTCGGCTGTCGATCGGCATCGAGGATCCGCAGGACCTCATCCGCGACTTCGATCAGGCGCTTGCGGCGGCAGTGAAGGTCGGGCTGGTCACAGCCGACTAGATCGCACAATACACGATACGTTTATTCGGGCGCTCCCTCCTCGCTTCGGAGGGGCGCTCGCTTCATTTCAGAGGAGATTCATGTCCGGCACGATGCATCCAGACGAGACGCCGACCGACGCCGCGCTCGTGGCGCGGCTCGTCGCGTCGCAGTTTCCCGCCTGGGCCGGCCTGCCGGTCGAGCCGGTGACGTCGACCGGGACGGACAACGCGCTCTACCGCCTCGGTGACAACCTGGTCGCGCGCCTGCCACGTATCGGCTGGGCCGCTTCGCAGCCGGAGAGGGAGCGCCGCTGGCTGCCAGCACTCGCGCGGCATCTCCCGCTGCCCATACCCGCACCACTCGCGATCGGAGAGCCAGCCGCGGGTTACCCATGGCGCTGGTCGATCGCCCCCTGGCTCGCTGGCGAGAACGCCACGTTGGACCGGATCGTCGCCCCCCACCGCTTCGCTGTCGACCTCGCCGGATTCGTCACCGCTCTACACGCGATTGACGCCAGCGACGGCCCCAGGTCGGGCGGCGACAACTCGTCGCGCGGCGTGCCGCTGGCCGCACGCGATCGCGAGACGCGCGCAGCGATCGCAGAGCTGGGCGACCGGATCGACGGCGACGCAGCGACGGCGGCATGGCAGGTGGCGCTCGACGCGCCCGCATGGGACCAACCACCTGTCTGGGTCCACGGCGACCTGCAATCGGGCAACTTGCTGGTGGCCGATGGTCAGCTCAGCGCCGTAATCGACTTCGGCTGCCTCGGGGTTGGCGATCCGGCGGTCGATCTGATCGTCGCCTGGAATCTCCTCCCGGCCGGCCCACGCGAGACGTTTCGCGCCACGCTGGCGGTCGACGACGCCACCTGGGCGCGCGGCCAAGGCTGGGCGCTCTCGACCGCGCTGATCGCCCTGCCCTACTACTGGGACTCGAACCCGACGCTGGCGGGGATCTCCCGCTACACGATCGGCCAGGTGCTGAGGGATACAACTTCCTCATGATGAGTACAGCGACCAGCGTGATCTGTCATGTCGTTGGGTACGGTAGGCCCCCTTCCCTCTGTCATCCTGAACGGAGTGAAGGATCCGTTTTCCCGCCTGGAACCCAGAAACGGGGAGGACGGATGTTTCGCTCGGGGTGCCATCGCCCACAAAGCGCACCCGGGCCATACATGACAGAGGCACAGGTGGCTGTCGACCGGACGCTTCATGCTAGACGGAGCAATGAGTCCCGATAGACGTGTTTCTACCAAGCTTCCAATTTCGTGAGAAACCTCTCACCTGCTACTTGGACGAGTCGACTCCGGATGTCATACCGAGCAGATTACCGGTTGTGCCATCGAAAATCAGATAGATCACGGTGTTGGGGATTGGTGAGCCAGACGGCTTCACACCAGGCGGCAGCTCGGGCGCCCAGGTTCCGCTGAGAGTAGCGAGGCAGAGGATCGCGTCGTCTGGTGCATAAACCGGGTGGTTCACTTTCGCAGCCACCTCCCTCGCGGGCAAGAACTCAACACGCTCAACGACTGGCGGTGGAGTCGTGCTATCCCAGGCTGCTGGCGGGTTATCAGCAACCCAGGCTCGGACATCATCCTCGGTGAAGGTTGGCTTGCCCGGCTTCGCAGCCAGCGTCGGATGAATCGCTTCAGACCCGGCTATTGGAGCACTGTCCGTCGCTAGTGCGCCACCGTCAGCTACTTCAGCGGTCGGAGACCCCTGCGTAGTTGCGGTCGCGCGAACCTCGCCACCTCCACTCTGAAGTCGTTCCTCTGGCGCGCCACACGCGATCACGAATGCGACGGTGATACACAGCGGACCAATCAAGAAGAGAATCTGTCGCATCTTACGCATGAAACACTCCTCCCAAATAGTCCGGTAGATCAGCAGGCGCCAGCACTACAATAGGCGTACCAATCTCCACCAGTACCGCCAGGGTCTGGCGCTCCAGCCGTCCACCCAGAGACGAAGGGAGGGTTCTGGGTCTTTCCATCACCGTCCCGGCCCTGGTAGTAGTAGTTTGGTGTAGAACTTGATCCATAATGGATGTATCGGTTGTTCGTTGTGTGACCAGAATACATGGATGCACCTGAGTTACCGGTCAATTCCCCGCCTATTTCGATCTGATCAGGCCACATAGAATTAGCTGAGCTAACGAGCGACCATGAGTTACTTATCGCCATGATCTGAACGAACCAGTAAGTACTGTTCTTCGTATTTCTCCGGATCTGAAAGTAATTAGGTTTGTATTTGTCGGAGGTAGTAACCGTGCCGAACGCACCTTCGTAATATGATGCTCCAGCGCGACAATCTGCCCAATAGAATTGCTGCGTACTGCTGCGTGCCCAGTATCCTACTTCAATCCAGGCAGTATCAACAGGAATTCCCAGGATGCTACAATCATTAACGCCGTCACGATCACGAACCCAGAGTACGCTGTTGATGTGCCATAATGAACTCGTCATACTCATGGTTCCAACACTGATACGCGCGTCAGCACCATCTACAGCACCGTTCCAACGCACTGTCCCGTAACAGCCATTGCCACCCGTGCAGTTATATGCGCTGGCAGGGATTGAGAATATGGTAGACAGCAACACCGTCGCGACAGCAGCCACTGTCGCCCGCACCTCGCGTGATGATGGTGAATGGAACATCCCGATCCTCCCCTGCCTCACAGTCTTGAGGAGTCAGGTGTCAGCCAGCCAACAGTGAAACAGCGGCCAATGATACGTTGCTCTAATGGCAAGAAGCCTGCATACAGACTGACTGAAAACAAGATCTACGGGATATGACGACAATATACCCCTCCCATAGCCATTGGTCAATAGGTGGGGGCCGAGTCAACGTTCAGCGGCGTCGGGTTGGGATCCTCGCCAAGATCGATCACAAGAAAGAGTGGAACTGGGAACGGCTTGCGGCGACCCGGTCTGTCTTTCGGTGATATCGGCCAGCGTTCCCCGCTATGCGATCGGTCAGGAGTTGGGGGAGATAACCCTCTTCAGGGTTAGTCCAGAAGACCGTCGTCGTCATCATGACGCGGTCCTGACGGTACCCTTCAGATGGATAACACGGCTGGCGACGTCAATGACGCGAACGATTACACGGTCGGGGAATAGCCTCACAGTCGCGCTCCCCCTGAGATGCGCCGGCGACTGAAGCTCCAGCACGGATCACGAGTGGCGGTTCAGTTCGATGAGGAGCGCGGCGGCAGCCGCATCCGCCCGGAATCGTGGGAATCGACATGGACTTCGAAGCGCGCGTCGATCACTTCGTCGAACGATATCGACCGGCGCTCGAGTCCCTTGCCCAACAATAGCAATGATCGCGACGTGGCTGGAACGAAACGTCGTTCCCCTCATCGAGTAGTTGCCTCAACGCGCTCGGAGCGCGGCGACCGCGGCCAGCGCCGAGAGCGCGGTGGCGATCCAGATGACCGGCGTATACGAGCCGGCTGCAGCCAGCAGCAGTCCCGCTCCGACCGGAGCGATCGCCCGCGCGGCGGTGACGCAGAGCGCGACGACGCCGTTGATCGACCCGTAGCTCGACGCACCGAACAGATCCGAGACCAGCGCCGCGCGCGCCGGAGTGATCGCGCCGAAGCCGGCCCCGAACAGGACAACAAACAAGACGACGCCCCACACCCCCGGCACGAACAGGAGCGCGATCAGCGACAGAGTCTGGACCACGAAGATCGCTGCGGTGACTACCCGCCGCTGGATACGCCCGCCCAACGGGGTGAAGATCAGCCGGCCCGGCAGCGCCAGCAACCCGATCGCGCCAGCTGCCGAGGCGGCGAAGCCGGAGCTGAATCCCCGACCAATCAGGTAGGGGATCAGGTGGACGGTCATCGTCATCGTCGCCAGCATCGCCAGGATGAACGCCGCGATCAGCCACCAGAAGGCAGGACTGCGCAATGCCTCACGCGGGGTCACGCGCGGCTCGGCAACTACCCCTCCTACACCGTCGATCGCCGAGGGCTCGCCGTCCGGCGTCAGCCCGATTGCCTCCGGACTCCGCCGCAGGACCAGTGCGTGGAGTGGGATCGTTCCGACCGCGAGGATGACGGCGAGGACGAGCAATGCATCGCGCCAGCCGTAACTGCCGACCAGCCGGTCGCTGAGGGGGATGTAGATGACGCTGGCCAGACCCGCGACAAACGTGAGCAGTGTCAGTGCGCGGGCACGGTAGCGTCGGAACCAGGTCGCGACGACGACGAAGGCCGGCTCGTACAGCACCGCCGCCATCGCCAGCCCGATCCCGGCCCAGATCAGGTAGAAGCCAAGCAGCGACTCGACCCGCGACCAGGCAACGACGAGCACCGTCGCCGCGATCGAGCCGGCCGTCATCAACCCGCGTGGGCCGTGGCGGTCGAGCCAGCGGCCGGCCGGAATCGCCGTCACCCCGGAGACGAGCAGCGCCAGCGAGTACGCGCCGGTCATCTCGGCGATCGACCAGCCCATCTCCGCGCCGATCGGCGTCAGGAAGACGGAGAACGCGTAGTAGAGGACACCCCACGAGGTGATTTCAGTGAGCGAGAGGGCCGCTACCATCACCCAGCCGTAGTAGAGGCGGGGCGACTGCATAACCCCCCCTATCTGTGCCTCAGGCCGGTCGTCAGATTCCCCCTCACTCACTTCCAGTTCAGGCTGGCTTCCAGGCCCGGACGAAGCCGCTAACGACCCGACCCTCACCGGCCAGCGCGCCACAGCAGCCAGACGCATCATCGGTGTCGTGGACGTTGGTTACCTCAATCCTGGCGTCGACAAATCCGGCCGCCACAAGTCTACCGACGTACTCGGCCTCCTCCATCGCCCCGGCCACACAGCCAACCCAGGCATCCATGTTGGCGCGGATCTCTGCTGGCAGCTCACCCTGAATAACGATGTCAGAGACAGCGAACAGCCCACCGGGCCGCAGGACGCGGAACGCCTCGCGCAGCACCCGCGGCTTGTCGGATGAAAGATTAATCACACAGTTGGAGATGATAACGTCGATGCTGTTATCCGGCAGCGGGATATCTTCGATCTCGCCCTTCAGAAACTTCACGTTCTCAGCGCCGGCCGTGGAGCGGTTGCGCTCGGCCAGCTCCAGCATCTCGTCGGTCATGTCCAGCCCGTAGACGAAGCCCTCCGGCCCAACTCGTCGGGCCGAGAGCAGCACGTCGATCCCTCCACCAGAGCCGAGATCGAGCACCACCTGTCCCGGCGCGAGCTCGGCGAGCGCGGTCGGGTTCCCACAGCCAAGCGACGCGAAGATGGCGTCGCCTGGGAGCGAGATTGTCTCTTCGGCTGAATAGTCACCACTGGCGAGCAGCGAGCCGATCGAGACACCGTCGGACGCACAGCACGATGTCGCGGACGTCCCGCAACAACTCGCCCGATTCCCACCGATCACCGACATGGCAACTTCGCCATAACGCTTCTTGACAGTCGTCCGTACGTCCGCTGACTGCATCAGAACAAATCCTCCAGTACTGTTCGCCGCTCATTACGGCTCGATTACCGTGGGCTCGGCTGGTTGTCCCTTGCCCGCCAGCCCGGTCGATGACTATAATTCAATCGACATTGAAGTAATAACGCGAGAGGTGGCATCTGTCAATGACCCTTGGAACAGTCATTTCGGTTGATGAGATCGCCACCAGGCTGAAGGTTCTCGCCGATCCAACCCGTCTGCGCATCTTCGATTTGCTCCTGGGCGGTGAGCGCTGCAACTGCGAGATGGGTGGGTTGCTCGGCCTTGCGCCGAACTTGATTTCACACCACCTCGGCGTATTGCGTGGAAGCGGTCTGGTCGTCGCCCGGCGCGACACGAATGACGCTCGCTGGGTCTACTACTCGGTGGATCGCGCTGCTCTGGCAGACATGGCGGCGATGCTCTGCGCGTTCTTCTCCCCCGACCGCCTCGCCGACCGGGATCCGGCCTGCGGCCCGCCAATGAATGGGCAATAACGGGTCGATGACGACCGCACGCGCCCGACGCGGGACGCGCTCGCTCCGAAGAACAAGACAGCCATGACGGCCGCCACGCAACCCACGGCCGACGTCCTGCCGGGTATCCCTGCGCTGGACTGGACCAGCTGGGATACGCCGTTCCTCTTCTTCACCGGCAAGGACGGCGTCGGGAAGACGACCATTACCAGCACCGTCGCGGTCGCGCTGGCCGACCTGGGCCGTCACGTGGTGCTGGTCAGTACCGACCCGACCTCGAATCTCGACGACGTCTTCCAGGTGGCCGTCGACGGCGCGCCGACCCCGGTCGCCGACGCCCCGAACCTGCTACTCAACGTCGACCCGCACCAGACCGTCGAGACCTACCGCGAGCGCGGCGTCGCCAGCGACGAGGAGATCCGCGCCGCGGAGGAGCAGCTCTCGGGCGTCTGCACGGTCGAGATTGCCGCCTTCAATGAGTTCACCCGTCTGCGACGCGGCCAACGAGACCTGTCCCATCTTCCCCGGCGCGCCAGGCCGCATCCACTGGTCGTTCCCCGACCCCAGCCAGACCCAGGGGAGTGACCGCGACTGCCTGCGCACGTGGGTCCAGCTATTCGACCAGGGCGTGTCGGCAAATTGAGGGACGAGATATCTTCTGGCGTTTGGAGAAGCACCAACGGGCCGGCCAGCAGTTCACCAACCTGGTGCCAGATCGCCGCTGAAAAAGCCCCGCACGGGCCAACAAATGACCGCCGGGTCGTCTTGGAAGACATGCTCCAGGTCCTGCGCACCGGCGCCCCTAGCGCGACCTGCCTGAGCGCTTCGGCTCCTAGCGCACCGTCTACATCCGGTTCCGACGCTGGCAGCAGGCAAGGATTGGGGACTGCGTGTTGGCTGCGTTGCAGCGCCTGACGGACGCCGACGAAATCGTGAAATGGACCCTGCACTTCGTGGACAGTACGGTCATCCGAGCGCACCAGCACGCCGCCGGGGAAGCCTCTCGACCAAGTTCCACCTGCGAACCGAGCGCGGCGGCAACGCATTGATCGAGGTGCTGACTGGCAGCGAGTGTCATGAGCAGACGGCGCTTCCCACTCTGATGGAGCACGGGGCGGTCCGGCGGGCCGGGAACCGCTACCGAGCTTCGACCGCGATGCGTACTGCGAGCGCAACGTTGTCGAACGCCTGATCAATCGGCTCAAATGGTTCCAGCGGGTAGCTACGCGCTACGAGAAGTGAGTCGCCGACTACCGGGCGATGGTGAAGTTCGCCGCAATCCCGCTCTGCTTGTTCTGCCTACGGATTGCCGGTATCGTCAGTCGGGCCGAGACCGCTGTGCGTCACGGCGCCGCTTGTTGCTCCCTTTCGGAGGTTACCGTCTGGTAGGGCGGCGATCGGCGCGCCGACCGCGCGCCCGTCGAGTCCGGCACCCGTCGCCGCCGTGCCTCCGGTCTCCACCATTCGCTCCAGCGGCTGACGGTTGACCAGCAACTGGAAGACGTCCGGGCGGGAGTAGTGGCCGCCGACGTCGCAGGCGACTTTCGCGGCGTAAACGGCCTCCAGCGTGACCCGCGCCGTCAGGATGGTCTCACCCTCGGCGGGGCCGGCGATCACCTCGCCGCGCGGGTCGATGATGCAGCTGTCGCCGGTAAGGGCCCACGACCCAATCAGCTCATGGTACCGCTCGGGGATGTCTTCGCTCCTCAGCAGGCCAGCAGAGAGGATAACGTAGGCGCCCGCCTGGGAGGCGAATGCCCGCGACAGGAGGAGCTGGCGTGCCCACATCGAGTCAGGCGACTGCGGGGCCGGATTGATCTCCATGCCCGGCCAGGCCGCGACATGAATCTGGGTTCCCTGTGCCATCAACGCATAGCCGGGGAGGAGGATGTTGTGTTCCCAACAGTTCAACCCGCTTATTCGGCCGTACGGTCGCTCGTGGACCATCAGGCCCGACGCGTCCCCCTCGCCCCAGACCGCCCGCTCCATGCCCGTCGGCTTGAGCTTGCGGTGGCGGCCCACGATCACCCCCTCGCGCCCGATGAAGAGCAGCGTGCAGTAGGCGGTTCCCCTGGTGATCGGGTCGAGCTCCAGGACGCCAATCACCACGTCGATGCCAGCGCGACGGGCGGCCTGGCAGAGCCGGTCAGTGGTCGGGCTCGGAATCTCCACAGCGTTTGCGAGGTACTCAGCGGCCGCCTTCCACCAGAGCACCGAGGGATTGCTCTCCCATACGAACACGGGGTATCCTGGCAGCCAGCACTCCCCGAAAGCGGCGAGCGACGCGCCGGCCCGTCCCGCCTCAGCGATCAGCCGGCAGGCCTTCTCGGTCGACGCCTCGCGGTCGAAGAGGACGGGCGCCGCCTGCACGGCCGCCAAGGTGAACTCCGGGTACACGGTCATAGCCGTTCCTCCCAGTGTCAAAAGAGACCGTCAGTATACCGCAACCACGTGAATATGTCGAGTCGGGACGCTCCGTTCCCGTTGTCGAACGGTATCGCTTACCTGCTCCCGAGCGCCGCCTCGGTGCCATCCACTTTGCCGACACGCTCTAGCCCGCGTCATGGATTCGGCAGCAGATCCCGGATCCACGGGTAGCGGAAGTACTCGGCGTAGAGCGGGCGCAGGTCGACCGGGCTATGCGACTGGAAGACCGACAGCATCTCGACCGGCGTCACGATCCTGAATGAATAGCGCCGGTAGACATCGCGCCAGGCGTCCCAGAAGGCATCCCAGCCCATCTGCCAGGCCATCTGGTAATAGAAGCGCGCGCCCTGCTCGTAGATCGAGTAGTACCACTGCCGGCCCTGCGCAGCCCGCAGCTCGATCGCGTCGGCGTCGAGCCAGAACTGATACCCCTCGGCCGGCGGCGACGGCACCTCGGTGAACCCGGTCGGCACGCCGCGTTCGAAGAACTCGGCGCCCCCCTCGTCGATCCAGCCATCGACCAGCGTCCGGTTCCCGATCACTGCATAGAGCCACTGGTGGGCGACCTCGTGAACGATCAGCCGGTCGAACGGGGCATACGCGCCGTTGATGTAGATCAGCCCGGGAAACTCCAGTCCGCCCGGCATCCGCGGCCCAACATCGACGATGCTCAGCGTCGGGTACGGGTATGGCCCCAGCAGACCCGACATCGCCGACACCGTCTCCTCAGCCGCCGCGAACGCCGCCGAGGCTGCGCCGCCCGGGCTGGCGGGGTGGCTGTAGTACAGCGCCGTCGTGCCGTCCGAGAGCGTGGTCGACTGGACTGCGAACCGCCGGGAGAGAACAAGCGCGAAATCGCGGACATCCGTCGCCGCCATCTCGTGACGCACGCGACCGCCACCCAGGCTCGACTGTCCCGTCTCGACGCCGGTATGGGCGACGATGACATCGGAGGCTGCGTCCACCGTCACCTGGTAGTTGGCAGCCCGCGACTGCGAGGGGTCGAGCGTGTCGGAGAAGACATGCTGGTCGGAGATGATCGGGAACCAGTAGCCGAGGCGCAGCACGCCGCTATCCAGCGAGGTCCCGCCCCAGCCACTCGCCTCCATGCCGACCGAGAGTCGGAAGTCAACGGCAACGGTGAACGGCGTCGCCAGCCCGGCCGGCAGCGGCACGCCGAGGATGAAGCCACCGTCGATCCACTCCGGGTCGACCGGCTGGCCGGCGACGCGCAGCGCGTCCAGCGTGAAGTAGCCGTAGGCGGCCGGCACGACCTGCAGGTACAGCTTGCCGGGCTGCGGCTCGTTGAAGCGGGCGATATCGATCTCGGCCAACGCCGTCACCGCTCCGGTGTCGACGTTGGCCTCGCTGATGTGCAGCCGATAGGTCGCGTCAAGGTCGGGGATGTCGATCTCCTGCCCGGCCGGGACCCATTCGGGCATGGCGGGGAGCTGCCAGCGCGGCGGCGACTGTGGGGATGCGCCGCCGTAGCGCCACTGGTAGTAGTGCCGGCCGACGTTGCCCATCTCGACCTGCCA
>MTKZ01003494.1_pt1 | contig 25269 bp, 24 predicted proteins | sample 1042781 | NCBI WGS metagenome assembly MTKZ01 (sample SAMN06212207, study PRJNA360539) | anaerobic digester metagenome | biome: Wastewater treatment plant; material: sludge; isolation source: anaerobic digester fed with sludge from wastewater treatment plant | place: Denmark: WWTP Viborg ... | reverse complement strand
GACCTGAGCTTCAAGTTCAGGCATCCGCGCATCTATGACGAGATCGCGCGCAAGGTAAAAATGGATGAGAAAAAGAACCTTGCCCTTATTAATAAGTTCAGCCTGCCAATCATAGAGGCGCTGAATGACAACAACATCCTGTTTGACATATCAGGCCGCTTCAAGTCAATCTATTCCATCTGGAAGAAGATGCAGTCGAAGAATATCCCGTTCGAGGAGGTATTTGATCTTCTTGCCGTAAGGATTGTCTTCGAGCCCGGTCCGGAGATGAGTGAGAGGGCACAGTGCTGGCAGATATATTCACTTATAACAGATATATACACACCTAAGCCTGACAGGCTGCGTGACTGGATCAGCAGGCCCAAGTCAAACGGTTATGAGGCGCTTCATCTTACCGTGATGGGCCCTGAGGGGCGATGGGTTGAGGTGCAGATCCGTAGTCAGAGGATGGACGATATTGCTGAGAGAGGGTTTGCGGCTCACTGGAAGTACAAGGGTGATATGTCTCAGACTGAGAGTGAACTCGATAAATGGCTGAAGCATATCCGGGAGATGCTTGCCAACCCGATGTCTGATCCGCTCAGCTTCCTCGATGAATTCAAGATGAGTCTCTTCTCCGCGGAGATAATGGTATTCACCCCAAAAGGACTGCTGGTCAACCTTCCCAAGGGCGCTTCTGCCCTTGACTTCGCGTATGAAATCCATACTGACATAGGCAACAAGGCCATCGGTGCCAAGGTAAACTACAAGCTCTCCCCTCTCTCTACAACTCTTCAGAGTGGTGACCAGGTTGAGATTATCACATCCAATATTGCCAGACCTGAGAAGGAGTGGCTTGAGTATGCCCATACGGCGAAAGCCAGGAATGCGATCAAGGATGCACTTCGCGATGAATCTACTGACCGCATACAGAAGGGGATGGAGATGCTTGAGAAGAAGCTGAGTGAACTGGGGATTCTTCCAAACTCAGACATCATCAAGAAGCTTCTGGATTATTATGATCTGCTCAACAAGGACGAGCTCTATTCGCGTATCGGGCTGGGGCTGATCAACCTCGACGAGTTGCGCAAAGTGCTGAAGAAGGCTCCTGAAGGAAGTCTGCGCAAGTACTGGAAGCTGGCAACAGGAGGTGCTAACCGCAAGAATCCGGGAACAAGGAAGGCGCCTGCCCGTGCTGAAAAAATTGACACGAGTCAGCCCTACCTGCTCAGGGAAAATGTCGACAGCAATGACAGTTCATACGTCATAGCCAGTTGCTGTCAGCCCATACCGGGCGATGAAGTGGTTGGCTATTTTGACCATTCCAACACCATTATCGTCCACAAACCCAAATGCCCCGTAGCCGTTAAACTTATGTCAAGCGAAGGGAACAGGATCATTCCCGTCAGATGGACCATCCACAAGCTCGTTTCCTTCCTGGCGAGGATAAGCATCAACGGGATTGACAGGATCGGGCTTGTAAGCGAGGTGACCACTATCATCTCGAAGGAGCTCAACGTCAATATCAGGAACATAAACGTTTCAGTGTACGACGGAATATTTGAAGGCACCATTGACCTGTTCGTTCATCACACCCGTGACCTCAACAACCTGATCATGCAGCTTTCCAACATCAAGGGAATCGCCAGTGTGAAGAGGATAGAGGAGTTTATAGAGTAGTCATTCAGGCGAAACAATCAGTCAAAATGTCAAACGAAGAAGCCAGGGTGGTTGTCAGGCAGATTTTCACGGAATACCTTGCAACGCATTCGCTGAGGAAAACACCCGAACGGTATGCAATTCTTGACGAGATATATTCCAGGGAGGGGCATTTTGACATTGAATCGCTCTTCAATTTCATGAACAACAAGAATTATCGTGTTTCCCGGGCTACACTCTACAACACCTTAAATTTGCTGCTCGACTGCAAACTTGTAACAAGACATAGGTTCGGCCGTAACCAGGCCCAGTATGAAAAAACATACAGAACCGGCCATCATGACCACCTGATTGACACCAGCTCGGGGAAGGTGATCGAGTTCAGTGATCCGAGGATCAATGACATAATCATGAGTGCCTGCGAAGAGAATTCGTTCATCGTCCATCATTATGCCCTTTATGTGTTCGGCGTGCAGGAAAAGAGAGACGGATGAGTAGTCCGCAGCGCCATATTTTTTTGTAACTTCGGACCTGTTTTGTCTAATCAGAGAGTTTTTGAAACAATGAATATTGACATTTTACTGGGGCTCCAGTGGGGAGATGAGGGAAAGGGTAAGATTGTTGACGTCCTGACACCGGATTATGATATTGTTGCCCGTTTCCAGGGCGGCCCGAATGCCGGTCATACGATTGAGTTTCACGGGGCGAAGCACGTTTTGCATCTTATTCCCTCGGGGATCTTTCATGATGACAAGATCAACATTATCGGCAACGGCATGGTGGTTGATCCGGTTGTTTTCAGGCATGAGGTTGAAAGCCTGGGTATGGATATCGGAAGAGTGCGTGAAAGGCTTCTCATATCGCTGAAGGCTCACCTGATCATGCCCACGCACAAGCTTCTCGATGCTGCCAATGAGGCTTCCCTGGGTGAAGCAAAGATAGGCTCAACTCTGCGGGGCATAGGCCCGGCATACACTGACAAGGCATCGCGAAAAGGCATGAGGGTCGGTGACCTGTCAGGGAAGGATTTCAGGGAGCTTTATCGCTCGAGGGTAAATGATCACCTCCGGCTCCTTCAGGGTTATGGCTGTGCAAATGACCTTAAGTCAATGGAGGATGAGTGGTTTGAAGCGGTAGAGTACCTTAAGCAGTTCAGAACGGTAAATGCTGATTATCATATTGATCAGGCTCTCAGGGCCGGAAAACGCGTCCTTGCCGAGGGAGCCCAGGGTACCATGCTGGATATAGACTTTGGTACATATCCTTATGTCACATCATCTAACACTGTCGCCGCCGGTGCATGCACGGGGCTCGGTATTGCTCCCGGACGAACAGGTGAAGTGTTCGGCATCTTCAAGGCATATTGCACCAGGGTGGGCAGCGGTCCCTTTCCTACTGAGCTCAACGATGCTGACGGTCAGAAGATGCGTGACCAGGGCAATGAGTACGGCGCCACAACAGGAAGGCCCAGACGCTGCGGATGGCTTGACCTGCCCGCACTGAAATATGCAATTATGGTCAACGGGGTGACGCAGCTGTTCATGATGAAGGCTGACGTACTCTCAGGGTTCAGTGAGATAAAGGTATGCAACTCATACACCGTGAATGGAAGGGAACAGTCGGAACTCCCCTATTGCCTCTATGACATCAGTGAACTCAACTACAGGAGCTTCAGGGGATGGCAATGTGACATCACAGGCTGCACGACCCGGGAGGAGCTGCCCGAAGAGCTGAAGGATTATGTAAGGTATATTGAAGATGAGACGGGTATTCCCGTAACCATTATTTCCGTGGGGCCTGACAGGTCAGCCACCATCACCGGGTAATCGTCACTCCGGCCGTTAGCCCGGGCTTGCCATCGATTCTGTCCCGGACAACCAGGCAATNNCCATCGATCCTGTCCTGGACACTGCCGAGCGCATTCCATGCCTTGTGCAGATCAGGGAAGACCTGTGCGGAAACGAGATGCCATCTGCCGCCATTCATATAAACCAGCTGTGCATCATAGCCAAAGCCTTTAATATGTTCCAGCCATGCATCTGCATATTCAGGGGTAAGAAAACTGCCCACGATGACATGGTAGCCGGTTTTAGCCCTGGCCTGTTCTTCAGCTTCCATTGCCAGCTCTGCCTGGCGGATACGTTCAGCCTCCGCCTGCCTCTCCTTGGCCACACGGATTGAGTCAGCTATGCGAAATGCTTCCTGCTGCTGACGGAGAGCTTCTGCCTCCCTGGCCTTTTTACCGAAGGGATTTATGCTCTTCATGAAATCACATGAAGGAGTAAGAAGCAGAACAGCTGCTAGCAACACGAATGATAGTCTCTTCATAAATGGCAGTTTTTCACGATTTTGGGTGATAAAGGTATGGATTTATGGTTAAAAATACAATCAATTTTCGGTAAAGATGCCGTTCGCAGATATTTCTTTCCTATATTAGGTCACTGTTTTAAACCATCAAACTACTTAACACGATGAAGTCACTTATTCAGTTTTTTGAAGAAAACGTAGAAAAATATGCGTCCAACATTTACATGTGGGAAAAGCTTCAGGAGAAATATGAAGGTACCACTTACCAGGAGACCAGGCGCCAGGTTCATGAATTCGGAGCCGGTCTGATGCAACTGGGCATAAAGAAGGGTGACCGTGTCAGCATCCTCGCAGATGGCCGTAACAGCTGGGTCATAGGTGAACTTGGGATACTCTATGCCGGCGGTGTCAATGTACCCCTCTCCATCAAGCTGAATCCTGAAGAGATCAAATTCCGCCTCAACCATTCCGAGACCAGGATGGTAATCACTTCAAGCACACAGGCTCCGAAAATACTGGCAGTGGCAGAAAAATGCCCCTATTTGCAAAAGATCATCTTCATGGATCCGCGCGAGGAGTACGCTGAAGGGCAGATCCATTTCAACGAGGTCAGGAAGATCGGGCGTGAGTGGCTTGAAAATCCTGCCAACAGGAAGAGCTTTGAGGAGTTTGCCAATTCCATCACTGCGTCCGATTTTGCAAATATATGCTACACATCAGGCACAACAGCCGATCCCAAGGGAATAATCCTCACACACGGCAACTATGTGACCAACGTTTACCAGTCATATAGCCTGATGGACATACCGCCGTTCTACAAAACTCTGCTCATCCTTCCATGGGATCACTCATTTGCCCATACTGCGGGCATATATGCCTTCATGGGCAAGGGAGCCAGCATTGCATCGGTGAAGGTGGGCAAGACCCCTATGGAGACTCTGCGCAACATTCCCATCTGCATGAAGGAGATAAAGCCCAACCTGCTGATGAGTGTGCCGGCGCTGGCGAAAAATTTCAGGAAGAATATTGAAAAGGGGATAAAGGGAAAGGGCAGGATGACTGAGGCCCTCTTCAACTTTGCTCTCAAGATGGCTTATTCCTATAACAAGGAGGGCTGGAACAAGGGGCGCGGAATACAGAAGATCAAGAAACCTCTCCTCCGTCTCTTTGATAAGATACTTTTCAGCAAGGTAAGGGAGGCCTTCGGAGGTGAACTCGATTTCTTCATCGGCGGCGGCGCCCTGCTTGACATCGAACTGCAGCGCTTTTTCTATGCCATAGGAGTGCCAATGTACCAGGGATACGGACTCTCCGAGGCATCACCCATCATCTCGTCAAACTCCAGCGCCAGGCATAAACTGGGATCATCAGGCTTCCTGGTCAACAACATGGACCTGAAGATATGTGATGACAACGGCAACGAGTTGCCTGTAGGACAAAAGGGAGAGATAGTCATCCGAGGAGGAAATGTGATGCATGGATACTGGAAGAACGATGCTGCTACAAGTGAAGCCCTGCGTGATGGCTGGCTCTATACCGGCGACATGGGATACATGACTGCAGATGGTTTCCTGTACGTGCTCGGCCGCTTCAAGAGCCTCCTGATAGCTGATGACGGTGAGAAATTCAGCCCGGAAGGAATTGAAGAGGCCATCAGCGAACAATCGAAATACATTGACCAGTGCATGCTCTACAATAACCAGAGGCCATACACTGTAGCCCTGGTAGTACCCAACCAGCATGCCATGAAGCTCTACCTTGAAAGCCACAACATGTCGGCCACCACCGAGGAAGGCAAGCGCGCCGTTCTCAATCTCATAGAGAACGAAGTGAATGAATACCGCATTAACGGCAAGTACGGCCACATGTTCCCGCACCGCTGGCTGCCGGTAGCGCTGGGAGTACTCAATGAGAGCTTCAATGAAGAGAACGGCATGATGAACTCAACCATGAAGATTGTCAGGGGAAAGATAACCGACCGTTATCATGACCTCATCGAGTGGCTCTACACCCCTATGGGCAAGATAGTACACAATGAACGCAACATGGAAGAAGTTGAGAAGATGAAACTCGGCTGACCAGTTAAAACCCTTCACAGATGAAATACTTTTTAATTCCTGTTCTTGTTGTAATTTCCGGGATTATGACCTGTTGCCACAGGGAGAAAGCCCCGGAGTGGAGACCTGCTGAAAACCCGATTTATACAGTCTGGGGTGAGAAACTTGATCCTTCGGCACCCTGGCCGGAATACCCGAGACCGGCACTTGCCAGGGATGAATGGATGAACCTGAACGGTTTATGGGACTATGCCATCTGTCCGAAAGATGCAGATCGTCCTGAACCACAGGGAAAAATCCTCGTACCCTTCCCTGTTGAATCAGCTCTCTCCGGTGTCAGGGAAAGGGTGAATGACTCCCTGGCGCTGTGGTATTCACGGGATTTCGTTCTGCCGAAACAATGGAAGGATAAGCGGATCATAATCAATTTCGAAGCTTCCGACTGGGAGTCTACCGTATGGGTTAATGACAAGCTGGCAACAGTACACCGGGGCGGTTATGATCCCTTCTGGTGTGACATCACCAATTTGCTTGATGGCAGAAAGAAGCATACGCTTGTTGTCAGGGTAACTGATCCCACCGACAGTGGCCCCCAGCCAAGGGGCAAGCAGGTAACGAAGCCCGGTGGCATCTGGTACACTCCTACCAGCGGCATCTGGCAAACCGTATGGCTTGAACCGGTTGAAAAGACCTGGATAGGGGATCTTCGTGTAGTGCCTGACATTGACAACGGGGTGCTTCACGTGACGGTCATCGAGGAGCAGTGCAAGGGAGGTCCGGATGGGTGCCCGCCCGTTGACATGGCCCCGTCACTTGCGGAGATAACCCTGCTTGCTGAAGGTGAAACGGTGGCTGTGGCATCAGGTACAGCAGGCACCGTGGTGACACTGCCGGTGCCTGATGCAAGACTCTGGCGCCCTGATGACCCATACCTCTATGACCTGAAGGTGAGACTGATAACCGGAGGCCAGGTTGCTGACCAGGTGACCTCCTACGCCGGTATGAGAAAGATATCACTGGGAACAGGTGAGGATGGCTTTACCCGCATTTTACTGAACAATGAATTTATCTGGCAGAACGGTCCGCTTGACCAGGGATTCTGGCCCGACGGACTTTATACCCCGCCATCCGATGAAGCAATGGTTTATGACCTTGAGATGCTTAAGAAGATGGGGTTCAACATGCTGCGCAAGCATGTCAAGATAGAGAACAGGAGGTTCTATTACCACACTGACCGGATGGGCCTGCTGGTGTGGCAGGATATGCCCAGCGGCGATGAATACATCTGGGGTGACAAGCCTGACATAGTCAAGAGTGCAGCTGACTCTGCCATCTTCATGGATGAGCTCACAATGATGATCGGCACGAAGTTCAATCACCCGTCAATTGTTATGTGGGTTGTTTACAACGAAGGCTGGGGCCAGTATGAGACACCGGCAGTAACCGGTTATGTCATGGCTCTTGACACCACGAGGCTGGTCAACAGCGCCTCGGGGTGGACTGACAGGGGTACGGGGCATGTGCTTGATATACACCACTATCCTGACCCTGTGGCTCCCGGTCCTGAAAAAGAGCGGGCCATTGTGCTGGGTGAGTTCGGAGGGCTGGGTCTGCCGGTTGAGGGACATACCTGGGAACAGAAGAACTGGGGTTATGAAAAGATGGGAGACACCACCTCCCTGCTGAACAAATACAGTGAGTTCTACGCTGCCGTCAGGCAGATGGTTGCCGAAAAGGGACTGAGTGCTTCAGTCTACACACAGACCACTGACGTGGAAACGGAGACCAACGGCCTGATGACATATGACCGCAAAGTGGACAAGATGGGGTATGAAAATGTGAGAAAGGCGATGGAAGGCAGTAAATAAAACAGTAGTCAGCATCTGAGCAGGTAATTGATTTGCTGCAGATTACTGACTACAGAATGATAAGGGCAGGCTGATCAGACGATCAGCCTGCTTTTAAATGGCAGAAATGTCATGAAGTCTGCGTGATGCACAATATAGGCTTCGGTGGTACGCTTTACCAGGTCACCCTCGTGGGCATGTGCTGCAATGATATGGCACACTTCGGGTGGCACACCGCACTCCTCTGCCAGGCTGACGCCTGAGAAGGGGTGTCTCAGATACTTCCCGTAGTTCCCCTGCACAGCCTTCCCGGATGCATCGAGTTCATATTCCAGCATCTTTCCGACATCAGCCAGGATAGCGCCTGAGATAAGCACATCCATGTTGACCGGCAGTTCATCGCGGAAGAATTCGTTCATCTTCATCCCCGCATCGCGGGCAACATGCACCACGCATCTCTTGTGGTCCATGAAGGTGACTTTCAGGTCAGGACCGCAAAGGAGGGTGAATGGTATGCGGTTCAGGTCATCAACGGTAAGCACGCTCCGTTCGAGGGCAACTTCCCACGTGCGGGCGGTCTTCTCCCTCAGTTCAGGATCATTGATCCATTCCAGTTCAGGCCACAGTTTCTTTATCTCTTCGGTCATATCCTGTTATTTTAATTTTGAAATGATTGCATCTGTCATCTGGATGGTTGAGGCTGCCCCCATCTTTACCACCTCGGGCTTGCCGCTCATCTTCATCATGTCATAGGTCTTGTACTTTCCCTCTTCGATGACTTCCGCGATAGCCCTGCGTATCTTTGTGGCAATATCCTTTTCCTCTATGTAGTCAAGCATCATACATGCTGACTCGATCATAGCCACAGGGTTAACTATAGGTACTTCATAGCCGGCGTATTTGGGAGCTGATCCGTGAGTAGGTTCAAACACCCCAATCCCATCTTCTGAGAACTGAGCGCTGCATGCAAATCCGAGTCCGCCGATCAGCCCGGCAAAGGCGTCGGAAACGATATCTCCGAACATATTACCGGCAACTATTACGCCATAATCCTCGGGATTCTTTGTGAGCCACATCATCTGTGCATCTATATTTGTGTTCCGGAGAATGATGCCCGGGAACTCATTCTTCTGCATCTCCCTGGCTATCTTCCACATGAGACCTGAGGTTTCACGTATCACGTTTGGTTTTTCACAGACAGTGACTGATTTGTAGCCGAATTTAACGGCATGTTCAAATGCTGCCCTGACAATGCGCCCGGTATATTTCTTCGTGAAGATTCTTGTTGAGACTGCCAGTTCCTCTTTCGGGCACCATCCGAAGTTCTGGCGGAACTTGTGATGGGTCATCAGCGCATCATAGACCTGCTGCGGAGGATCGGACCATTCCACACCGCCATAGAGCCCTTCGGTATTCTGCCTGAATATCACTACATCTACCATCGGTTCCTCAGGATTTCCGTCCTTATCGCGGCGGATGAAGTTGAGGGGGTTGCCCTTGTAGCTGCGGCACGGTCTGACGCAGATATCTAGGCCGAAGTGTTGCCTGAGGCCCACGATGGGGCTGCTGTAAGTAAAGCCTTTGCCCTGAAGTTCCGGTGAGAGCTCGGCAGCGGCGTCATCCTTTGGTTTGGAGGTGATGGCACCGAAGAGCGCGATCTTGTGTTCAGCAATCAGATCAATGGTACGCCGGGGAAGAGGATTACCCTCACGGCACCAGAAATCCCAGCCGATATCTCCGTAAACATAATCAGCATTAAAACCTGCTGCATCAAGGACGCGGATTGCCTGCTTCAAAACAATGGCACCTATACCGTCACCCGGCAGTGCCACAATAGTACGTCTGGTCATAATTTTATTCTTTAAACTGAATTATTTCGTTTCCGGTAAAAATATATTTTTTCCTGACTTAAAAAAAAGAGTTTCAGCAGGTAAAATTCATAGAGGTTGCAACGGAAAAAAATTATATTTGGGGCTAAATCATTTAACATAAAAGACAAGACACAGAATGGGTGAGTTGGGGGAAATGAAGCCCAGAAAACTCTGGGGTTACTTTGAAGAAATCTGCAAGATACCACGACTGTCGAAGAACGAAGGAAGAATCAGGGCATACCTGCTTGATTTCGCGAAGCAGCACAACCTTGAGGCAAAGGAGGACCATGTAGGGAACATACTGATTATCAGGGAAGCTGCCCCTGGTAAGGAGAAGGTTATGACAGTGGTTCTTCAGAGCCACCTCGATATGGTAGGTGAAAAGAATGCCTCCCATCCGCATAACTGGGCCGAGGATCCTATTATACCGGTTATTGACGGAAAGTGGGTAACCGCCAGCGGCACAACACTTGGCGCTGATGATGGTATAGGCATCGCGGCACAGATGGCTGTGCTGACAGATCCAAACCTTCAATGCGGACGGATCGAGTGCCTCTTTACCGTTGATGAGGAATCAGGAATGACCGGAGCAATCAACCTCAAGCCTGATTTTTTAACAGGACGCATATTATTGAACCTCGACTCGGAGGATGAGGGTATTCTCTACATCGGCTGTGCCGGCGGAATTGATACCCAGGCCTTCCTTACCTACACTCCTGAGAGGGTTACTACAGGGCACAGGGCCATGAACATCTCCGTCACCGGGCTGCACGGCGGCCACTCAGGCGATGAGATACACAAGGGCTACGGTAATTCCATAAAGATAATAACCAGGCTGTTACAGGATCTTGAGAAGAAGTATGATATCAGGATCAGCAATTTCTCCGGCGGCAACCTCCGCAATGCAATACCGAGGGAGGCGTTTGTCACGGTGACATTCAATCCGGCACATGAAGAAAAGATACTGGCAGACACGGCAGCCTACAATACCCTTATCAGGGATGAGTACAACAGCCTGGAACCTGACCTGAAGGTAGCAGCAACCCCGGCAGATGTTCCTGAGCTGGTCATTGACGGCGGAACACAGCACAGGTTGCTGGGTGCACTGAGCTTAGTGCCTCACGGTGTGCTCCGCTGGTCAAAGGAGATACCTGACCTGGTTGAGACATCAAGCAACCTGGCAACGATAAGGCTCACCGATGACAACATGATCCACGTTGTCACCACTCAGAGGAGTTCTTCAGAAGAGTCAAAGCACTATGCCGCGGTGAAGGCTGAGGCAAGCTTCGAGCTCGCAGGGGCAAAGGTGACCCATTCTGACGGTTACCCCGGCTGGCAGCCGAACATGAACTCGGCAATTCTGAGGCAGATGATTGATTCATACCGGAAGCTTTTCGGCAAGGTGCCGCAGGTCAAAGCCATTCATGCAGGGCTTGAGTGCGGGCTGATCCTTGAGAAGTACAAGGGGATAGACATGATCTCATTCGGCCCTACCATCAGGGGTGCACATACTCCCGAAGAGCGGATAGAGATTGAGACTGTTCAGATGTTCTGGGATCTGCTTATCGATGTACTGAGGCACATCCCCGAAGAGTAGTGTCAGCTGACCTCCTCAAATTCATCATGGGGCACACCACAAACGGGGCATACCCATCCTGACGGAAGATCTTCGAAGGGTGTTCCCGGTTCCACGCCACTGTGAGGGTCACCCTGTTCCGGGTCATATATGTAGCCGCATACCGGGCATATGTATCTGATCATAATTACTGTTTTACTATTATCTCTTTACTTTTCTGACAGCATCAATAACCGTTCCGTCAACCCATTTGATGGCAGCCACCACCCTGTCGTCAAAATCCGCTTTCTCCGGCTTGCCGCATATCTTCTCGGCAATATCCTTCAACTCTTCTATTGTCACCAGTGGCAGGCCCTTGCCCCGTACTGCATCAATCAGGTCCTGCCTGCGGGGGTTGATGGCAATGCCCCTCTCGGTAATGATCACATCAATCAGTTCGCCAGGCCCGCAGAGGGTGGTAACCCGGTCTACAATCACCGGGATTCTGTCACGGAACAGAGGTACGGGAACTATGACGTTGCGCGCATGCAGGCAGTTCTGCCACCCACCGATTCCATGCAGCAGAAGGCCATCAGAGTGGGTCACCACGTTCCCGTTAAAGCCGGTGTCAATCTCGGTTGCCCCAAGGATCATGATGTCCATCATGGTAGTGAGATTGCCCTTCGAGTGGTAGTTGTACGCGTTGAATACCGGGTAGGCAATATGGTTCAGGTTTTTTTCGATTGAGGCGACTGAATCAAGGTCAAAAGCCTGGGCATCGAGAATATATCCCATATGGCCTTCCTCAAGCATGTCAACCATATATTTGGTACTGCCACCGAAGCCAAAACTGAGTTTCCATCCATTTTTCTTCAGGAGCTGGTGGACGTAAACCGCAATTGCAAGACTGGTTCCTCCTGCCCCGGCCTGCATGGTTGCCCCGTCGCGAAGCAGGCCTGACTTCTCAAGGAAAGATGTTGTCAGTTCTGCAATCAGCAGCCTGTCAGGGCTCTTTGTGATCTGTGTGGTTCCCGAGACGATTTTTTCAGGAATACCTATTTTGTCTGTAACCACAACATAATCAACATAATTGCCCTCTATCTCCATCGGGAAGCATGGCAGGTTAACGAGGTTATCGGTCACCACTATCACCTTTTCAGCATAGAGGTAATCAGGCTTGGCGTATCCTATGACGCCTGTTGCGGATGGTCCTCCTGTTCCCCTGGCATTGCCGAAGGAGTCAGCAGCGGGGGCTGCCAGCACGGCGATATCTATCTTCACGTCGCCGTCCTGTATTGCCTGTACACGTCCTCCGTGCGAGCGCAGCACAGCCATCCCCTTCATTCTTCCTTCTGACACGAACATGCCCAGCGGGCCGTTCATGCTTCCCTCGATGCGGTTGACAGTGCCGTCTTCCAGATACTGGATGACAGGGTCATTGCAGGGGAATGATGCTGACGGCAGCCAGACAAGGTCCTTCACTCCCAACTCAGAGGCGATGGCGAATATCTGGTTGCTTACCAGGTCACCGTCGCGCAGATGGTGGTGAGTAGATACGGTCATACCATCTTTCAGCCCGCAGCGTACGAGGGCTTCCTTAAGGGAGCCCACAACCTTGTTGTTATCCTCCGGGTAATCAATACATGTTGGTATCGAAGGTCCGTATTTCCTGCCTGAGGGGCGATATTTGCCCACACCCATGAAAGGGATGGCTTCCTTACCGTTTATTTCATCCGGCACCAGACGTCCGGCAGCGTTTTCTACAAGTTTCATGACGGTAATGCATTAATTTTTTGACTCTTCCAGATCTATCCAGTTCTCCGGCAGCAGACCCAGCCTGACGGCCAGGGTAATTGTCTTTTCGGCCCTTGCCACAACTGGCGGGTCTATCATTTTTGTGCCGAGTGCAACAACTCCAAGTCCCTTTTCAAGCGCATCGCGGTATGCGATGACTATCTTCTTTGCCTTTTCCAACTCCTGCAGTGAGGGGGAGAATCCCTCCCTGATAACGGCTATCTGGCGCGGGTGAATGCAGCCCATTCCCTCGAAGCCCATGGCTTTTGCCGAGAGTACGTTATTGAGCAGCCCTTCCATATCACCTACGTCAGAGAAGACCGAATCAATCGGCTGAATACCGGCTGCCTTGGAAGCAACCACAAGGCGGTTGCGGGCATAGAGTGACTCCTTTCCTTCCTTTGTGCGCTGCACTCCGAGGTCAGCGGTGTAATCTTCCAGACCTATTGCCATGGCCACTACTGATTTGGCAGCGGTGGCAATTTCCATAGCATGCTCCACTCCGGCAGCACTCTCAATGATAGGCATCAGGAAGACCATTTCATTCTGTCCTTCCCTTGCCTTTATCTCCCTGATTCTGTTATCAACCTTACGCACGGTTTCAGCATCTTCGCACTTCGGAATAAGCACCAGGTGAACGTTATGGGGTATCAACATTTCAAGGTCATCAAGTCCGCGTTCACCCTGGTTTATGCGTATCATCCTCTCAGCCCCGTAGAAATTGACAACCCTGAGGGCATTTCTGACAAGGATTCTTGCCTCATCCTTTCGTTCCGGGGCAACTGAATCTTCCAGGTCAAGAATGACTCCGTCAGGTGAATGAAGTCCGGCGTTGAGGAACATTCCCGGGCTGTTTCCGGGGAGGTAGAGCCTTGAGAACCTGAACCTGTCTCTTGATGAGGCATAAAGGTTTTCGGCGGCCATCTCCGGTATGAAGCACTTCTCAGTACCTGTAAGGGCTTTTACCGCTGCTTCAATCCTGGCGGCAATGACAAACGGCAACGCTCCTGAATCATTCATTGAGAGCCTGGCATTTTCAATGCCGAAGTAATGGAGAAGGTCACGGCACTGCCGTTCTATGGCCTTGCCGTACATAGTTTTTACCTTCGATTTTAGATTCAGCTCGATACCACCTGTTTCAGTGAGTTCAAGCGTTACTTCAATGTCAGACCGTATTCTGGGTCCGGTATTACCTGTTATTACCTGTTTCATTTTCTACTCTCTGAAATGAAATTCAAAAACATAATAAATTATCCGGGATGGCTGAACCGTATACCTTCTGCAATTGCAGGGCCGATAACACCANNGAATTCTAGCCTAATGCCACCAGCACTTCATCCTGAAGAACTGACTGGCTTGGGGAGACATTAACGGCTGTCACCTTTCCTGCCGTCTCAGCCTTAATGGCATTTTCCATCTTCATTGTCTCGAGGGTGCAAACTGTCTGACCCGGTTTGACATCATCACCCACCTTGACAAGGACCTGAATAATAATTCCCGGCAGCGGGGCCTTGATCTCCGTTGCCTTTCCTGAAGCAGATTCAGACGCTTCCTTTGTCTCCTTTAACGGCCTTGCATGTGTTGAAGCTGATGATACAACGGCTTTAGTCTTGGGTGTATCGCGTTGCATCTCAACATCATAGACGGTTCCGTTCACATCGATCCTTGCCATGCTTCCATCGATCCCAAGAACCTCAACATCATACTGGTTTCCGTTTATCTTGAACTTGAAGTTTTTCATTACACTTACGGATTATTTTTTCTTAAAGGTTTCTCATATGGTACAATTTGGAGTTCCAGGGCGAATAGTGCCTGGAGATGCGCTTGATGGTCACCACCCCGCTCTCCACGTCATGCAGTTCATTGAAATAGAGGTAAATGGTCATTGCGATGGCTGCGTTGACCTCATCTGACTCTGTTGTATCTGCTGTCTGAACAACTACCGGTTCAGTACCCTTTTTGCGGGCAGATTTTCCGGGTATTAAGTTCAGGATAATTTTGATAATGTACTTTATGAACCAATATACGAACAGCAGGGAGAGAAGTATTATTCCGATGCCCACCACAATTACGATCCAGTTGAGCTGATCAAGGATCTGTGAGCCCTCAATGAGATATATCCAGTTCATGATCATTTCTTATCAGAGTGGGATGTTGCCATGTTTCTTCATTGGTCCCGGGTCCTTCTTTGTGGAGAGTGTCCTGAGAGCCCTTATAACCCTGAACCTGGTGTTCCGGGGTTCAATCACATCATCGAGGTACCCGTATTTGGCTGCCTCGTAGGGGTTGGCAAACTTGTCGCGATACTCCTGTTCCTTTTTGGCCACGTACTCCTTGCGTTCTTCATCATCAGCAATCTCGCTGATAGCTTTTCCTTCAAGAACCTCGATGGCTCCCTGGGGACCCATCACTGCTATCTCAGCAGTAGGCCAGGCGTAGTTGATATCGCCTTTCAGCTGTTTGGATGACATGACGCAATGGGCTCCTCCATATGATTTCCTGAGGGTGACGGTCACCTTCGGCACATTGGCTTCGCCGTAGGCGTACATCAGCTTGGCTCCATGAATGATAATACCACCGTACTCCTGGGTTGAGCCTGGAAGGAATCCCGGGACGTCAACGAAGGTAACGATGGGGATATTGAATGCATCACAGAATCTTATGAAGCGTGCTGCCTTGCGAGAAGCTTCAATGTCAAGGACACCTGCCAGGTATGCGGGCTGGTTTGCAACTATGCCAACGGGCATACCGTCAAACCTTGCATAACCGACCACTATGTTCTTGGCATAGGCCGCATGGACCTCAAGGAAGTCATGATGGTCAACGACCCTTACAATCACATCCTTTACATCATAAGGCTGGTTGGGGCTCTCCGGTATGATATCATTCAGTTCATCCTCCAGTCTGTCAATCGGGTCATCACATTCCAGCTGCGGGGGTTCCTCAAGATTGTTCTGAGGCATGAAGCTCAGCAGTTTCCTGATAAGATCGAGCCCCTCCTGCTCCTCATCAACGGCGAAGTGTGCCACTCCGGACTTGGAAGTATGAACGCCGGCGCCGCCAAGTTCATCAATTGTAATATCCTCACCGGTAACGGCTTTTGCCACCTTTGGACCGGTGACGAACATATAGCTGCTCTTGCGGCTCATGATGATATAGTCAGTCAGTGCAGGGGAATAGACTGCACCGCCGGCGCAGGGGCCGAAGATGGCCGATATCTGCGGAATCACTCCTGATGCAAGGATATTGCGCTCAAATATTTCTGCATAGCCTGCAAGGCTTCTGACACCTTCCTGGATACGGGCGCCGCCGGAATCATTGATACCGATGACAGGAACGCCTGCCTGCATTGCCTTGTCCATAATCTTGCATATCTTCTGGGCGAATGTTTCTGACAGTGACCCGCCAAAGACCGTGAAATCCTGGGCAAAGACATAGACTACCCTTCCGTCGATGGTGCCGTGGCCTGTGATAACACCGTCAGAGAGGAATTTCTTGTCTGCCAGCCCGAAGTCCTCGGTCCTGTGGGTAACGAACATGTCAAACTCCTCGAAGCTGCCTTCATCAAGCAGCAGGTTAATGCGTTCCCTGGCAGTAAGCTTGCCTTTGGAATGCTGATCCTTAATTCGTTTTTCGCCGCCGCCCTTACGCGCTTTCTCCCTGTAATCAAGGAGTTGCTTGATTCTTTCCTGACTCTTCATTGAACCTGGTTATTTATTTGTTTTTGCTGTTTTTGTCCTCGCATAGTTCGGTAAGCACACCGAAGGTTGATTTGGGATGCAGGAAAGCGATGCTCAGCCCCTCGGCACCTTTTCTGGGAGTACTGTCAATAAGCCTGATCCCAGCTGCCTCAGCCTTACGGAGTTTATCCTCAATCTGGTCTACTGCAAAAGCAATATGATGAATTCCTTCTCCCCTCTTTTCGATGAATTTGCCTACCGGCCCTTCCGGGTCAGTTGACTCGAGCAGCTCAATCTTAGTCTGCCCGATCATAAAAAAAGCGGTCCTGACTTTCTGGTCAGCCACCTCCTCAATGTTGTAGCACTTCAGGCCCATGACATTCTCATAGAACGGAAGTGCCTCGTCAATGGATTTGACTGCAATTCCAATGTGCTCAATATGTGTGGGTTTCATAATAAATCAATTAAGATTGAAATAATAATAAGAAAATGCAAGTTAAATCTATTTAACTCATCCCCACACGATAAAAATCATGTTTTCAGGTCTCAGAATGGGAATTCCGTCGGCACTTCCTTCAGTTCTTCGGTCTCGGGCCTGGAAGCAGCTTCATGGATAGGGTTACCGTCAACGAAGACAGCCCTGAAGGGTCTTGTGGGGCATGCATACTCACAGGCTCCGCAACCGATGCAAATCTCGTCCCTAATTTCAGGTATGAGCAGGCTTCCTTCAAAGGGTACCATATGGCATGCCTTGGTGGGACAATGTTCAGAGCAGGCTCCGCATGCTGTCTTTTCAGTATTGACAATACAGTTTTCCTTTATGAAAACAGCTTTGCCTATCTGAGTCAGTTTTTTGGCTTCCGGCATCAGTGGCATGATTGCTCCTGTGGGGCAGACTTCAGAACAACGGGTACAATCATAGTTGCAGAAACCGCTGTGAAAATCCATCCTCGGCTGCATTATACCGGCAAAACCGTACTGGCTGGTTGAAGGCTGGAGCACATTTGTAGGGCAGGCATTGACGCACAGTGTACATGCCGTGCATCTGGAGGTGAACATTTCAATGCCGGATGATCCGGGAGGCGATACCGGGTAGAGCCGGTCTTCCCTGACTGTTGACTCCTTTGCAGGTGATGGCGTGGTGTCCTGCGCCTTCAGCAACTGCGAACCTCCTGCCAGCAGGGCGAGTGATCCGGCAATGAAGCCGCGGCGCGACGAGTCAGGTTCATCACTATCCTTCTGTTGCCGCTTCAGTCTTACCAGACCGTATGACATGCTGTTTCCCCTGCATGCGTCAACACAGTTGAAACAGTTGATACAGCGGCTCAGATCAACTGATTTGTTCAGGAAATCTATGCATGATGATTTGCATACCATTGCACACCTGCCGCATCGGGTACACTTATCCTCATCGAACCTGATTCTGAAGAGCGACACCCTGCTCAGCAGGCCAAGCAGTGTTCCAACAGGGCAGACGCTGTTGCAGTAGAGCCTGCCGTACCTGAAGGCAAGCAGCCCGATCAGCAGCAGGAATGCTGCTGGCACTATGTAGGCGGCGAGCTCATAGGGTTTGATATCCACGTGGTATACCGAATAGATGCCGAATTTACCCAGGATGCCTGCGAACAGATTGTTGATTAAAAGCACCACCGGCTGCACAAAGCAGGTCATCAGCCTCCCAAAGGTACTGTACGGATCAAGGATTGTGAGCACATAGACGCCTCCGATAGCCAGGAGTGCCGCTGTTATCACAAGGATGAAGTAACGCAGTATGGTGTAGGGTTTTTTGTAACCGTACTTGCGGAACCGTCTCTTTACCAGCCCTCCTGCCCGGCTTATCACATCCTGAAGTATGCCCAGCGGGCAGAGAAATGAACAGTAAGTTCTCCCGGTGAGGAGGGTCAGAACCAGAACGATTATGAATCCGGTTGAGGCTGCCACGCCTGCGATGACAAACTTGAGGAATGAGGGCACAAACTGAAGATGAAGGATCGGGCCGAAAGCCTTATCGCCAAGGACTCCCCTGAAGTCTACGAACAGGAATACAAACAGCAGAAGCACGAGGCTGGCAAATACGGTACGGATGTGTTTCAGGGCGGAGGACTTCATGAGTGGTTACATTTTCATCCTGTGTATATTCATTGCTGCAAGGTCCATTTTTCCTATTCCCATTCCTGCGGCAAGTTTTATATGTTCTATGGATGAGGGTTCCCTTCCCATGAGTTTTGCGCCTGCTGCATCAATGGCCACCCAGTCAGTAGAGAGCATGAGTGATTTCATATTTGAGAGGTCAGCCACTGACACGCCACGTGGCCCGTTACGCATCATCACATTGTAGGCATCCATGACATTGAGGTTTGGCTTCTTCGAAAACAGTGCGTAGTCAGCAATGCACTGGTTGAGATGATTCCTGTGCCAGTAGGAACGGTCCCATACCACCCCCATCATGTTCTTGAGGGCTCCCGTCATCAATGCCGAACTGTGGTGCTTGAGGATAGGAACATTGATAAAGACATCGCTCGAAAGAACAAGTTCATGAACTTTGACCTTCGTCAGTTTTTTCCCGTTGGGAATGGTTACCTCCTGATAATAGCTTTCCGAGTTGCTCGGCACCATCTTTGCTCCGGCATCCCTGACAGCCTGCTCAATGCCGGAGTTCTTGTAGCATTTGATCCAGTTATCGCATGTATTGTCAAATACCAATACCTCCTTCGCTCCTGCCCTGTAACAATGCTCAATAATCCTCTTCACGAGGGCAGGGTTGGTATTCCCTCCCTTTTCAGGCACCACGTCCCAGCCGATATTCGGCTTCACCAGCACCTTCTGTCCTTTTTTGACAAAAGTACCCATGCCGCCCAGTGCCTGTATGCCCATGTCAAACATTGCAGCCGGCTCTCCCCCCATCACTGCAATAAGGTCATAATCAGTACCTGAAGGAAGAGGCTTTCCGGCAAATGCATTCTTATAACCACCAAAACTCATGAAGGCTCCTGCAGCCAGACCGGCACCAAGTGAATTTCGCAAGAAACTTCTCCTTTTCATTACCTTCTGTTTGATATTACCCCAAAAATGAGAAATGCAAAGTAAACATTTTTTTTAATATATCGGCTCCGTATTCTTATATTAGCAGCCTGAGAATGCGACCTTAAGCGATTATGCGCTGCCGGCAGGTGATGTTAAAAAAACTAAAAAAATGAAGATACTATATTACGACTGCTTTTCAGGAATCAGCGGAGACATGAACCTGGGTGCACTGCTTGACCTGGGAGTAAGCAGTGAGATACTGACCGACGGCCTGAAGAAACTCAATACAGGTGGCTGGAGGCTGGATATCAGGCGGGATCAGAGACATGGCATCACCGGCACAAAAGTTACAGTCATCACAGATCATGATGATTATGAGCACCCGTACGGGAATGATCACAAGCAATGCCATGACAGCCAACATGACCACGAACACAGCCATGAGCAGCACCACCACAACCACCTGGAGCACGAGCACAATAATGGGCAGTGCCATGAGAGTCACCAGGACCATGGACACGATCATGGGCATCACCATGACAATCTTCATGACCACGGATACACTCACGAGCAGTGCCATGACANNCAGTGCCATGACAACCACCACGAGCATAGTCATGAGCAGCACCAGGACCATCACCATAAGCACAGGAATCTTGCCGACGTGGAAAAGATAATCAATGAAAGCGGTCTGCCGGCTCCGGTCAGAGAGCTGGCGATGAAGATATTCAGACATATAGCCGAAGCTGAAGCAGTTGTACATGACAAACCCCTGCATGAGGTTCATTTTCATGAGGTGGGTGCAATTGACTCCATTGTTGACATAGTTGGTGCAGCCATTTGCCTCAATGAGATCGGCGCTGACAGGGTTTATGTTTCGGAAATTGAACTCGGAAGCGGTATGGTCAGGTGCCAGCACGGGCTGCTGCCTGTCCCTGCACCAGCAACAACACGGATCATCAGTGGTTTCCCGGTTCATATCGGCGGGGTTGATTTTGAAGCCACCACCCCCACCGGGGCTGCAATCATTGCTGCCATTGCAGAACCATTGCCCCCATCAATGAGAATGGTCATCAGGAAGAGCGGTTACGGCATTGGTCAGAAAAACAACCCTTCCAGACCCAACATACTCAGGGTCTGTCTGGCGGAGAGTGCCGGTGAAGTTGAGAGAGGGCATCCGGCAAGGCTTGTTGAATGCAATGTGGATGACATGAATCCTGAGATGTCGGAATACATATCAGGCAGGCTTTTCGCCGCAGGCGCAGGAGACGTATGGTTCACGCCGGTGATAATGAAAAAGGGGCGGCCGGCCTTTACCATCAGCGTCATCTGCGAGGAGGATCAGCTTGATGCTGTCAGGGAGATACTGTTCACCGAGTCAACCACAATAGGGCTGAGGGTACTGCCCTTCTCCAAGGAGACACTTCACCGCGAATTTGAAGAGGTTGATACCAGGTTTGGGAAGGTGACAGTCAAGAAATCATATTTCAACGGAAGGCTGGTGTCGGTCAAGCCTGAAGCGGACAGGTGTGCAGCCATTGCAGCCACGACGGGCATACCGATGAAAAACGTGATCAGTGAGATAACCTCTCTAATCAGGGACGAATTATGACCGCTGCACGGAAGCTTGACAGACTCAGGTCTATCCTTTCCGGATCAGGTTCGGCAGTAATAGCCCTGTCGGGTGGTACTGACAGCACATTCCTGGCCAGTGTTGCCGCAGAGGTGCCCGGACTCCGCCTGATGGCCGTGACGGTAAGCACCCCGTACATGTTCTCATCAGAGGTTGATGAGGCTGCCCGCTTCTGCGGGGAGAGGGGTATTCCCCACCGGCAGGCATCCTTTGACACTCCGCCTTCGGTTGCCTCAAACCCTCCCGACCGGTGTTATCTGTGCAAGAAGGAGGTGATGAAAGCCATCTCCGCCGTGGCGAGGGAAGAGGGATATGCATCAGTCTTCGATGGCACCAACGCAGATGACCTGCTTGATTACCGTCCGGGACTAAGGGCTCTTGAGGAAGAGGGAGTAAGAAGTCCGCTTGCTGAAGCCGGTCTGACAAAGGATGAGATAAGGGCGCTGGCCAGGGTGGCCGGCCTGGATGCAGCTGACAGACCCTCTGACACCTGCCTGTTGACCCGCTTCCCACATGACACGGAGATAAAGCACTCTGATCTCAGGAGAGCCGGGAAGGCTGAAAGGATAGTGAGCGAAGCAGGATTCGCGGGCGCCCGGGTAAGGGTGCACGGTGAACTGATCAGGCTTGAGCTGATGAAGGAGCAGTTTGAACTGCTTGCCCTGACTGAGACAAGGATGACAATTGCCTCTGCACTGAAAAAACTTGGTTACAGATATATTACAATTGACGCTGAAGGTTACAGGAGCGGAAGCATGAACAAAACGACGAAAAAATGAATTCATCAGAGCTTGAAAAGATACTTGGGGAGATCAGGGCCGGGAATATGAGTGTTGAAGAGGCTATGGAGAAGCTGCGTGACTTTCCCTATACAGACCTGGGATTTGCACGCATAGATAACCACCGGGAGCTAAGGACAGGGTACCCCGAGATAGTTTACTGTGCCGGCAAGACCCCGGAGCAGGTCAGGGCCATTTTCAAGGCCATGGAGAGACACAATAATAATATAATAGGTACAAAAGCCGGGAAGGAGATGTTTGACTATATCAGTCCCTCTTTCCCTGAAGCAGTCTATTATGAGACTGCACGTATCATCAGCATAGTGAAAAAGGAGATTGTTCCCCCGGCATCGAAAATTGCAATCATTACTGCCGGCACCTCTGATATCCCTGTTGCCGAGGAGGCTGCTGTCACTGCCGAGCTTCTCGGAAACGAGGTGATAAGAATCTATGATGCCGGCGTGGCCGGGATACACAGGCTGGTTGACAAGCTGCCTGAGATAAGGAGTTGCAGGGTCTCTGTGGTTATTGCAGGCATGGAGGGAGCACTCGCGAGCGTGGTTGGCGGACTGGTAAACATGCCGGTGATAGCCGTACCAACCAGCGTGGGTTACGGAGCCGCCTTTGAAGGTATCTCTGCGCTGCTGGCTATGATGACAAGCTGTGCGGCAGGTGTTACCGTGGTGAACATAGACAACGGCTTCGGGGCAGGCTTTGCAGCCAGCCGGATCAACAGGCTCTGATTGCCATGGCAGACGAGCTCCTCCTTTCAACTGCATACTTCCCTCCTGCCGGGTATATGGCTCTGATTGCCCGCAGCAGGGGTGTTCTGATAGAGCGGGAGGAGAATTATCTCAAACAGACCTGGCGCAACAGGTGTCTTGTAATGAGTGCAAACGGTCCGCTGCCCCTGATTGTTCCGGTGCTCCGCGGATCATTCCATAAGACAGCGATCAGGGATCTGAGGATAGACAACAGCAGGCGATGGCCGGAACTGCATCTCAGGGGGATTGTTTCCGGCTATTCAGCCGCTCCCTTCTTCGAGTTTTACTTTGATATGATATCAGGGGTGGTGTCAAGGAGACATACATTCCTTCTTGATCTCAACAGTGAGGCGCTTGAGGCGGTATGCCGGGCCACGGGCATTGATGTGCCGGTTGGTTACACTGACCGCTTTGAGCAGGAGGGCACACGGGAAAATGACTACAGGTACCGGATCACTCCAAAAAAAGCGTCAGAAATACCGGGTTACAGGGATCTGCCCTATACACAGGTATTCGGTGACAAGCAAGGTTTTGTTGCGGGGCTGAGCATAATAGATATGCTCCTTAATAACGGCCCAGGGACCCGAGCGTTATTACTAAGGTCCCTGGGAGCAGACAACTGTTAACCAACTTTAGAACTTCAGTCCCACAGTGACTGACAGGTATTTATCCTTTATATTCAGATTAACCGGATCACTTGTGTATTCCCTGACTGCCCTGGAGTCATCGGGGTACATCATGTATGCCTCATAGCTGTTGAGCCACACCATTGCCACGTCGATGTAAAAATTATCCTGTCTGTATCCCAGCCCTGCGCTGTATCCGTTTGATGATGCCTCCTCATTCAGTGTTCCTTTGATGAATGCCGGACTGTGATAGCTGTATCCTCCCCTCAGGTAGAGTGGTCCGAAGCGTGCCTCGGCTCCAAGCCTGAGGTTGCCGGCAGCGCCCATCTCGGCAGCCATATCTTCGTTCTCCGGATCGAAGTTATAGCCGTCAGCACCATTGCTAAGCCGTGCCGTGGCATAATCGATATACTCATAGTCAGCGCTGATCAGTCCGAAGTTACCTATCTGGTATGCAATACCTGCATTCAGGTGATAAGGGGTTGTGAGACGGTAACTGTATGTCATGTTTTCATTGCCACTAACCGGGTTGGCATCGTCAGAAGGATCGGACGGTGTGTCATTGTCAAGCTTGACTGACAGGCTGTTATAGAAATCTTCATTGATTGTGTATATGGCAGGTGTAGTGAAGCTCACCCCGAGGCGGAGTGATTCTACAGGTCTGACAATTGCTCCCAGCTTGAAGTTCCAGCCTGAACCCGAGGCTTTGAAATGGTCGGTATAGGTGAAATTCACAAAGTCGAATACCTTCTGTGCATCATCTGACTCGAGATGGCTGTAATGACCTGTATATGAAATATTGGTGATGCCAAATCCGGCACCCAGATAAACCTTGCCGCCAAGGCTTGCACCAATGGCAAAGTTATGCTCATTGCTGAATCCCGAGTTGTCAATGATTCTCTTTACCTTCTGTCCATATACGGGATATATCTCTCCGTAATAAGAAAAGATTGAGGCATATTCATCAAGATAATTAGGAAGGGTATCAATGAGGTATGTATCCCATGCCATGAATGCCGTTCCGCCGAGCTCGCCGGTCCTGCAACCGGTACCCTGCAGGGCCCAGAAGTCGGCCATTGAACCGTTGTTGCTGATACCGTCAATCACTGCATTCCTGTAGTAATTATTGGTTCTGTTGAAGGTGTAGGCAAAGTTCAGGTTCGTGAGTCCTTTTCCACTGCCAGTACGGAATGATGAGACCAATCCGGCATGGCCGAGCGTTAGTCCGGAGTAGCTGTCGTCAGAGCCGTATCCGTTCCAGTCGGTATTCATGTCGCGGAAGAAAACCGTTGGTGTTATGGTTAATTCCATTGAGCGGAATACGCCTGCTGCTGCAGGGTTTATTGCAATCGCCGACACGTCGCCTCCGAGTGCGGTAAAAGCGCCGCTCATACCGTTGAATCTTGCGGTTCCCTGGTAGAAAAGCCTTGAGTACCTCAGCGCATCATCCATGTTCTGCCCTGCCAGCCAGGCCGGAAGCATCAGAACTGTTGCGGTTATCAGTAATATTTTTCTTTTCATTTCCTTTAGTTTTAAATGTACACTTCCTGTTGCTCCTGCGATATGCGGAACATTTATCAGCAATATTGTCCCATATTTTACCTTCTTCCGCCTGATGAGCTCCGTCCTCCTGATGAAGAGGAGGATGAGGATGAAGATGAAGATGAGGAAGAGGATCCTGAGCTATAGCTTCC